>Ga0181577_10004499_pt1 | contig 10760 bp, 8 predicted proteins | sample 101ome_21_FD_132468 | JGI IMG/M metagenome (GOLD analysis project Ga0181577, IMG submission 132468) | Coastal salt marsh microbial communities from the Groves Creek Marsh, Skidaway Island, Georgia - 101413BT metaG (megahit assembly) | ecosystem: Environmental > Aquatic > Marine > Intertidal zone... | reverse complement strand
CGGCCTCGGGGTCGAACAAGGTGAGAATGCGCTGTTTCTGGTAGTCCCGCAGCAAGAACAACCACGCGGGCCAAATACACGCCAGGGCGGCCAGGGCGCCTGTGAAGATGTGCCACCAGCTGATTCCCGCCATGAAAACAACGAACACACCGCTCGCTGCCACCAATATCGATGTTCCCAAATCTGGCTGGACGGCGATGGCTGCGGCCGGCAGGGCAATGATCAATAGCGCGGTGAACGTGACGCTCAGTCGCGGTGGCAGCCCCGCTCTCACGATCCACGCCGCCACCGCCAACGGCATGGCAATTTTCATGATTTCTGATGGCTGAAAGCGAATGAAGCCCAGGCTCAACCAGCGCTGAGCGCCCTTGGCGCCGACGCCAAAAAAAGGAATCAGCAACAGCAGAAACAGCGCCCCGAGGTACAGCATGGGCGCCCACCTTTGCAACGTGTCTGGGCGGATTTGCGCGACCGCCAACAGCACCCCGAAGCCGATCACAAAGTTGCGAATCTGCCGGTTCACCGTGTTCCAGTCACCGTCGGAAGCGCTGAACAAGACCAACAGCCCCACCGCCATAATCGCCAGCATCGGTGTCAGCAAAAAAACGTCCAGATGCAACCGCTGGGCCGGGGTTTGAGGTCGGGAAAAATCCCGATGCGAGTCCTCAAGAAATCGCGTGTAATCAGACATCTCCGCTCTCAGCTAGCCAGGCATCGATGACGCGGCGTGCAATCGGTGACGCCGCGCTGCTGCCGCCGCCATTTTCTGCAATCACGGCCACCACAATGCGGGGCTTGTCGACAGGCGCAAACGCAACAAACAAACCGTGGTTTCGATTGCGCTCGCTGACTGTCTCCTCGTCGTAGATAGCATCTTGCGCGATGCTGATCACCTGCGACGTGCCGGTCTTGCCCGCCATGCTGTACTGCAGTCCCTTGCCGATAGCGGCCGCTGTGCCTCGAGGCGAGTGCACCACGTCGACCATGCCCGCTACCACCGCCTGCCAATCTTCCTCGGCAATCGTTAGCGCCGGGCGCTGCACACCTCCGACAATCAAATCACCCACGCGGTGCACCACGGAAGGCACAAAACTCTCGCCCTTGTTGGCGATCACCATTGTTGCCTGAGCAAGTTGTAGCGGCGTCGCCAACATGTAGCCTTGCCCAATCCCCGCGCTAATGGTTTCACCTGGATACCAGACCTCTCCCATTGCTCGGCGCTTCCATTCAGTGCTCGGCATGATTCCGGGTTGCTCGCCCGTTGTGTCCACGCCTGTCTTTTGTCCCAAACCGTATGGCGTGAGCAGGTCAGCCATGGTGTCGATGCCCATGCGATGGGCCAGATCGTAGTAATAGGTATCGCACGATTCAGCAATCGCCATGCGCAAATCGACGGTATCGGCATGTCCGCCTCCCCTGACGCGCAGCGTCCAGTCGCGATAGCGACGCGTATCGCCGGGCAGTCGGTACCAGCCCGGATCTGGAACGGCGGTCTCCGGCGTGACAAATCCCTCAGCCAAAGCCCCCAGACCCAAGAGTGGTTTGATTGTCGACCCTGGCGGATATTGGCCTTGCACAGCGCGGTTAAGCAGCGGCGTATCGAGTGAGCCGCGCAACTCGGCGTAATCGGTGTAACTGATACCTTCCACAAAGAGGTTGGCGTCATAGCTGGGGTTGGACACCATCGCCAGCACACCGCCGGTCAATGGATCCAAGGCCACTACCGCGCCTCGCTGATCTCCCAGTGCCGCCGCTGCCTCACGCTGCAAGTCAAGGTCGAGGTACAGGCGCAGATTTTGCCCCGGCACTGGCGCCTGCTGCTCGAGCACGCGCAGTAGACGACCATGGGCATTGGTCTCCACATGCTGAAAACCCGGCTGCCCATGTAGTAAAGGTTCGTAACGTTTCTCCAGTCCAACCTTGCCGGTATGCAAGGTACCGCGATAGCGCTCGTTATCGAGCTCGAGCAAATCCTCGGCACTGACCCTGCCGACATAGCCCAAGACATGACTCAGGGTCTCGCCGTAGGGGTAGTCTCGTGTCAACTGCGCATCGACAACAACACCGGGCAGCTGGTGGAGATCCACTGCGACCGTCGCCAGTGCGGCATCGTCCAAACCGAGCTTGATGGGCACCGCCTCAAAGGGCGCGCGGCGCAGAGACCGTTCTTTAAAAGCGTCCAGCTCTCGCGGGGTGAGTGCCAGGCGATCTGCCAGCTGGCCCACCAACTGATCGAGGTCCTCACTGCGTTCTTTGATGACCCCGACGACGAAGGTGGGTTTATTGGCTGCCAGGACGCGCCCTTTTCGATCGACGATCTGGCCGCGTGTCGGGGGTATCACCTCAACTCTGATACGGTTCCGGTCAGACTGGGTGAGAAAATCCTGATGCTGGGTAATTTGCAGCGAGTAGTAGCGGTAAACCAGCACCGACAACAACAAGCTGATGCCGACCAGCGCGGCGATCAGCCGGGATCGGTTGATCATCCATTCGCGTCGGGTATCTCGCAGCGCATCAAGGGGGCGTAGCATCAGGCGCCTCGGTGATAAGGGTGCCCCGCCCCGATGGACCAGGCGCGATATATTTGCTCCGCAAGTACCACCCGAACCAGCGGATGAGGCAGTGTAATCCGTCCAAGCGACCAGCGCTCGCGCGCTCGCTTTAGTACCGTATCGTGGAGACCGTCTCGCCCACCGATAACGAGGCTGGGCTGAGTGCCGTCCATCTGCCAAGCCTCAAAGCGCTCTGCGATCATCTCAGTACTGACTGCGAGACCTGCCACATCCAACGCGACCAGCGTGTCTGCTTGTGACAGCCGCGACAGGATGGCGTCTGCCTCCTGCTCGCGATACCGCGTCGCCGAACCGTTGCCACGCTTGGCCGGCGCGAGCTCTTGCCAGTCCACTGAAAAATCCCGAGGCATCCTTCGGGCGTACTCGTTAACCCCCTGATCGACCCATGCCGGCATCTTTTGCCCTACCGCCAGCACACGTAGCCGCATTAGCTCTCCTGCGGCTGCTGTGCCTGCACGGACCAGAGCCGCTCAAGATCATAAAAACTTCGTGCGGCAGGCTGCATGACATGGACAACGACATCTCCGAAGTCGACCAGCACCCACTCCCCTATGCGCTCGCCCTCGACCCCTAGCGGACGGACGCCGCTCTCTTTGGCCTTCATGAGCACATTGTCGGCCAGTGACTTCACGTGTCGGCTTGATGTACCGCTTGCGACGACCAACCAATCCATCACTGAGCTTAACTCCCGGACATCCAAGACGACGGGTTCTACCGCCTTCAGGTCTTCCAGGGCATGCTGGGTGATGGTCAGCAGCGCTGCGCCGTCTGGGAGTGTTGCTTCAGAGATTTCAGAGTTCATGCACTGCTGCGAGCAAATAGGTCATGGGCTTCAATATACTCCATTACGACATCTGGCATGAGAAAGCGAGGATCACGGCCCTCAGCGATCATTGCCCGAATAGCCGAGGACGCAATATCCAAAAGGGGTTGCTGCAAGCGAACGACCTTGCCGGCGGGTCGAGAAGTCGCGGCAGCCACGTCTGCCTCATGGTGCACCAGCCATTCGGCCACCACCGGCGGGGGTGGCGAGGCGCCCGGACGATCCAGCACCGCCAGGTGAGCAAAATCGAGTAAGTCTTGCCAGCGTGCCCATTTCGGCAGCGTGCAGAGATTGTCCGAGCCGATAAGCCAAAAGAGAGACCGACCCTGACCCCAGTCACGGCGCAGCTCAGCCAGCGTATCAATGGTATAGGAGGGTCCCGGGCGGTCGAGCTCACGCGCATCGACGCCGAGACCGGACACATTCGCTACCGCAAGCTGCAGCATCGCTAGCCGGTGACCGGCGTCAACGGTGGAGGCGCTTTTGAGCGGAGACTGCGCTGCGGGAATCAGGTCGACGCACTCCAGACCCAGAGATTCCCGCGCCGCCAATGCGCCCCTCAAGTGTCCCGTGTGCACAGGATCGAAGGCGCCGCCTAAGAAACCCAAAGGGCCAGAGCTTGTGCTGGTCGATGACTCATTCACTGGCGAATGTGTCCATCCCCTTTCACGATATATTTTCGGGACGTGAGCCCCTCGAGCCCGACCGGGCCCCGCGCATGCAGCTTGCCGGTGGAGATACCGATCTCCGCGCCCAGTCCGTACTCAAAGCCGTCGGCGAAACGCGTCGAGGCATTGTGCATGACCGAACCTGAATCCACCTCGCGAAGAAACCGGTCTGCCGTGGCCGGGTTCTCTGTGACGATGCTATCGGTGTGATCAGACCCATAGCGGTCAATGTGCGCCATCGCCTCATCGACATCATCGACAACCATGACCGACAACACCGGCGCCAGATATTCGGTCGCCCAATCTGCCTCCGTAGCCTCCACAGTAATGTCGGGCGCGGCAGAGCGCGCGGCAGCACAACCCCTGACCTCAACGCCATGCTCCTGCAGCGCCGCCACCAACCGAGGCAGCAGCCCAACCTGTTCCTTGGCAACCAACAGCGTTTCCATGGTGTTGCAGGTGCCATAACGCTGCGTCTTGGCGTTAATAGCGATGCGATGCGCCTTCTCAGGGTCAGCGTCTGTGTCGATGTAGACGTGGCATATCCCGTCGAGATGCTTAAGGATCGCGATCTGGCTCTCCGCGGCGACCCGCTGGATCAGCCCCTTGCCGCCTCGCGGCACGATGAGGTCGACATACTCGGGCATTCTGAGCAACGCACCAACGGCTGCTCTATCGGTAACCGGAACGACCTGCGCCCCGTCGACCGGAAGCCCTGCCGCCGCCAGGCCTGTGGCCAATGATTTTCCCAGCGTCATATTGGAGTGGATGGCTTCGGAGCCGCCTCTCAAAATCACCGCATTACCCGCCTTGAGACACAGTGCACCCGCCTCAACCGTCACGTTGGGTCTGGACTCATAGATCATCCCAATCACGCCCAGTGGGACCCGCATGGTGCCCACATCAATGCCCGAGGGCATGCGGCGGACGTCGGACAGCCCGCCGATCGGATCAGGCAGCGCGGCCACCTGCTCCAACCCTTCTTCCAACACATCGAGTCGGGATGCATTCAGCGCCAACCGGTCGAGCAACGCGGCATCAAGGCCTTGGGCTTGCCCGTCCTCCAGATCGCGTGCATTGGCAGCAAGAATGGCATCACGATCAGCGGACAGGGCTGCGCGGATCTGCCGAAGCGCCTCATTGCGCTCCTCGACACTGGATGCGGCCAACACGCGCGCCGCGGCACGCGCCGCGCGACCCATCTCGGTCATCGTGGCCTGAAGGTCTTGGTTCATAGTGACGTGACGAGTTGTCAGGCGTCTTCTGAACTGCCTGCGGAGTCCCCGGTGACCAGCTCCTTGAGCTCGCCCGACGCCTCCATGTCACACACGATGTCACAGCCACCAATCAATTCACCGTCCACCCACAGCTGGGGAAAGGTGGGCCAGTTAGCGTAAGTGGGAAGATTGGCGCGAATCTCTGGATTGCTGAGCACGTCAACGTAAGCGAAGCGTTCACCACATGACATGAGTGCCTGCACGGTCCGCGCAGAAAACCCACACTGGGGTTGATTGGGCGACCCCTTCATATAGAGGATGATGCGGTTGCCCTCCACCTGCTCGCGGATGGTATCCATGATGTCCATAACATGCTCCGTTTCAGCGCCGATACGCTGTAAATGTCAGTCGAATGCCTCATTGTAATACGACCGGCACCCCGAGGCCGAGAGGCAGAGGGTAAAAGCTGCCGCGGCTACGATTTGACTCAGCACCACGCTCCGCTACTCTTGCATCCCAGCCACGCAGGTATGCCCTCCCATGCCCGATCCAGCCACCGCCATCATGCCGACTTACGGTCGCTTGCCTGTGACCTTTTCTCACGGCGAGGGCGCGGTGCTGTACAACACCGAAGGCCGGGCTTTCCTCGACGGCGTGTCGGGTATCGCTGTGACGAACCTCGGTCATGGGCACCCGCGGGTCACGCATGCGGTGACCGAGCAGGCGAAGCGCCTCGTGCACACCTCCAATCTTTTTCACATCGGTCTGCAAGAAGCGGTTGCTGACCGCCTGCGCTCGCTGACCGGCATGGAAAAGATGTTCTTCTGTAACTCCGGCGCAGAGGCTAACGAGGCAGCCATCAAACTGGCGAGGCGTTACGGGCATCACAAAGGTATTCAAGCGCCGCAAATGATTGTGCTGGAAGGCGCATTTCATGGCCGAACGCTGGGTGCACTGTCGGCGACTGGCAATCAAAAAATTCGTCAGGGCTTTGGCCCCTTGCTCGACGGTTTTCAACATGTGCCGGTGAATGATCTCAGTGCGGTCAAAGCACTGGCTGAGTCGCGCTCCGACATCGTAGCGGTGATGGTTGAACCGATCATGGGCGAGGGGGGCATTCGGCCATTGGACCCTGAGTATCTAATAGGTCTTCGAGCCTGCTGCGACAAAAACGATTGGTTGTTGATCCTGGATGAAGTGCAGACCGGAAACGGCAGATGCGGCTCGGTGTACGTTTGCGAACAGCTCGATGTAACCGCCGATGTGTTGCTGACCGCCAAGGGGCTGGGCAATGGCTTACCCATTGGTGTGTGCATGGCGAGGGGTATCGCGGCCGAACAACTGGGGCCCGGTGATCATGGTTCAACCTATGGCGGTAACCCGCTGTGCTGCGCGGCAGCCCAAGCGGTGCTCGACACGCTGATTGAGGAGCCGGTGATGCAGCAGGCGAGCGTCATTCGCGAAGCACTGACGTCCGCACTGCACGCGCACATCGCTGACCCATCGCTGATCTCCGAGGTGCGCGGACGAGGTTTGATGATCGGCATCCAACCCACTACTGCCACCGACCAGATAGTCGCACAAGGATTGAACAAGGGTCTGCTGTTGAATATCGCCGGGGGCGATACCATTCGGGTATTACCGCCGCTGGTGATGACGACCGAACAGGCGGGAGAGCTTGGCGCGGGCATCGCTGACATTCTTAACACTACCGCTCAACAGGAAAGCCGGGCATGACTGCAGCAAAACATTTCCTGACGCTCATGGACCTGACTCCCGATGACATCAGAGGGCTGATCGAGAGAGCAGTCGAACTCAAACGACAGCATCGCGCGGGTCATGGCGAAAAAACATTGGCCGGCAAAGTGCTGGCAATGATTTTCACCAAAGCCTCGACTCGCACGCGGGTGTCCTTCGAGGCCGGCATCGCTCAGCTGGGCGGCAGCGCGCTATTTCTCTCTGGACAAGACACCCAGCTTGGCCGCGGTGAACCCATAGAGGATACCGCGCGAGTGATATCGTCGATGGTGGACATCGTGATGATCCGCACGTTCGCCCACACCGATGTCGAACAGTTCGCCGCCCACTCACAGGTGCCGGTTATCAATGGCCTGACGGATGATTACCACCCCTGTCAGATCCTCGCCGACCTGCAGACCTACTTCGAAGCTCGCGGCGACATCAGTGGCAAGAAAGTGTGTTGGCTGGGGGACGGCAACAACGTCTGTCACTCGTGGATGAACGCCGCTCGGCAGCTCGAGTTTGAGATGGTCATCGCTTGTCCAGACGGTTACGAACCCGACAGCGCGCTGCTGTCTGCCTGTGGCGATGTGGCAAGGCTGGAACGCGATCCTACCGTCGCCGCCCGGAACGCTGATCTGTTGGTCACAGACGTGTGGGCGTCGATGGGTCAGGAAGAAGAGCAGTCACAGCGGGCGGCCAGCCTGGCGCCATTTCAACTCAATCAGAAGCTGCTGGATCTGGCAGCTTCTGATGCGCTGTATATGCATTGCCTGCCCGCCCATCGCGGCGAAGAAATCAGCGCGGAGCTCATGGATTCACCCGATACCGTCATCTGGCAAGAAGCGGAAAACCGCCTTCACGCGCAAAAAGCGCTGATGGAATGGTTGCTGAAAGACTGACCCACTAAGACGTTATCCGTGATGCGATACCCGGCAACCGACCCCGATCGGCACTGTGGGTATTACCCAAAAAAAACTCGCCCGAGCATCAAAATCGGCTTTTCCCGGCTAAAAGGGGGATAAGTCCAATTTCACGAAAAAAGTCAGAGGCTTAGCAAAGATCGGGGGTTCAGCGCGGCAGTTTACGCACAGACTGTCCACAAAAAAGACCCAGCATCCTCTGCTTGCATTGTCAGTCAGACCCGCCTATCTTGGGGTATCCGGCACAGTAAACCCCCACATATAGGTGTTGAGCCCTAAAAACCACAGAAAGCTCAACCGTGGCCTTATTCCCGGAAAGTCACACCCATACATAGACAGTTAGGCGTTTCAGAGGCAGCCCATCCAATGCAAACAGGCAGTGAGTCAATAGAAAAAGAGAACGTCGCCACTACTCCAGCAGCGACTCGCGAGAACCCCAATCCTACCCGGCTGTCGGCGACTGCCCCGGGTCAACTGCGCGTGATTAAACGTAATGGCACGGTAGTGCCATTTGAGGACAGCAAAATCACCGTGGCCATTACCAAGGCGTTCTTGGCGGTTGAAGGCGGCACCGCAGCGGCCAGTAGCCGAATACACGAGACGGTCGCAACGCTGACAGCGCAGGTCGTCGCCACCTTCAAGCGGCGGATGCCATCAGGCGGCACGCTGCACATCGAAGATATTCAAGACCAGGTCGAGCTGGAGCTCATGCGCGCGGGTGAGCACAAGATCGCCCGGGACTACGTGATTTACCGAGAAGCGCGCCGCCAGGAGCGCGATGCAAAAGTTGAGCTGTCACCGGAGTCTCAAGCAGCAGCGAAAGGGATCAATATTGTTCAGGCCGACGGTAGCAAGGCGCCACTGGATATCGATCGCATTGGCACGATTGTCTCAGAGGCCTGTGCCGGACTCGAGGACGTGAGCGAATCGGCCATTATCGACGAAGCACTCCGCAACCTTTACGACGGCGTGTCGGCAAAAGAATGCAGCACCTCGCTGGTGATCACAGCCCGCACACTGATTGAACAGGAACCGAACTACAGCTATGCGGCAGCGAGATTGCTGCTCGATGATCTGCGCGCGGAAGGCCTGAGCTTCATGGGGGTTGCAGAGAGCGCCACTCAGGCGGAGATGAGCACGTATTACCCGCAAGCACTCAAGGCGTTCATCCAGCGCGGCATTGAGCTGGAGCTGCTGGCACCGAACCTCGCTGAGTTTGACCTAGACATGCTGGGTGAAGCGCTGGAAGCCGAGCGGGATCTGCAGTTCACCTACCTCGGTTTGCAGACTTTATATGACCGCTACTTTATCCACAGTGATGAGGTGCGTTTCGAGCTGCCGCAGATCTTTTTCATGCGCGTCGCGATGGGACTCTCCGTGCGGGAAGATAACCCCAACGCGCGAGCGATCGAGTTCTATCGACTGCTGTCTTCTTTCGACTACATGAGCTCAACACCGACGCTGTTCAACTCCGGTACTCTGCGGCCGCAGCTGAGCTCCTGTTATCTGACGACCGTGCCCGACGATCTGTTCGGGATTTACGGCGCGATTCAGGACAATGCGATGCTGTCGAAGTTTGCCGGTGGTTTGGGCAACGATTGGACACCGGTGCGAGCATTGGGTGCCTACATCAAGGGCACCAACGGTAAGAGCCAGGGCATTGTGCCGTTCCTCAAAGTCGTCAATGACACAGCCGTCGCCGTCAATCAGGGCGGCAAGCGCAAAGGGGCCGTCTGTGCCTACCTTGAAACCTGGCACATGGATATCGAGGAATTCCTCGATCTGCGCAAGAACACGGGGGACGACCGTCGCCGCACCCATGACATGAATACCGCTAACTGGATTCCAGACCTGTTCATGAAGCGGGTCTTTGAAGATGGCGACTGGACGCTGTTTTCACCCAACGATGTACCGGACCTGCACGACCTCTACGGCAAAGCGTTTGAAGAGCGCTACGAGCAGTACGAGCAGATGGCCAAAACCGGTGAGCTGAAGCTGCACAAGACGCTGAAAGCACAGAATCTGTGGCGCAAAATGTTGGGCATGATTTTTGAGACAGGCCACCCCTGGATGACCTTCAAAGATCCATGCAACCTGCGCTCTCCGCAGCAGCACTGCGGTGTGGTGCACTCTTCCAACCTGTGTACGGAGATCACGCTAAACACCAACGCGGAAGAGATCGCCGTGTGCAATCTGGGCTCGGTCAACCTGCCGCAGCATATCGAAAACGGCGAGCTCAACCTGGACAAGTTGCGGAGTACGGTCCGCACTGCGATCCGCATGCTCGACAACGTGATCGACATCAACTACTACTCGGTACCGCAGGCGGAGACGTCCAACTTCCGACATCGCCCGATCGGCCTTGGTTTGATGGGCTTTCAGGACGCGCTCTACAAGATCGATGCGCCCTATGGCTCTGACAACGCGGTGACCTTCGCGGATCGCTCCATGGAAGCGATTAGCTACTTTGCGATCGAGGCTTCCAGCGAACTCGCCAGTGAACGGGGTAGCTACTCTTCCTATGACGGGTCGCTGTGGAGCCGAGGCATTTTCCCGCTCGATTCACTCGACATGCTGATCGAACAGCGCGGCGAAAAATACATTGAGGTGAACAAGGATAAAACCCTCGACTGGGATGCGTTGAAGGCCAAGGTAGCCTCAGCGGGCATGCGTAACTCCAACGTCATGGCCATTGCCCCGACGGCTACCATCGCCAACATTACGGGCGTCTCGCAGTCCATCGAACCCACGTATCAGAACCTGTACGTGAAATCGAATCTGTCGGGTGAGTTCACCGTCGTGAACCCGTACCTGGT
>Ga0181577_10004495_pt1 | contig 10764 bp, 12 predicted proteins | sample 101ome_21_FD_132468 | JGI IMG/M metagenome (GOLD analysis project Ga0181577, IMG submission 132468) | Coastal salt marsh microbial communities from the Groves Creek Marsh, Skidaway Island, Georgia - 101413BT metaG (megahit assembly) | ecosystem: Environmental > Aquatic > Marine > Intertidal... | reverse complement strand
GTCTCTGACATGGAACGCCATTGGATAGTTCACTTCACCTGTCCATGATTCGCCTTGCCATTGTGAGAACAATCTCCAAATTTGTTCTTCTGCAAGTTCCAAATGACGAGCCTTCTCGCACAACTTAGAATCTAACATTAAAAATTCTGATTGTCTTGAAACGCCTGATAACTGTCTTGACTCTGTTGCCCTGATGGCACCTAGGTGACCCATCCTATTGATTTCATCTATCGTGCTTTCAATAGTTTTCAATATGGCATCCAAGTTTTGACCATTTGGTTGTAATAGATAAGGTTTCAATCCTGCATCTGTTTCATTTGGCATTGTTATGATCGCACCCGCACCAGCACTTACATCTACGTCTGGTGTTTTCACCACAGTTGGGTGATTGGTTAATCTAATCAATGCTTCTGCTTCAGAATAAAGATTGAATAAAAAGTTTTGTGAATCTGCTATGTCACCAACGTCAGAAACACCAACACCTTTGATGGGTGATCTGTTTGCATAACAGATTACCACAGGCACTTTGCCCAAGGCATTTGGTTTCTCTTCCATGAACGTTAATGGTTCTTTTTCGTAAGGTGAATATTTTTCTAAGAATATGCTGTCTTTGGTCCATGTTCTGATATGGTATGTTGGTGCCGTTCCATATGTGCTCTCGTCTGACTCCAAGAACTTGACCATTGTCAATTCATATGCACCATTGGGTAATCTTTCAAAGTTCCAATCAATCACTGTTTCAGGCGTATATAAATTTAGGTAAGGTCTGATTCCTTGTTGTAATTCTTCTGCCCTTGTTCCAACCTGTGTGTCTGGTCTATCAACCAAGATCCATGCTGATCCATAGATTGAACTCATGATGTTGACGTCACGCATGAAACTGTCAAAGTCTCTGCCTTCCATGTCACAGTCCTTTAGGAACTGTTCTAATTCTTGTGTGTTTTCAAGATTGCCGTAATCTCTTCTTGGATTCTGTCTGAATAAAAAACTGTTGTGGATGTGTACCACCTGTTTGACGTGATTGGGTAGTGGAGTCTGTGCTATCCTTGATAGGTATTCATTCTCAGTTTCATACACATAACGAGTAAGGTATCTGCCCATCTTGAACTGAGACCCACCAAGGTATGATCTCATCAAAAATTTCCATCTGTGGATGTGATTTCTATACTCTTCGTGTGTAGGAAGATTGCCAAAGTTCTTGTTGTAATCGTCTACGCCTATGTTGTAATTTTGACTATCTGCCATATGGTTTAAACTCCTGTTTTAACCACAAATCTCTGAGGTTGTTCAAAGTTGTAGTGTGTTTTAATTGGATACAAATAAGTTATCGCATAACGAAGGGCATCTGAAATATGTTCTAGTCCTTTCGTTTTGTCTGGCACACTCGTTCCTTCTTTGTATGTCAATTTACTCAAGGTATTTACTATTTTTTTCACATTAGGATGGAATAATATGCCTCTTTCACCCAAACTGTTGCAGAGTTTGGAGTTGAGGGCATTGATGCCATCTCTGATCCTGTCATGTGAGTTTGGTGCCTTGCATATGAACCCTGCGTTCTGTAATATTGATAGATCTGTTTTACCACCCGCTGATGTCCTCCTCTGTCTACAAGCGGGATCAGGATAAACCATGATCTTCTTGCCTGGATATCTGTGATGTATTTCTTGGCACATCTCTTCTGTGTTGGATCCCCATATCTCTATCTCATCAAACACATGGACGATGCCGTCCTTGATGTAGAAACACACAGCACAAAGAGGCGAGACGTTGAAGTCCATGCCAATATGCACTATGGTGTTGTCCTGTGGCAGTTCAAACTGCCTCACATTCTCTTTGATATCAAATCCGTAGAACACCCGTCCTGAGAAAGATTCAAACGTACTTTCGTACTCCTGCCTATATGTGGCAAGGTCAAGATCTTTCTTGGCCTGTTGTATCTCTTCTTCATCAACAAATCCACCCTGTGCTGTGGTGAACTGGAATGATTCATATTCGTGTTCTTCTGGATTTTGTCCTTTTTGATATAGGTCATAGAACCAATTCATTCCCTTGGGTGTGCCCGTGAACAAAGCACGACCTTTGGTATCAGACAGTGTGGGTCTCAATACTTCAGTCCATGCTGTTTCATCAATGTCCGCACATTCATCTAGGATCAAGAAATCAATACCAACACCTCTCAAACTGTTTTTGTTGTCAGCACCTCTGAGACAGATCCTGCTGTTGTTCTTGAGAGTGATGGTCAGTTCTGCTTCGTTGATTGTTTTGACCCAACGTAAGTCCTGTAATCTTTTCTTCAACATCACCCATGCGATCTGTTTCATTTGACGATAACTTGGACCGCATAACCATACCAACTTGTTTGGGTCCTTGGCATGGAAACAGGCCTCCCTGATAGCGAGCGTGGTTTTGCCCACACGCCTACCTGCGACCATTATACGAAATCTTTTTGGGGATAATGCTACTTGTTTTTGGCAATCTGACAACTGCATACAAGTAATTAGTCTTCAATCAGTATGATATCAAATAAAGCACCAGCGGCACTGGTTGAACTAGTCTTAACTCTTACTTCAATGTCCGTCTTTGCTTCAAACTTCAATGGAACAGGATAATCATAATTGATCTGTCCACCTCTGCCTGCCCATCTACCTTTGGTCTGTAATACCTCACCAAAAGGTCTTGCCAACAATTGGAAATCCGTGTCTTGATCTTTTTGTTGTGATCCTTGGAACTTGACGAGATAACCTGTGTGTCCTGCTGGAATGGTGTACACTGCCATCAATGTTTGATTGTTGCCTGCTATGATCTGTGCATAGGTCTGTGAATCACCTATGGTGATGTTTCCATCTGGTGTTCCTGATGTTACCCTTGCTCTAAAAATTCTTTTGAAAGTTTCTGTTGTTGTGGCTGTGCCTGATCCTGCCAAAGTCACTGACCTAGTCAATTGATTGTAATTGCTGTCAAGTCCTTGCAATTCTACCACCACGCCATTGTCTGTGGCTCCACTGGCACTTGTCACTGTCAATTGTATTGCAACATCAATGTATCCATACACGTTTGATCCATCCCAAACTGTTTCAAATGAATTGGTTGTTGATGGGTTGAAACCAAACTTGTTGATATGGGACATATCATCAATTTGTCCTCTTGCCAAGGCCAAGTTTGTTTGCACACTGTTCTTGCCCAATTGCAGATTAGAATATTTCATTAAATGTCTTTCTCCCAAGGAAGAGGTGCTGTGTTTTCTGTGTCAACAGGTTGATCCTGTTGTCCAAGGTAGTTCTTACCAAGGAACATGAGCATCCTGACATCTTTCTTCTCCACGGCCGCCTCAAACTGGGCACGTCTAATGCTCTTCTTTCCGTTGGCCTGTCCTTTTTCAATTAGATGTTTGTATCTCTTCTGTAATGTTGAAACTGATGTGCCTACTACTTCTGCTATCTCTTCATAGGTACACATGATGCTGGCAAGTTTGAATATCAAATCCTTGTCCAGTTTGTATGTTTTCTTTTGATTGGAAACTTCCATTATATGTGCTTCCTTTTAACTATTATTCTGAATCTTCTTGAATCAGTGTCACCATTTGCTGTGGTGACTTTGCAATCTATGTTGTATTCATTGTCAACTGATCCGTTGTGTAATCTAATGTTGACTTGGCTTGAAGTGACGCTGACATCCGTGCCTGCACCTGTTGGGTGTGCCAATGGTGATGTGTCACCTGAAATTGTTTCTATCGTGACCGTGGCTGTTGTGAGGTTATCACCTGCGTTGAGATAATCAGTGAAGTCAACACCATAAACCAGATTGGCATCTGGGTCTTTGATGATGTATGCACCTTTGTTGTCTCTTAAGAATCCTGTTAAATTTGCCATTAGTCTCCTCTAACCCTTGGTATTACGGAATTGTCAGTGAAACCAGACCTTTTAATCTTGTAAACTCTAGTTTCTTGGTCAACTGGCAAGACCCTTGTTTCTTGTTCTATGTTATTTACACGAGTTTCCTGTTTTGTAGTTAGAACACGTGATTCTTCTATGATTTTATACAATCTAGTCTCTTGTAGGGCCTTTGCAAGATTGAAAGGATCCGCTATTGAAACAAAAATTGCTTCTGTTAATTGTATATTGAACGCACTAAAGGCACTTTCCGCTGACGCAGGGCCAAAGTTTGCGTTTGAGACCAATGATGTTGATGTGTCAAATGTTGGAGTCAGTGTTTGGAAAGTGGCATTTAGATTTGCATCTACACTGAAACTTCCTAATACGATACTGGCGGCAAGTCCTGGAGCAAAATTAACATTAATGCTGGGTGTGAACAGACTGGGTACATTGGCCACCAATGCCGCATTGGCATAGATGGCATTTCCTGAAACACTGAATTGTGATAAAGGTAAAATTGTACTTGAGAAAGTACCAAATGTTGTTTGTGAGAAACTTGCTGAACTTGTTATTGGTGAACTGAAAGTTCCAAATGTGCTTTGACTGAAAATGGCAGGAAGTTCTGCTGGTGAACTGAAAGTTCCTAATGTACTCTTGGAAAACCTAACTTGGAATATTCCAGAATCAGATTCCCATTTCTCATACCACCATTCGTCCCAACTTCTATCAACGTCACCAAAGTCGTCCCAAGTATAATCGTCTTGACCTTCAAAGGCTTCTTTTACAGCCATAGTCTACCTCCTTATGCGAGACTGACTGTCAAAGATCCTGATGCAATTGAAAGTGTGTCGCCGTTCAATATCTGTTTTGGATTTGTTAATGCTCCATAAAACAAGACATTAGAAGTTGAACTACCATCACTCACTTGGTCAACGATAGCAACATAGTTCACAGTGGAACCACCTGATGCTGGGTTGTCATAGTTGGCAGTCGCTTGTGGAAAAGTGACAGTGATATTTGATGAGGCTGAACCGTCAGCCGCCGCCGCAAAGTTGATTGATTGTCTCTCGTAACCACCTGTGTTGATTTCATAGAAACCCCAGTTGCCTGCTGTGTTGTCCATGTTTCCTCTTTCAAGTGCCACTGATACGTCAGAGGCAGTACCTGAAAAAAGAGCAACATAAAGGTTTGGTGGAGTGAAATCTCTTGCACCTTCGCCTAACACGTGGTCAAGCAATTCGTTTTCTAAATAATTAGATGCCGCACTCATGTATTTCTCCTTAGTTGTAATTAATTACTATGATATTTATATGCATCAAGGATTTTGACTCGTGCAATCATAGTTTATTGTAGTTATTGTGCTATCTGTACTCAATGTCAATGTTGCATTGGGTTCAAATGTTGTTATATCAGTGAATGGATGGTTGAACATCACATAAACATCAGGTGCCGTAAGTGTGCCATTCCTTGTGCCATCTGTGCCTAGATTGATAAAACTGTCTGAATCTCTCAATGATGCAGGAAAGTTCGTGCCATACATCAATAATTGTTGGAAACAGGAATCATCACCTGATGGTGGTGAATTGAAATCATTTGCGCCTGTTTCACCGTTGAATGTTATATCAGTCAAAGGTATGAAATATTGTGCTGTGGCCTGTCCTATGTCAGTCACTTCTTTTGTAAGGTTAACCTGTGTGCCATTGATATACAATTCTCCATTGTAAATTATCCTGCTGGGTCCTGTGGCAGTAGTTGTGGCTTTCTTAATGAACACATAATGGTTCCAACCTTCTCTTATGAGATTTGAATCTACTTCTTCCAATGTTGCTGTGCCAGTTGATTGCCCTGCCGCACTATTTTCAACTATTATTCTCAATGTTCTTGCCAAAGATCCACCACTGTCATCTATGTCATATCTAAATTGCCAAGTCATTGGTGTGTTTGGTCTCAAATCATCTGTAGGATCACCTGTACCAGATGCATAAAATGAACGTATTTCAAAACTTTTGTTCTGGCCATGTTTGACCCAAACACTGAAACCACCTCCATCACTGAGTTTGCCCAATGGTTCTGAAAAAGTTTGTCCACCTAGATTGAACTGTTTGTTGACTGTTAGTTTGGCGGCGTTGGCATCATTCAATATGTCTTGATTGACGAACAATCCATCCAAAGGTTGTTTGGTGTCCGTACTGCTTAGACCTAAAAATTTTGCTGTGCCTAAAACCATTATTGGAAATTATTGATCATCGTTCCCAAAAGATCAGTCCCATCATTGAAAACAACAACCATGTCAATGGCACTGTTGTTCTGTGTCAGTGAAGCCGCTTGAGCGCCTGGGAACTTCACAGCGGTTGAAGTGTCTGATTCAAACGTTCCTGTGTTGTATGTGCTGTCACTGTCTTGTTTGATAATGAATGTGATACTTCCACCTGTGGGTAGATTTGAGATAACGAATCTTGCATCATGACTCAATGTGACCAATTGAACTGGTCCATCTTGGTAATCAACCTGTATCGTTGTGGCTGATGTCAATGTTTTTATGTTTTCCTTGTATCTCTTCAAGGTACCTAGATGTGATTGTGCATCATCATCTGTTGTGTAAAGGAAATAATCATTTGTGATGTTTGTTGTGCCTGAACCTGATTGTGTGAAACCACCATAGTAGTATGCGTAGGCATCAGTGATGTTCACAGTTGCACCTGAACCTGGTGTTGATAGACCAAATGCCCTGAAGGCATAGGCATCTGTGACATTGATCGTTGATGTCGTGCCACCATTGGGAAAATAAACACCCGCCGCATTGGCAGAGGCATTGCCCAATGTTGATGTGCCCGTTGATGTGTCCTTTAATTCTAATAAGTGTTGTATCTGTGCACCAGCGGCAGTTGATGTTGAGGTAAGTGCTGAATCATTCAAGTCCACTGACAGTGTGTCTTGCACCCTGTATCTTGCGTTTGAACTTGAATCATCTGATCCATCTGTTTTCCACATGGCTGTTCTTATGGCCGCATATTCTCTAGTGCCTGGAGTGTCTGTTAGATTCTCATAATTGATCCTTGAACCAATTGCATTGGATCCCACACCTGTTGGATTAGAAGTAAGTTCTCCTCCCACCAATGTTGTGTCATCTAATAGGATAGTGCCTGTACCTGATGCCCTAACAATTAGGTCATCATTGGAACGTGTTGCTTCAATCTCGTTGCCTTGGATCTTAATTGGACCAGTGCCATTGAAATGATCAATCAAGTCATTGACGTTGTCTATGTTTTGTTTTATATCGCTTCGTGCTAATTTTGGGGAGTCGCTTCCCTGGTCAACGTGAGTTGTTCCTGCTTTGACTGTTGGGTATGCCATTTGCTTACTCCGTTTCTATATAAGTTTTACCTGTAAGTTTTTCAATGTCACGGATCATTTTTTCCATGTTGATCCTTGTGACCTTACCTGTCTTGATATTTTTTGAATAGTATTCCCATTCATTGTCAAGGTTGTGTGATGCAAGTTTTTGTTGGTTGCCCGCTTCGTCCTGTGCATAAACGTGACTGACTCCTGAATCATCCTTGGCAAATATGTGTGCGGAATCCGCCAACGTAGATGGATCACTTGATTGGTTGGCCAATATCACAGCACCAAATCTTGAAAGTTTGTTTCCATTGTCATAGAAAGCATATTCATTTGTTACTGATGTTGTTCCTGAACCTGCATCATTGAAAGCATCAGCATAGAAATGATAATAATCAGTGACATTTACAGTCTCGCCTGAAGCAATTGTTGACAGACCAAATGATCTGATACTGAAAGCATTGGTAACATTGATTGTTGATCCTGAACTACCTGAACCTGGGAAGAATATACCAGTTCCTTGTCCTGTGATTGCACCCGCTGTTGATGTCCCAGATGATGAAGTGTCTTTGATCTCCACCAAGTGTTGCATCTGTGGACCTCTCGTGGTTGAACTTGAAGTCAATGCTGAATCATTTAGATCCAACTGTATGGTATCTTGAATTCTGTATCTGACATTACCTGAACTTGAATCTGAACCATCAGTCTTGATCATCATGGTTCTGCCCAGTGCGTATTCTCTGGTTCCTGGTGTGTCTGCTAGGTTCTCATAAACCTGTAACACTCCAACATTTGAACTGGCCGCACTTGTTCCATCTGTTCCTGAACCAACTTGCAGTATTCCTGTTCCGTTGGCATCAATCAATAGGTCCTCATTGGATCTGATACCCAATATGTTGTTGTCACTGATCCTGATTGCATCATTCTCAACATTGCCAGTGGCAACCAAGTTGCCTGCCACATTGACTGTTGAATTAACATCAACGATACCTGTGCCTGACGGTATGATCCTGATGTTGTCGTTGGATCTTGATCCTGAAATCTGATTGTCCTGCAATGATAGACCCTCAGTCGCCAGGATGTTGCCTGTGACTGTTCCACTCGCTGTCAAATTGCCAGTGACTTCAACGAGGGCACTGTTGTCAATCCTCATTCTCTCTGTCAATGATCCTGCTGATGCGGTATTGAATATTATCTCACCACCATCTTGTGAACCTTTGGTGTTGACCTCAATGCTGGCTATGGAATCAAGGCTTGATCCATCATGTGAACGGAACACTATGTCTCCCACTGATGTGGTGTTGCCCAATGCGGTTGGTGATGAATATGTTCCATTGTATCTGTCTATGTTGACCAATGCGGTATTTTCCACACCCACAGCGGTGATTATGCCTTGCCCTGTGACTGATGGATGTACATCCAGTTCGTCTACGACTTCTAGGTCGCCTGTGCTTGTGACTGCACCCTGTGTTATGGTCACTGTGTTGCCTGTGACCGCCGTGCTTATGCCTCCCGCACCTGCGATCTTTACAGTGTCTCCAGATTCAACGTCTATACCAGAAGAATCATCTCCCACTATACCAATTGTCTGGTCTCTCAAATTGATCAAATTTGAATCTAATTCTGCGAATGTTAATTCTGAGCCTTTGTTTAAATTATCTGATGATACAGATGAAGTTGTGCTCTGTCTTGTGACTAATTTTGCCTTTGATGGCATATTTCAGACTCCTTAATTAAGTGTTTTGTAATATTTAGTGGTGCAGGGTGATTTGCCGTTTGCTTTCGTCACAAACAGCCAGATAACTGGAGCCTTGTGTGACGAAGGCTATCTGCCAACCATTTACGGGATCGTATCTTTCAAACTTGTCTTGTACCTGTTTTGGATCAAAACCAAGCATATGAATGATCTCATCAGGATCTGTGTGCATATCAGTTGGCCAAGATATGTTTTTCCTGATGCCCATTAGTCAAACAATCCAAAGAAGTTGTTTTGTTTCTTGGAATCCTGTATATGATCATTGGCACACATGATGGTCTTCCATGCTTTGGTGTTGTTGTCACATTTTTTGTTTTTTTCTTTCTTCAATCTCACATAAAATTCCTTCTGCTTCATGAGATTTTGATTGTGTATCTTGGTTGCAAGATCATACCTGTGATGTTTTTCCGCATACTTGATCACTATACCCCAAATTTCTTTACCAATATCACCATGCAGGGCGTCAACAATGTCCCAGATGTTCTTGTTGTTCTGTACTGGTTGGCCATGTTTTTTCATGTCTTCCCATATCTGACCAAACAATTCAACTAACACATCTTCAACCATTGTGTTTTGTTTGTGTATCAATGAGATTATCTTTTCTGCTTTTTTATTTGAGTCCGTCATTTGTGTTCTCCTTATTTTTTATTATAGGCATTTGTGTTTGGTAAGTCAAGTCTAAAAACTCCAAATCTGATCAGGCCATTCCTTTGCAACACGTTTCATTCCAAAACTCGTCAATTTGTCAAGGATCTGTCTCTTGGGCCTGTTGTAAAATTTCTTACCTGTCTCGTTGGCCTCTATCTGTATCCATGGTCTGTTCTCCATTATGGTCTCCCTCGCACCATCCAACAATGGTATTTCATAACCTTCAACATCTATCTTCATTATGTCAACATCAGTGAAATGGTAAGAGTCCAGGGTCTTTATCTCATAGGGACCCGTGGTGTCTGTGACATGGTAGGTGCCCACGTGTGTCTCATAATCCATGGCCACCGTTCCTGGTCTGTCACCAAGGGCGTGTTCATAGAGATTGATGTTCGTGAACTTGCTGGTGTTCGCTTTGAAGTCAGGCAGTATCGCCGTGTTGGGTTCAAAACATTCTATGGTTTGTACCCTGTGTGCCCATTGCTGGGTCCAAAGGCCGCGATGTGCACCACAGTCTATCGCTCTCCTCAGCGGCTTGTCTTTGACCCACAGCCAAAGCCAATTGTAATGATCTTTTTGTGGCATTCGTGTCCTCTTGGGGCAGTGTGTGATCACAGTATGTCAGTAGTTGCAAAGGGGCGGATCACACACTGTGGATATTTATTTTGGCATTTTTGGCGATCAAGGTGATTTAGGGTGATCTGGTCTGTTTGTTGGATACAAGACTGGACTAGACCACCCTGTGCCTGTGCGTGAAACAAACGAAGTTTGAGGAAAACCAAGTCTAGGGAAATGCAGACCTGGCCATGAAGAAACAAACTTCACACAAGCAATTATTATAATACTTTGAAAAATACGATCAGTCAACCTAATTCTTTTTGTATTGTTCCTGACCAATCGCGATGCAGAACAGGGTGATGTACAGGACTGGCCAATACCAACCCGTGACTTGACCCGTGAGGTGCAACACACAAAGGGCCACACTCATTGCTCCTGGTGTGGTCATGCCTGATGTGTCTGCGGTGGGTAATCTCATATCTATCTCCTTATAGCGGATGATGGCTTTTTGTGGGAAGCAGGTAATATGGCCACATACTAGACACTTCCCAACATGACAAAGAAACAGCCATCATCCACAGTTATATTAGC
>Ga0181577_10004494_pt1 | contig 10765 bp, 9 predicted proteins | sample 101ome_21_FD_132468 | JGI IMG/M metagenome (GOLD analysis project Ga0181577, IMG submission 132468) | Coastal salt marsh microbial communities from the Groves Creek Marsh, Skidaway Island, Georgia - 101413BT metaG (megahit assembly) | ecosystem: Environmental > Aquatic > Marine > Intertidal zone... | reverse complement strand
GGCTGGTCTTTTTGGCTGGGTTGATAGGAATTGTTTCGGGTGCATTTGACGCCAAGGTTGAGCAGCTGCAGAAGGGGCGCAGCGAAGTTCTAGAAGCAAACCACACGCTTATCGTGGGTTGGAACTCTCGCATCTTTACTTTGATTCACGAAATCTCGATAGCAAACCTTTCGGAGGGCAGGTCTTCAATCGTTGTCCTCGCGCCAGGTGACAAGGTCGAAAACGAGGATGCCATCAAGGAGCGTGTTGGAAAGATAGGCAAGACTTCGGTTGTGGTCCGATCCGGTGACCCGATGTCCATGGCGGATCTAAAAATTGCTAATCACGCAAAGGCTCGGTCCGTTATTGTCCTTGCCGATGATGAGGCAGATAATCCAGATTTGGTGACCATGAAGACCGCGCTTGAGTTGGTGAATAACCCAGAGCGCAAGAAGGAGAACTACCACATCGTGGCCGAACTTAAGGATCCAGAAAACCTCGAGCGGGCGAAGCTGGTCTCAACCGATGAGGTCAAGTGGATTCTCGCCGGTGATGTTATGAGCCGCGTGATGGTGCAAACATCACGCCAGTCCGGACTGAGCCAGATTTTTGTCGAGTTGTTGGACTTTGACGGTGATGAAATCTACTTCACCAGGCGGCCAGAGCTAGCGGGCAAGACCTACCTTGAGGCGCAGCACCAATTTTCTAACTCGGCCCTCATCGGCCTGCGACTCAATGGAGTAGTCGAGTTGAACCCAGCCGGGAAGACCAAGATCAGCGATGCCCACGAACTTATCGTTATTGCACCAGATGACAGCGATATTCGCACCTCAGACGCCTTCAGCATCGATAAGAAGGCCATCGCACCAAAGCGTAAATCTGCAAACTCTGCCGAGCGGATTCTCATCCTGGGACAAAACGAATATCTGCAGACCATAGTTTCTGAGCTATCCGAATATGTGGAGCTGGGCTCATCGGCAACTATTGTGGCGGTCGACGATGTGCTTCGGCTGACCGCAGGCCCGAAACTGAAGCTGAATTTTGTTACGGGAGATCCAACCCAGCGCTCGGTCCTGGATGGGGTGGATGCTGCCAATTACGACCACATCATGGTTTTGGCCAACCGGGAACTCAACCCAGAGGAGGCCGACGCCCTAACTCTTGTCACGTTGCTTCAGCTGCGCGCAATTGCAAAGGATGCCGGCAAGAGCTTCAATGTCGTTTCGGAGATGCTGGATGATAAAAACCGCCAACTGGCTGAGAGCACCGAAGCGGACGACTTTATTGTTAGCGATCAGCTGATTGGCCTGATGATGGGACAGATCTCGGAGAACCCAGCATTGGCAGATGTCTTTGGCTATCTGTTCTCCTCAGATGGCTCGGAGCTATACCTCAGGCCGTCCGAATGGTATGTGAAGCCGGGGGAGACGATCGATATGCATACCCTGATCGAAGCGGCTTCTAAGCGTGGTGAGACGGCAGTTGGCTATCGAAAGATTGCCCTGGAGAGCTCCCAGCAGAACAACTATGGAATTGCGCTTAACCCGGAGAAGGTTCGCAGGTTCAAGCTTGAACCGGGCGACAAGGTTATTGTCTTGGCCGTTGACTAGGCGCTAACCGGCACCGTCTCATATCCACGAAGCACGAAGGTGGGACGCCTAACCGGCTCCGCAGCAAGCTTGAGGTTTGGGTAGTGCTTCACCAGCAAAGGCAAAGAGGTTGTCATCTCCATGCGGGCCAGCGGCGCTCCAATACAGAAGTGAATACCAGCTCCGAAGCCAATGTGCGGGTTTGGCGATCGGGTTAGATCCATCTCATCGGCATTTTCAAAGATGCTCTCGTCGCGATTTGCGCTGCCAAGCAGGGCTGCAATCTTTTTCCCAGCCGGTATCACCACACCGCCGATTTCGGTGTCCTCAGTTGCAGTTCTTTCAAACAGATGAAGTGGGGCATCAAACCTAAGAAACTCATCAACGGCTGTGGCGGCAAGACCGTCTGGGTCGTTTCGAAGTAGCTCCCATTGCGCAGGGCGTCTCAGGGCAGCCACCGTGCCGTTTCCAAATCCATTCACGCTTGCCTCATGCCCTGCATTGAGGAGCAGCACACAGGTGGCAATCAACTCTCTGGCACTTAGCTTCTCCCCGGCTTCTTCGACCAAGGCGAGCTCTGATATGAGGTCGCTGCCGGGATTCTTTTGCCGGTCGGTCATTAGACCATGAACATAGGCTGAAAACTCATCGCTTGCCTTGCGCGCCTCCGCCTTCTCCTGTTCCATGGGTGCCGGCTCATACATCTTCACGATGGCCTGCGACCAGGGTCGGAGTAGGTATTCATCTTCTTTAGGGAAGCCCAAGAGCTCAGAGATTACCTTCACTGGGAGCGGCTCGGCGAAGTCTGCGATGAGGTCAAAACTTCCCGTCTGCGACATCTTGGACTGGATATCCGCTAGTAGCTCAGCGGTGATCCGCTCAACGTCGGGCCTCAGTTCTTCGATTCGCTTTGGATTGAATGCTTTCATAACCAAACTGCGAAGCCGTGTGTGTTTGGGAGGCTCAGAGTCCAGTATGGAGTCGGCGTGGAGGTAGTTGAAAGTTTCCCAGGCCTCCTGGGGTAGCCGCGGGCTAAAGATTCGGCCCAGGGTTCGGGTGCGCAGCACCTGATTAGCGTGGCGATAACCGGCCGCTAGAAACAGCTGACTCTGCTCGTGCCAGACAGGCTCCCCAAGGCCTCTAAGTCTTGCCAGTTCGGGATATGGGTCAGCAACAAACTCTGGGTCGGTGAAGCTAAGCATTTCTTAGTTTTATCTCCGAGATATCGAGGCGCTCGGCCTGGAATGAGTTGACCTTGTGGTTCGAAGGATATCCAATCGCAATTCCACAAAGCAGCTTGTATCCCTTGGGAATCTGAAATTCTTTACGAATCGGATCTGCCCACAGCGCCACGGCACCCTGCGCGCATGTTCCAAGTCCCCGAGCGTGAGCACCCAACATCAAATTCTGCATGAACAGCCCGGCATCCGAAACCGAATACTCACCCAGGCCGGAGTGGGTAAAGATGAATAGTTCGACCGGAGCCCCAAAAAATTCGTAGTTGCGGGCCCACTGGGCCTGGCGGGCCTTGTGATCATCTCGTTTAATCTCGAGAAGTCCGTAGAGCTCAGCCCCAACTCTTTGCTGCCGAGGAACCAAATCTTTGGGGTAGGGACGGAACACTTTGTAGTCAGATGTTGGCAGGCCAGTGCGCGTGAATAGCAACTTGAATTTACCCCACCAGCCGCCCCGCAGTGCTTTGCCGGCAGCCTCCCAACGACGCAGCAACTCTTGGCTGATGCGATCGCGCTGTTCGCCGGTTGCGATGCCAACCAGGTAGGGCCGGGTGTTTGACCAGCTCGGTGCGGTCATGCCGTCCGTTAGCAACTCATCGATGAGCTCTTGTGGGACGGGGGTGTCTAGAAAGTCTCTTGTGGTGCGGCGGGATGCGGCAAAACTCTTCCAGGCATCCGCGCTAATACTCACCAGAACAGGTTACCGATAGTTGGCAAGCAGCGAGGGGAATAGCGCTCCAACAATCAACATCGCAGGCATCATTCCAACCAGGACAACGACCTGAATCAGGTCCCAATCCAGCTTCTGTCGCTTCATTTCTCCTCCTTGAGAAAACGTGGACATCAAATTTGATAAAGGTTGAGGGCGCCGGTGACTTGCACCGACGCCCTCTGAAGACCCATGGCTCTTGGGCCTAGTCGTGGAACTCGCTCTTTGCGAACTCTGCGTCGTCCTCGGCGCTCTTGATGCGAGCAATCGAGAAAATCATGAGGCCGAAGAGACACTTCGCCAGAATGTCGGCGATGGTGTAGCCGGTCTCACGCATTACGAAGCTGGTCTCGTCGAAGCTAACTGCGTTCATGTTTGCTATGAATGCGAGTGGGTAGACGCCCCAGGTGGCTAGAAGGAGCAATCGAAGCTCCTTGATCTTGCGCTGTACGGCCTCGCTCTGACGCTCGAGGCTCTTACCAAGCTCGATGAACAGTACGTAAAGGATGTACAGGAATGGAATGGTAGACAGCAGACCCCATACCGATGGGTGCAGACCCATCGTCATGCCTGAGTCGCCAGGGTAACCCAAGGCAATCATCAGAGCAGCAGCTGGCACCAGACGCATCAGCATGGAGCGCTGCGCGGAGCGAGCTAGTGCAAGAACGGCAACGGTCTCGACTAGCAGCAGTGGCACGGTTAGGAACCAGTCAACATAGCGGTAGCCGACGTTGTACTCGGCTCCTGCTATCGCGTCCGGCCCAAAGGCGTGCACGAAGCTGTCAAACATTCTGAAGTAGTGGTACGCAGCAATTGCGGTAACAGTTGCGGAGACCATCACGGCCATCCGGTAGCGAGGCAGAACACGCTCGCGTGCTACCAGGAGAAAAGTTGTGGTGAACAGCATGCTCGCTATACCTAGCGACAGCATGTTGAAGACTACGTTGTAACCTTCATTACTCATTTTTGGTTGTTTCCTTTCGGCTTTTGCGAGGCCGAATTGAACTTTCAATTGAGATCGTCAACTGAATTTCCCTGCTCGACTTACGACAACTTCAACAATGTGATGTCTGGGAAAATCCTGAGAAGCGTAACGGTTTGGTAACGGCATCTTTTAGAAGCCAAGGAGTAACTTGCCGCTCTCTAGCTCCTCAATGCTGCCGGTGAAAAACAGTTCCAAAACCTGCCTACCTTTGGGGCTAAGGTTCACCACACCGCGCATGCTCTCGATTCGACCGCCAGTGGCGCTGCGAAGCTCTGCCCACACCTCGCGGTCTCCCTCTAGAAGGCCGTGGTTTAGCAGGCGGACCTCAATGAGAATCCCATAGGGGCCGACATCCACGGATTCGATTTCAAGAACCTCGAGACCCGCGAGTTTGGCTATCTTTCCGCAAGTGGAAACTTCGCAGTAGTCGACTGACCTGGTGTCAAGCGCAGCAGGGGAAGATGAGGCTTCACTCTGTATCTGGTTTATCCCTATTGGAAGCGCAATGATCGAAAGCAGAGTGGCAAGGAGCATGGAAAGGCGCTGCCCTCGCGGGGTGAGGATCCAGGGTCTTTTCAAGTGCCACTCCTAAGTCAGTCTCCATCTTGTCGCATTAGCTTCAACATAGACTCTTTCCGCCACCTAGTTTTTGGAGTTGATTTGAAGCGATTTCTAGCTTTGCTCACCGGTTTGTCCGTCGCATTTGGGGCTGTGGGGTGTGCGACTAGTGAATCGGCCCCGCCACCTCAGAAGCTGCCGAGGTTAGAGCTTGGCTCGAGCGAATATCTTCAGCAGGCAGTCATTTACGAGGTAAACGTAAGGCAATTCTCTCAAGAGGGAAGCTTTGACAAAGTGACGGAGGCACTTCCGAGGCTGAGCAAGCTTGGGGTGGACATTCTGTGGCTTATGCCGATCCAGCCAATTTCTGTATTGAATCGAAAGGGCAGTCTTGGTAGCCCATACTCGGTTGCCAACTACACGGCCGTAAGTGAAGAGTTTGGAACCGATGAAGACCTCCGGGAACTGATATCCGCGGCGCATGAGGCAAACATGATGGTCATTTTGGACTGGGTGGCCAATCACACCGGCTGGGATAACCCCTGGATAGCCGAACACCCCGAGTGGTACACCCAAAACGATGAAGGTGAAATAGTGCACCCGCCAGGAACAGACTGGACTGACGTAGCGGATCTCAACTACAGCAACTGGGAGATGCGAATGGCCATGATCGATGCGATGCGCTACTGGGTTGAAGAGTTTGATGTTGACGGCTTCCGAGCCGATGTTGCTCACTCGGTGCCAGTGGATTTTTGGGAGCTGGCAAGTGAAAAGCTCCACGAGGTAAAAGATGTGTTTATGCTTGCGGAGGATGGCGGGAATCTCGCCCTGCTGAAGAGTGCGTTTGACACGAATTACGCCTGGCCCCTCAAAGACCTCTTCAACAGTCTTGGCCGAAACTCTGCTGATGCCGGTGATTTTCGCAGGAACCTGAAGTCCACAGCTACTCAATACAAAGAGGGCAAGTACCAAATGGTTTTCATTACAAACCACGATGAAAACTCATGGTCAGGTACGGTCTTCGAGCGGCTGGAAGACAACGTTAAGAACCTGGCGGTAATTTCCTTCACAGTGCCGGGAATGCCCCTCATCTACTCAGGCCAGGAGATCGGCCTAGATCGCAGGCTGGAGTTCTTCGAGAAAGACCCGATCGTATGGCCGGACCAGGTGAGCGAGTGGACCGAGTTTTACTCAAAGCTCGTGCGGCTGAGAACGGAGAATCCAGCTCTGTGGACCGCCGGGGCCGGAGGAGAGCTGAAGGCTGTTCATCTTGATAACTCCGACGTTATTGGGTTCTCACGCAGCTACGCAGGAAACGACGTAATTGTTTTGGCCAATTTGGATAGCGAACCTCAGTCGCAAGAGCTCCAGTTAGGGAATTTGGTGGGCGATTACACCGACTTTTTCTCGCAGGAGAGCGTCGCCCTAGCTGAGGGAGAAGTAATTGAGCTCGCTGGAAACTCTTTTCTGGTTCTGGTCCGCTCCAGTGATGTGGCTGATGCCGAGTAAATCCAAATCGCATTCACACAGCGTCCTTGGCTTTGGTTAGCCTTGAGGCATGCAGAATGAAGCTCTAAACATTTCTCCTCGGGTAGCCAAGGCGCTAGCTGAGAACAGGCCCGTCGTGGCTTTGGAGTCGACCATTATTTCTCACGGTCTTCCCTATCCTCAGAATCTGGCAGCAGCCAAGGAGTTTGAGCAGATCCTTCAAGATGCTGGCGTGGAGCCGGCAACCATTGCAGTCATTGATGGCGTTCCAACCGTCGGGCTAGACGAAGGTCAGATTGAGATTTTGGCACAGGGAGACATCGCCAAGGCATCAGTTCGAGATTTGGGAATTCTTCAGGCCAAGGGGCTATCAGGCGCTACCACGGTTGCCGCTACCGCATACATCGCGGTAAAAGCTGGAGTGAGCGTCTTTGCCACCGGTGGCCTAGGCGGTGTTCACAGGGAATTCTTCGAGAGCTTTGATGAGAGTGCCGATCTATCGGAGCTGGCAAAAGCGTCAATTGTGGTTGTGGCGGCTGGGGTCAAGAGTGTTCTAGATATCGCAGCCACCCTGGAGCGGCTTGAGACCTTGAGCGTGCAGGTAGTCGGGTATCGCACCAACGACTTCCCAAGCTTCTGGTTGCCAGAGAGTGGTTACGAACTGGACTGGAGTGTTTCAGATGCCGCAGAGGTGGCCAGGGTGCTAATCGGCGCTCGCCAGTCTGGCCTCGAGTCTGCGGTGCTGCTTGCTAACCCGGTGCCCAAGGAGCAGGCATGGGAAAAGGCTGAGCATGATCGAGTGCTGGAGAAGGCGCTTTCCAGCGCGAAGCAGCAAGGAATTCGTGGCAAGGCCGTTACGCCATTTCTCCTCGAGTTCATTGTCAACGAGTCGCAGGGTAGGTCGCTGGCGGTAAATCTAGATTTGGTTCGCAACAATATTCGTGTTGCTGGAGAAGTAGCGAAGGAAATCGCGAGGGCTAATGGCTAAGTGCCTGGTAGTGGGGGACCTAATCGAGGACGTAATCGTCGTTCCCGATTCTCAAATCATGAGCGACACTGATAACCGAGCCAAGATCGAGGCCACCCTCGGTGGCTCCGCCACTAACTTTGCCGTCTGGGCGGCAACGCTTGGCATGGAGACGCATCTGATTGCGAGGGTCGGCCGAGGCGACGGTTCGAAGTTTGCCAAACTGCTGGCTGACAAGTCGGTAACCGCGCACCTTCAGGAAGACAAGCAACTCTCCACTGGACGCATTGTCGTGCTGTCAGACGGCGAGAACCGGACTTTCTACACCGACCGCGGTGCGAACGCAAACCTTGATGCGCACCTGCTTCCGGTTGAGACTCTCGGCGACTTCTTATTTCTATCGGGATATTCAGTGCTGTCCATCGGCACCGAAGGGGCCCAGAAACTAATTAAGCTTGCCCACACCCACGGCATGACAGTTGTTGTGGATCCGGGCAGCGAATCCTTCATTGAGGACTATGGTGCGAAGTACTTCCTCGAGGCCATTGCTGGTGCAGACGTGCTTGTTCCAAATCTCGCCGAGGCGAAAATTCTGAGCGGCGAAGAGGTGCTTGGTGTTGCTGCGGATAAGTTGAACCAAATGTTCAAGCTGGTGGTTGTCACGCTGGGCGCCGAGGGTGCATTTGTGAAAAATGCCACGACCGCGGAGCTGGTCCCAGCACCCGCTGCCAAGGTGGTGGACACTACAGGCGCAGGAGATGCCTTTGCCGCTATGTTCATTCGGCACATCGCCGAAGGAGCCACGCCCGTTCAGGCCGCGCACGAGGGTTGTGTCTTCGCCTCGAGAGCGGTCGAAATCATTGGTGGGCAACCTAATTAGTTCCCAGCAGACCATAAGGTCACTCTTAAACTTCCCGAGATAGAATTTCAGAATGCCCAAAATGTTGCGCTCCCTCGTCCTGCTTGCACTCCTCGTTCCGATGGGGGCAGCAAGTTTCCAGGGCATATCTGACAGAGCAATTGGAAAGCTCGACGGTATCTCAGTTGATTGCGCACTAGCTGCACAAAGTTTGCTGTCAGATGCATGCGAAGAGACATACTTGATCGAGTTCACCTCGGCCGCGGCCCAAGCGGAATTCGATGCCGAACGACAGGAAGCATTACAAGGAAGCTTCAGCTCGCTGGCGCTGAGCGCCTACGAACTTGATGGCCAGGAGCTGGGGTTACTGGCCAAATCTCCTGCTGTTTCCAAGGTTGTCGAAAACTCTGAATTTTCAATCGCTGGCTCGCAAAGCAATTCCCCTTGGCACCTCGATCGAATCGAAGAACCAGCGATTAACTACGATGCAACATATTCATACGCCGACGATCAAATCGGCACGGGTGTGACCATTTACATCGTCGATACTGGAATCAACACTTCCCACATCGAGTTCACCGGTCGCACGGCCCCCGGCTTCAGTGCAATTGGAACTTCGACCGACACTATTGACTGCAACGGGCACGGAACCCACGTTGCGGCTCTGGCTGCAGGAACCGTCTTCGGAGCGGCCAAGGGTGCCACTGTTGTTCCTGTAAGAGTTCTCGATTGCGCCGGCTCGGGAACGCTGCTTGGCGTTTTGCAAGGCTTGGACTGGATCGCAAATAACACTCAGGTCGGTCAGCCAGCGGTTGTCAACATGAGTCTCGGTGGAGACCGCAATAGCTACCTAGATGATGCGATCGCCAACCTAACCTCGCAGGGACTAGCGTTCGTCGTGGCGGCCGGGAATACCGCCGTTGACGCCTCATTGGTATCACCGGCAGCCTCGCCCGGTGCAATAACTGTGGGTGCCAGCGACAATACGGACGCCTGGGCTTACTTCTCTAACTACGGATCAACAGTGGACATCAATGCACCTGGTGTCGATATCCGAAGTGCTTGGTATGCCTCCAACAACGCCACTGCGGTAGCGGCAGGTACGTCCATGGCGGCGGGAATCGTCTCGGGTGTTGTCGCCAATCAGATGTCATCGGGTTACCAAACGCCAACCGACTTGCTAAATGCTTTGAAGACAAATGCCGTGAGCGGAGTGCTCACCTCCATTCCAGCTGGAACACCAAATCTGCTGTTGCAGGACACCGTAGCCTTCGTGTCTGGAGCTTCTTCCTCCGGTGGCACGCTGAATGATGTGACCGTGCCGGAAGATACAACCCCAATTGGAATCGTGAATCCGCCTCAGCCACCCCCGACCTCGCCAACCACCCCGGTAGTGCAGCTACCGGCAACCTATGCTCAACCCACGGTGTCTGTTGCCGGTCAAAACGCAACGGTTAGCTGGCAGATTGCCGAGCAGACCGCAGAGCTCACAGGCCAGGTGTTGAAGCTCTACTCCGGAACCACTGAGCTGCAGAGCTTTGACTTGGATGCAACCGCTACGAGTTTGGTGATTACTCAACTGGCTCCAGGCGTCGTCTATCGAGTCGCAATTGCCGGGGTAAATGAGGATGGCACCGGTGAGCTCTCTCCCCAATCAGAGCCTTTCGAGGTTACTGCGCAGATCCTTGGCCCGGCAGGTGGTGATTTCTCCGCTTGGGTGAAGAAGATCAATGACACCCAGGTCAAGTTCTATGCCAAATACCCGCAGGTCGGGGACAAGATTCAGTTCATGGTGCAGCAGCCAAATGGTGTCTATAAAGAGATCGCCTGGCTGCGGGTATCGGAAGACAAAATTGACGAGAACGGCGATTACATAGGCCTGCAGAACAACATCTACTTCATCCGCACTATCGATCTCAGAGATGGCAAGAATCGCCTGAGAATCATGCTGAATGGTGAGCTGCTGGATCGCACCCGAACCTATACGCTCTAGACATGCTTGTCACGCTGACCGGTGCCTTCAAAAACGCTGGTGACTACCTAATTGGTTATCGGGCCAGAGGATTGCTTGCCAACCACACCGACCATGAGATTGTTGACCTGAACCGCAAAGAACTCTCCGATGAAAGCTACCAAGTAATCAACTCAGCTAAAGCGCTGTTGTTAACCGGGGGTCCGGCATACCAAAAGAGAATCTTCCCCGACATTTATCCGCTCGACCTAGAGCGACTTCAAGTTCCCATAGTCCCTTACGGACTGGGTTGGAAGGGCGGCCTGAATCAGGCACCAGAGGATTTCAAGTTTGAACCTCAAGCAGAAGAATTTGTAAGGGGCATCCACCAAAGCGGTTACTTCTCATCCGCTCGAGACCATCAGACGGTTGGAATCCTAAATCG
>Ga0181577_10004492_pt1 | contig 10767 bp, 13 predicted proteins | sample 101ome_21_FD_132468 | JGI IMG/M metagenome (GOLD analysis project Ga0181577, IMG submission 132468) | Coastal salt marsh microbial communities from the Groves Creek Marsh, Skidaway Island, Georgia - 101413BT metaG (megahit assembly) | ecosystem: Environmental > Aquatic > Marine > Intertidal... | reverse complement strand
TTGATTCCAGCGGCACGGTGCAATTTCAAAACGCCATTGAGGAACAGCAGTACAGCTTAACGGGTACGGTGATTGATCCCAGCAACGGCACGATTCAATACAAGACGCTATCAGCAAACACGACGTTCACGGAGTCTCTCGCAGACGGCGAGTATGTCACGCTAATGATTGATGACGGTTCTGCTTATACAGTTACATGGCCTACAACTACATGGGTTGGCGGCTCTGCTCCTACGCTTGAAACGACGGGCTATAACGTCATTGAGCTATGGCAGGTCAATGGCACTTTATACGGCGCATTCGTGGGCGCGGCGTAATGCTTAGAAACAGAATGATAAGGGCGGCGATACCCAAGGGTAGCCCTATTAGCTTTGTAGACGCTACACAGGGGACGCAGGCGGCTGGCGGGAGTACCGGAACCATCACAGTGTCTACCGACGATTTTGTGTTGCTTTTTTCACACGGGAAAATTGCAGACGAGCTTAGTTTTTATTCCTACGGCGGCACGTCAAGTCTGGGATCGCTAACCAGCATCATTGCTCAAGGCGCCACAACGGGCGCTAGTGGAAACGACTACCTAAACATAGCCTCCAGCGCCCCAATGAGTAGCGGCGGTACATTGAACATGACGGAGGCAAGCGGCAGAGATGCGGGATATGGCATCTTGGCTGTTGATGGCGGCGCAAATACGTCGGTTGATGTAGCAACTAGCGGTAGCATATCGGTGTCCTCCGTCACAACAGACGATGTGATCGTTATTTACGAAACAACCCAAGGCGGTACGCCGGGGGTAGTGCCTAGCACCCCGTCAGGCTATACATCAGCTTTCAGCCATACTTTTACTGTAGGCAAAGGTGGAGGCGCACAGGGCTGGGGCTGTCGCGTTAGCTACAAAACTGGTGCATCTGGAACAGTAGCACATACGGTGACTACTGCTGGATCCTACAACGGTGGAGCAATAATAAGGATTTACAACTAATGACGTATTTTGAGTTTCCTTATTGCAAGGTCGTTGATGGCGCGGCTACTGCTTGCACCCTTGATGAAATTAAAAAAGACAACCCAAACGTATCGTTTCCTGCGGTGGTGCCTGACGAAACGCTTGCCGAATACAGTGTTTACCCGCTAAATCACGATTCGCAAACGGCGTTCGATTTTGTCGAGCGCGGCCCCATTGAGGAGCGCAACGGCGAATGGTGGCAGACGTACACCGGCAGGGACAAGACGCCAGAGGAAAGGCGTAGCGATATGGTTGTCACGATGCGGCAGGCTCGCTTGGCGCTACTGGCTCAAGGCTACCTACCGCAGATACAGGACGCGCTTGCCCTAATCCCAGAGCCAGACAAGTCAAAGGTGCAGATTGAATGGGAGTACGCTTCTACGGTGGAGCGCAACTCCGTATGGGTTGCCTTGATGATCCCGGCTCTTGGCTTGGACGAAGAAGCTATGGACGACCTTTTTGATCTGGCGGGGACATTATAGTGGGGGTGGAAGATCATCGGCTTGACAGGATTGAGCAAAAACTCGACAGGCTCGCTGAGACCGTGGCTCAGATTGTTCGTGTAGAGGAGCAACTAACTTCGGCTTTCAAAAGGCTCGACAGGCATGAAAAGCGGCTTGACGATCAGGAGGATGACATAAGAGAGCTTACCGAGGACGCAATAATGAATGCAAAGTCGGTAAGAAACTCGGAGCGTCTTTTCTGGATCATTATTAGCATAATTATGAGCGGTTCTATTTATCTCTCCACAACAGGAGTCGCGCCATGAATGGCACTTGGAAGTATATCGTGCGGATTGGGGACGCCCTCAGTCAGCTAGTGAACGTGGTGTTTTTTCTGTCTGAAAACCCCAACGAGTCTGTTTCTGGAAGGGCGTACAGGATGAGGGCGGTTTTCGCTTGGGCGGTCTGCATGAGGGTGCTGAATGCGGTCTTTTTCTGGCAAGACAATCATTGCCGACTGTCTTATCATGCTGACGTTGAAAGAGCAAAGTCCGTGCTCGCGTCCGTGGAGGAATAACATGAGATTGTTTTTTGCAGTAGCAGTGTTTCTTGGTTTTTTGGGGTGCGCCTCTACAAGCACCCAGTATTACGAAGCAGTACAGAAGGCCGCGCAGGCTAATGCCGCCGCTAGTCAGGCCAAGTTTGATGCCTTATCCAAGATCGCCGCAAGCGGCGACGGTCAGGCCGCAAGCGCGGCGGTTATGGCTTTGGCGATGACGCAAACACCTGTCGTTCAGCCCATCCCGCAACAATCCGAGGCATTGCAGTGGGCATCCGTATTGGCGGCTCCGGTGTCGTCGCTCGGGATGATGTGGATACAGGCCGACTCCGCCAAAAAGATGGCTGAGTACAATAGTCAGGTTGATCTGGCCCGCATTTCCGCAGAGTCTGCTGACAATCAGTCTCTGTACGCGGCGTTTAACGCTGGAAACGCGCAGACCGCCAATGTGGCTACGGCTGGTTTCACTGCTCTGGGTAATGTTGATTACACGCCATTCGTTGATGGCATGGTTACCTTGGGCACTACCGGCATCAACGGGGTTGTTGATGTCAGCACTGTTGGCCTGAACTCTATGGTAACGCTGGATGCTGGCAACAACGCCTTGTTGGGTGGCATATGGTCCGAGTACACAGCCGCCATTTCCACGATGCTTGAGGGACTGCCCAAGGGTACTTGTAGCGCGACCACTAACGCAGACGGAACACTCTCCGTTACCTGCGAGTAAAGCGCCACCATGTTCGGGGCGGTAGCATTTTCGGAGGTTCCATTCTCCGTACCTGCGCCCATCAGCGCAACAGCGAGCGTCACTGGCGTCTCGGCTACCGGCGCCGTAGGTAGCGTCACGGTTGTCGGCGCGGCTGTAGTCTCCGTCACAGGAGAAGCCGCGACCGGCGCAGTTGGCTCCGTCTCGGTCAGCATTGGCGCCACAGTCTCTGTAACTGGGCAAAGCGCCTCTGGCGCTGTAGGGTCGGTTTCAGTATCTGGAAAGGCGGTCGTGGCTCTCGCCGGAGAGTCTGCGACGGGGGCGGTAGGCACTGCCACGGTATCTTCGGATGCCAGTGTTCCCGTCACCGGAGAGTCTGCTACCGGAGCGGTTGGCTCAGTATCTATTGCTGGCGGGGCGACGGCATCGCCCAGCGGGGAGTCCGCTACTGGCGCAGTAGGCTCCCCGAGTGTTGCCGGTGACGCAGTCGTTGCCCTGACCGGAGAGTCGGCCACCGGCGCCGTTGGCACGGCTTCCGTGTCAATAGGGGCAGACGCTCCAGTCACGGGGGTTGAGGCCACCGGAGCGGTCGGAACGGTTGCTGTTTCTGGTGCTGTCAACTTGTCAGTAACAGGCGAGTCCGCAACAGGGGCAGTCGGCACCGTCACTGTCGCGGTTGGGATTACCGTTCCCGTTACCGGCGTTGCGGCAACAACGGCGCTTGGCTCTGTCACTGTCACAACCGGCGCAACCATCACGCCGATAGGCGTGGCGGCGACGGGCTTTGTTGGTTCGGTTCTGGTGGGAGCATGGGTGCAGGTAGACGACTCCCAGACGCCAAGCTGGTCTGATGTAGATGATTCGCAAACAGTTTCTTGGACGGAGGTGGACACCTCCCAGACGCCCGATTGGGTTGATATAGCGGCTTAGAGGAAGATATGGCTAGTACATATACCACGAACCTTGGGATCGAAAAGATTCAGACCGGCCAGCAGGCGGGTCAGTGGGGCGACACGACCAACACCAACTTTGACATCATTGACCAAGCGGTCAACGGCATTGTCACTGTCACCCTGACCAGCGCCGGCACTTCCGGATCGCCCAACGACATCCCCATCACGGACGGGGCAGAGTCTGACGGGCGCAACAAGTTTATTCGCCTGTACTCAGCCAGCGACCTTGGTAGCACCGTTTATGTGAGAATTACTCCGAGCGATGCAGAGAAGATCGTTCATATCCGAAACGACCTGAACACCCAGAATGCAGTGATTTTTCAGGGCAACTATGATGCAGGGCGATCCATTGGCGTCACAAACGGCAGGGACGTATTGCTCAAGTTTGATGGTGGCGGCGACGGCGCCGCGACTGTTGCGGACGTAAACAATGACTTGGGAGTAACCAAGATTACCGCCGCAACGGTAGATATCAATGGCGGCAACATTGACGGCACAACGATTGGCGGCACCACGCCTGCCGCAGGCACGTTCACGGCCTTAAAGTCTACGGGTTTTCTTGACGCATCCACCGTTAGCGATCCAAACGAAGAGATTATGACTCTGAGCGGCTCTGAAAGCGGCTCTAGCGTCACGCTGTATTTGGACAACAATAGCGGCTATCTCACATCATTTGGGCTAAATGAATCTGGGACTGCAAATTTGTCGCTATTCGGCACCGTTGTGAGGCTACAAAATGCCAGTTCCGGCACATTTTTGTCCCATGCAGACGGCGCTGACGCGCTCACGTCTACTGCCACCACGTTTACCTGCTCCGGATTCACCTCCACAGGCATCGACGACAACGCGACCGCAACTGTGGTGACAGTGGCTGGCGGTTCATCCGGTGACAATTCAATCATTCAGGGCGTCAATGCGAACCAGAAGTCCGGCTTTTACGGCGTCAGCGACAACTTTGGATTTGAAATCTCTGACGGCGGCGTCGGCGGCAAAACAGTTAGGATCAGAAACAACGGTGCGAATATATTTTCGCACAATCAGGTGCAGGACATCATCGACATGAGCGGTGCCGCATCGGTCACGGTTGCGGGCTTCACTTCCACAGGTATTGACGACAACGCTACCAGCACTGCGATCACCATAAGCTCGTCGGAGCAGGTTGGCATCGGCACGGCCAGCCCGAGCGCAGATTTGCATGTGTACGAAGCGGCATCACTAGGCACCGCCGCCGCCAACATGCGGATCGAGGCGGAAAACACTACATACTCCTCCGCAACGCTAGTGATTACCAACAACGACGACACCATTACTTTGTCGTGCGACAACGGCAATACCCCCAGCGGGAAAATTGGAGCTTACGTCAGGCTTCAGGGATTGCCGACATCCGACCCGTCAGTTGCGGGGCAGGTATGGAACGACAGCGGCACGCTAAAGATTAGCGCGGGCTGATGCTAGAGCTTTTGGTTGGGCCGATCTCGGCAATACTTGACAAGTTCATACCAGACGCAGACGAAAGAAACAGGCTCGCCCATGAAATCGCCACCATGTCGGAGCGTCACGCTCACGAACTGGCGAAAAGTCAGGTAGAGGTCAACAAAACCGAGGCGGCCCACAAAAGCCTGTTTGTTGCTGGATGGCGCCCCTTTGTTGGCTGGTCCTGCGGACTGGCGCTTTTTTGGCACTTCTTGGGCCTTCCAGTCGTTATTTTCTTTGCGGCGTGGAGCGGGTCAAGCATTCCGGATCTTCCAGAATTTGACATGCAAAGTCTGCTCACGGTGCTACTTGGCATGCTGGGGCTTGGCGGCCTCAGAACCGTGGAGAAAATAAAAGGGGTCAACCGCGAGCGATGACCATTGACGACATAGAAAAGCTCCGGATTATCCCGAGACTGCTCATCCTGATGATGATGGCAATGACGTGGAATACGCTGGAGTGGTTTATGGCGCTCCCAGATCCAAACACGCAACAGGCGTCGCTGGTGAGCGTGATGACAGGGGCTTTGACGGGGGCATTCGGGTTATTTCTAGGTTCAGGCAAGAAGGAATGACCAACTTTCGGTACTTCACGCTGGATGAGTTCGACTGTCAGGAGACGGGAGAAAATGAAATCCAGCTTGAATTTGTAGCAAAGCTGGATCATCTGCGAATGAATTGCGGCTTTCCGTTCCGGATTACCTCCGGCTACAGGTCGCCCACCCACAGCATTGAGGCGGCGAAGAAAAGACCGGGGACTCACGCAAAGGGAATAGCCTCCGATATACAGGTAGCGGATGGCTTTCAGCGGATGATTCTGGTGAAGAATGCAATCGAATTGGGATTTACAGGTATCGGGGTGGCGGCAGGCTTTGTGCATGTTGACACAAGGGAAGGCGACCCCGTGATGTGGACATACTGAGGTTTTAGCATGGCGCTAACTAAAATCCAGTTTCAGCCGGGGGTCAACAAGGAGGGCACACAGTACAGTGCCGCCTCTGGCTGGTTTGACTCGGACAAGATCAGGTTTAGAAAGGGCCGCGTAGAGTCCATTGGCGGCTGGGCGAAATACAGCAACAACACATTCCAAGGCGTGTGCCGGTCTTTGAAAGACTGGGCAATTATTACTGGCGACCTTTACCTTGGCGTGGGGACCAATCTCCGGTTTTATGTAGAAAGAGACACCCTGTTTTACGACGTGACGCCGATTAGGTTGACCACTGCGGCAGGAGATCCAAGGTTTACCGCCGTGGACGGACAAAGCATTCTCACTGTTGAAGACACGGACCACGGCGCTACGCCTGATGACTGGGTCATCTTTGAGGGCGCTACGAGCCTTGGCGGCAACATTACCGCCGAGGTGCTCAACCAGCAATACCAGATTATTAACGTCGAAGACGAAGACACCTACACGATTGAAGCAAAGGATACATCTGGCAACGTCGTTACGGCTAACTCGTCAGATACAGCAGACGGCGGCGCGGGGACCATTGCATACTACCTTCTGGAAACTGGCACCAATTATTATGTAGACGGTGCGGGCTGGGGTGTCGGGCCTTGGGGTAGCGGTGGCTGGGGAACGCGCGGCGAGATCACGTTTGCGGAACAGCTTCGCCTCTATAGTCAGGACATTTTCGGCCCAGACTTGATCTTTTGCGCCCGAGGTGGCCCTGTTGCCTACTGGTCTTCCAGCAGTCCAAGACTGGTTACTGCGGCAGGCGACGTGACATTTGACGCCAGCACGGGGAGTAGCACCATAACGGTCAACGAGACCGCGCACGGCTGTACAGAGTCGCCCATAAATCCGGCGGGCGAAAATCAGGTGACATTCTCTGGGGCTACGGCACTGTCCGGAAGCTCGACAATTACAGCAGATGTGTTAAACCAGACATACACGGTGGACAGCATCATAGATGCCGACACCTACACGATCACGGCAAAAGACGCCGAAGGCGCTCCGGTCGATTCGGATGTCACGGTCAGCGCCGATGACGCAGGTGGCGCGGTTGTTGCGTCATACGCAGGCGGGGTCTACCAAAGGGCCAAGTACCTTACGGACGCAGTGGCCTTCCCCAGCACCAGCAATGCTCCATCTGCGGCGTTTCAGGTGATGGTTTCAGACATCGACCGCCACGTTATATGTTTTGGCGTGAACCCTCTGGGGGGCGACGAAATAGACCCGCTTCTGGTCCGCTGGTCAGATCAGGAAAACGCAACGGACTGGACGCCGACAGCGATTAACTCTGCCGGAGGGCAGGTGCTATCCACCGGAACCACCATTGTCGGGGCGACAAAAACGAGGCAGGAAATCCTTATTTTCACCGACGAGGGTATCCAGTCAATGCGCTATATCGGCGCCCCGTTTGTGTACTCGTTTAACCCCGTGGCGGAAAATATCAGCTTGATCTCGCCCAACGCGGCGGTCACGGCGGCTGACGCGGTGTTCTTTATGGATCGCGAAGGGTTCTATGTTTATCGCGGCTCTGTACAGCGCTTGCCATGCTCTGTGCTGGACTATGTGTTCAGCAATGTTCAGATGAGCCAGAGGTATAAGATATTCGCCGTCAGTAATCCTGACGACTCAGAAGTAACGTGGTTTTACCCGGTCGGCACAGCAAGCGCCGATGTGACTAACTATGTTACATATAACTACCTTGAGAATAGCTGGGCCATCGGGACGATGGATCGCGGGACTTACGGGCACACCCCCACAAAAGACTACCCCGTGGCCTCGTCAAACAATCTTGATGACGTGTACACGCAATACCTGTATAGTCAGGAGTTCGGGTACGACGCCGATGGCAGTGCCCTGAATGCGTATGTAGAGTCAGGTGGCGTAGGATTGCAAGACGGCGAATCCTTTATGACCGTTAGACGTTTCATACCGGACTTCACGTTCCGGGGCACGCACGACAACGCAGATATTACGGTGACACTGAAGGGGAGAGATTTTCCGCTGGGTTCTGAATCCACGCTCTCCACCTCGACAGTTACAAGCACAACCAACCAAAACCATGTTCGTGCCAGAACCAGAGAGCTTATTGTTCGCATAGAGGCAAACAATACCGGCTACGGCTGGACCTTGGGCGATATGCGTTTTGACACGCGCACGGACGGCAAGCGGTAATGGCTAGATATATTGCGCTTCCGGTAGCTCCGAGGGATTACGACAGCGAGAACGAGCAGGTCACTAGGCGGACGCTGGAGCAGTCGTTGCAGGATGCAAACTCGGCGATTGAATCCAACAGGGACAAGACAAGCAAGCCCTCGTCTCTGGCCCTGCGGCGCTTTCAGTTCCTTTTGATGGGGGCCGGCAATGGCTGACATTATCAAGGTTCTTGGGCAGGTTGACGCGGCGGCGACAACAACCACGACGCTGTATACCGTCCCAAACCTAAGCCAGACGACTTGCAGTTCATTTGTTGCCTGCAACAGAACGGGTGGGGCAATTACTTTCAGGCTCAGTGTCCACGTCAATGACGCGGGCGCTGATGACAAGCAGTACCTTTACTATGACAAGTCAGTAGCAACAGGCGAATCGTTTACGGCTGTTCTCGGCTTAACGCTTGGTCAGAATGATGTGATCAAGGTATACGCGAGTGCAACCGGCATGAGCTTTAACTTATTCGGCGTAGAGACGAGTTAGATATGAACCGATATCCCGCAAAACCCTTTATGGACGAAATGGCGCAGTATGGCCGGTATGGTGACTCCATGCTGGTTCACATGAACCCAGTGGAAGTCGCTGGGATTGCGGCGCTCTCACCCACGGGCCAGCTAACCACCAACCCTGTGACCGGACAGCCCGAGGCATTCTTGCCGTTCTTGGCTCCCGCGCTGGGCTGGCTTGGCGGCCAGATGGGCCTCGGGGTGCTTGGTTCCGCAGTATTGACTGGGGCGGGCACTGCGGCAGTAACAGGCGACCTGAAGAGGGGGTTGCTCGCCGGACTGACTGCCGGAGCCGCTGGCGGTATTGGTGACTTGTTAGGTGGTGCGGCAGAAGCCGGAACTGAAGCCGCAACTCAGGCCGCAGGAGAAGCCGGAACTCAAGCCGCAACCCAAGCGGCGACAGAGGGAGCGGCGGGCGCACAGCTTATCCAGACGGCAGGGGAGCAAGCCGCCAGCACGCCCAGAATACTTTCTGATATTGGTCGCGATGGGTTCAAGGAGATAACCCCAATGGCCGCTTCAGCACCCGATGTGTCGGCAACAACGCAGGCGCTCATGGATCAGGGCGTAACACCATTCGGCGGCGAGGCAATTCAGGGCATGCAGTTAGGCGCCGAAAACCTTTCTGACAAGCTGGGCGGCTTTGGCAACACAATGGTGGCGGGGACCGGCATGGGCCAGCTTGCCCAGATGGACTACATGGACGAAATGGAAGCAATGCGTAAGGCTCAGGAGGCAGAGTCTGAGGGCAAAAAGCGTGACGCATACGAACAGCTTCAGGCGGCATACGCGGCGGCGCAACCCGGCGTCATGCGAGGGCTAAGCCCATACCGCTCGTCTATGAGCTACAACACCCCCATGCCTTACGCTCCCGGCATGGCAGAGGGTGGCGATACCACCAGCGCGTTCGACGAGTTCTTGGCATCCTTACAGCCAACGGAGAGAGAGCAACAGGCACTTTCTCGCGCGGGGACGAGTCAGCCCCTAACGAAAGAAGACCAGTCCTACCTTGAGGACTTCTACAACCGTCAGGCTTATGGTCGTCAGCAGATGATGTCGGCAGAGGAAGCGTCCAGAGGTCCGGAGAGCCTTGGCGAGTATTTCGGCACAACGGGCCAAACCGGCCAGTCGTCCGGAAGAGATGCCGGGACATCAAAGGCGGGCGCAAGAGCCGCCGCAATCCGAGACGCAGGCGGCAACCCCTTCGGCATGGCCGGCATGGGTGCGATGGGCGGCAACATTGGATATGGCGGAATTGACCCGATTTCGGTGCAGGCCGGGCTGAGAGGCCGCGAGGTTGTAGCGCCGCCGAAAGATTACTGGACTGGCTTTGAGCCGGAGTATTCCTACTTCCAAGACGACGCCAGCAATCCAATGACCCCAAGCAGGGAGTTCCGGCCAACCAAGCAGGGCTTTGGCACTCCAGTATTCGACCCGATGCTTGAGCGTGACGAGTACCAGAACAACGTATCAAGGTACTTGTCGATGCTGAACGCACCGGGAAGTCAATCAGTGATAGACGCAGGCCCGCAGACGGAGAGAACCGACCGATGGACTCCGGATCAGGCTGTGTCGCCCACTGGACCAAAAGATCCCGGCGATGTCACCCAAGGGCCGCCACCCGGAACCGCAGGAGGTCCGGGCTTCACCAACAATGAATGGCTTGGCTGGATGAAGAGCCAAAACGCACTGCCCAAAAAAGACCTAGACTGGTTTAGCCGCTGGTTCCAAGAGGCAGGCATAGGCAGTCACAACAACTGGGTGACCGGCAACGTGGCAAACTTTGACTGGGAAAGCTCAGACATGGGCAAGGAAAGCAAGCGCAGAATCAATGCGGCAATGAACTACATGAAGCCTTTCTGGGGAGAGAAGCAACCGGCAGAGCAGGGCGAGACAGAAGAGCAGAAGGCCGCAGGCGGCATCTTGGGCTTCTACCCCGGCGGATATACCGGCGGAGTGGGGTAT
>Ga0181577_10004487_pt1 | contig 10776 bp, 12 predicted proteins | sample 101ome_21_FD_132468 | JGI IMG/M metagenome (GOLD analysis project Ga0181577, IMG submission 132468) | Coastal salt marsh microbial communities from the Groves Creek Marsh, Skidaway Island, Georgia - 101413BT metaG (megahit assembly) | ecosystem: Environmental > Aquatic > Marine > Intertidal... | reverse complement strand
GCTTGATCGCGACTTCGTTTGGTTTACCGAAAGAGTGTACGTCGTTAGCTATGGTCATGGTTTCAGTGTTTTGGTTGGTTTGATCATCGTCTTTGTCTTCGGCATGCTCCTTGCATGATATAAAGCTGAAGAGCAGTCCTAATCCGATGATCCTGATCGTGTTTCTCATGTGATGGCTGTGGTTTTGGAGGTCAAATATAATATTGTACTCCGCATACTAAACAAAGGTTTGACACGTTGCTGGATTAGCTGAATAAAAAATGATTAGGCGGTCTTACATATAGTTCTATTTTTGCACAACCTGTCATAAATACACTTTAGTGAAATTGAAAAAGTATCTTAACAAAGTATTGAATATCAGCGCACTAGGCCTGATGTTCGCCGCGCTTGGCACCGTTTCGTACGATGCAGCAGCGCAGTATGACGACGACGCGTACTACGACTCGGATTATAGTTCCGACTATAGCGACGATTATTCTGATTACAGCGATTCCACCTATTCGGACGATGCTGACTACAGCAGCGATTACAGTGGAGGTTCCGATAGTGACATATCTGATTACTTCGACAACCAAAGCTCGGGGAATAGCGGCAATGGCAACTACGTAGTGAAACCACGTGTGGTTGTTAAACCGATCGAGCGTTTCGTCCCTCCTTATGATTCCACTCGCGAGTTGGTATCGTACTCAGGTGTGGTGGATGTACTCGACGACGAGGATTTCGAAGTGGAGGTTGACACGATCTATCACCGAGCGAAGGACTGGATGAAGAACGAGTTCGGCGAAAAAGAATTGAAGAAGCTCACTACCATGGACGACATCAACTTGAACGCAAGTGAGATGGAATACAAGATCCGCTTGAAGGGTTCTTTCCCTTGTGAGATCAAGATGAACGACTTCCGTACTGTGGAGTCGGGCGACGTAGAATTCTTCATGGAGATCCGTATTAGAGAAGGACGTTACCGCTACTCAGTGAACCGTTTGGTTTATCTCGCTGAGCCTTTGGCCGGTGTCCAGGAGCGTGATCGTACTTACTTCGAGTACCTCATGAAGTCGGATCAGAATGTTCGTGACAACGACAACATTCTGTTGGCTGCAGATCGCAAGATCAACGGATGGCTCGACGGTTTGAAAGAGACTTGCCGCAAGCAACCTGTCTACGAAGAAGACGAGTGGTAATCCACTAGTCAGTTAGATCTTCGTCTCTCATTACTAATAGAATTGCCGATTGTGGAACGATGACGTACCTGTCATTGTTGAACACGATTTCTATGGCGTTTTTCTGGAGATAGACTGCAAGGTCACTTTCCTTGGGCTGTAACGGTACGTATTTGACATCGTCCTGCTTGTCTTTCCAAGGTTCATCGATGTCCTGAATGGCGGGTATTGGGTAACCCGGACCGACTTTGAGCACGTATCCAGTGTAAACTTCCTCCTTCTTATGAACTCCCGGTGGCAGGTATAGTCCACTTCCGGTCTTACTGGGTTCCTTTCTGGGTTTTAAGAGTACCCGATCACGATCAGTTTGCGAAGGTCTTCCTCGTTTATCTCGATATTCATACTCATTCGTCAATTCGAGATCGTGAGCAGCCCTCCGTTCGGTGTGACTCGATATAATTTGAGCGGTAGCTGAGCCGGTGGCTCCAATACGTTGCCGTCAAATGTGAATTTTGATGCGCAGCATTCTACGAATCCCGTATCGACATATTGTCCGCACATGAGCTGGAAGTTCATGCTATCGACGAAGATATGCGCACATTCCTTGTCGGATTCGAAGCTGCACGTGCGTTCAATGGCATAGTACAGATCGTCGAAATTATGGATGAGCAACACCCCACGATAGCCTCCATCCAGGTATTCAAATCCACCGAGATTTTTCAAATGATAGTAGGACGGCAGATCCGTATTGATGGTGATGCTCACCGGAACATCGGGAATGAAGCTCTGTTGATTGGTATTGTCGTCGCCACAGGAACTGTGGATCAGGAGCAATCCCAAACTGAGTATGAATATGGCTCGCTTAGCTGTAGTCATAAAAACCCTTGCCGGTCTTTCTTCCATGGTGTCCGGCATCCACTTTCTGTTTTTGAATTCGGCTAGGACGGAACTTCGAGTCCTGTTTAAAGAGCTCGAACATGCTCGTCGTTACCGAATAATTCGTTTCCACTCCGATCAGATCCATTAGGCGGAAAGGTCCCATTTTGAAACCACTCGCTTGCATCAGGTCGTCGATCATTTCTACATCAGCTACCTGTTCTTCTAAAACCTTGAGGCCTTCCACGTAGAAATTCCTGGCCACTCTGTTTACAATAAATCCGGGAGCATCCGCAGCATGGATTGGTACCTTCCCTAACCCTGAAACGAAGTCAGCTGCTTTGGCTGCCAAAGCAGGGTCGGTATGTGCTCCACTAACGATCTCGACCAACTTCATGATATGTGCCGGGTTGAAAAAGTGGATTCCTATGACTCTCTCAGGATGTGGAACTTGCGCAGCGACCTGTGTGATGGGAATGGATGAAGTATTGGTGGCAAGGATGCAATCACTGGAGTTGTTGTCCGACAAATTATTGAAGAGCTGGATCTTGACGTCGAGGCGCTCCACTACCGCTTCGATCACAAGTTCGGCTCTGATCTCATTGAGATTGCTAACTTGATCGATATTCCCCAGACAGGCGGCTTTCTGTTCCTCCGTGACCTTTCCACGGTCTATCCCCTTGTCGAGGTTCTTCCCAATAGTTCTGATCCCCCGAGCCAGGGCTTCGCCACTCAAGTCGAACAATTGTACTTTATGGCCGGCCATGGCACAAACCTGTGCGATACCCGAGCCCATAACCCCTGTTCCTATTACTGCTACATCCATGCTACGAATTTCGGTGAAAGCCCCGTGGCTTACAAACGACCCAACCAAGGTGCCGGATCGAGCTTGGTGCTCCCTTTCCAAATCTCGAAATGGAATTCGCTCAACCCACGGGCATCTCGTTTGACGATTCCCAAACGTTCACCTCGCTTCACTTCCTGACCTGACTTCACTTCCACATCGTCGAGATTGGCGTATACGGTATAATAGCCGCCATGTTTCATCAGGACCGAGTTCTTCATTCCGGGAACCTGCAGGACTGCGCTCACCTTTCCTTCGAAAACGGCTTTGACATATTCACCATCGCGAGTTGCGATGTTCACTCCGTTGTTCTCGGTGGTGATGTTCTTGATACGAGGGTGTTTGTGTTTGCCAAATGGCTCGCTGATGTAGCCGTATGACACCGGCCATGGCAGTGCTCCCTTATTTTCTCCGAAATTGCTTCCGATCACCTTGTCGATATCAGTCGCTTCATTTCGGGTATTCCGATCCTTTCTTCTGGTTTCTGCGATGCGTTTTGATCGCTCGATCTCTTCGCGCATCGCTCTTTGGATGGCTTTATCGAGTTCACGCTCGATCCTTCGCTTCTCCTGGAGCTCCTTCTTGAGTTCTTCCTCTTTTCCCTTGAGGACCTCCACGAGGTTTTTCATGTCTTCCTGGTCGCCTTCGAGCTTCGACATCTCATTCCTTCGTTGGTTGACCAGGCTCAACTTGGAGTTCTTCTTTCGAATAAGTCGGAAGATGTTACCGCTGTTCTCTTTCTGTTTGTCGACGATGAGTCGCAGCTGCTTCTTTCGATAACTCACGAGGTCACGAATGAAATGCATGCGCTTGATGGCTTGGTTGAAGCTCGTAGAAGAAAGCATGAAGTACAGTACACTGTTCTTCTTGCGCATCTTGTATGCCTGGTAAAGGAGCGTGGAGAATTCCTCTTTGAGTTCATCGATCTCGCGATTCAGAGCAGCAATATCCTCATTGGCTACGTCGATCTCAGCATCAATCAACGTCAATTCCATTCCGAGTCCGTCTATCAGATTTTTTCGCTGTTCGATCTGCTGCTCAAGAAGGGTAAGGGTTTGCAGGCTTTCGCTGCGCTTGGAGGATGTTTCGGAGAGTATGCGTCGGGCGATCTCGATCTCGCGCTTGTTGGCATTCCGTTTAGCTTCCAGATCCTTACGGCTTTGTCCGCCTGCAGGGATCAGGATCGCGAAAAGGGCGATCAGTGCCAATATCCTATTCCAACGCATTCGTATAACGCGAAGGTATGTTAATCGCGAGTGAACCGAATTCTTCGGTACTGGCGTTCGTATACTTGAGTTTCAATTCGGTCTTTTTGTTCTCGTCGGCATATGAAACTGCGATCATTCCCGGGACGATACCGCGCTTGCGCACTTTCTTGAAATCCGTGTACTTGGTGTACAGGTATTGCTGCGATTTGCTATCAACAGACTGCAAGGCATCGAGGCGGTCACAGTCATTGACCTGGTACGTGTAGTGGATGCCATCCTGGATCACAGCGAGCACATCTCCGATCACTTCGACATTGATGGGACGAAGTTGCTTACCGCTGTGTAAAGGGTTTGCAACCAGAAAATCCTGCAGCTGCTTCATGCTGAAATCAACTCCTGCGAGCTCTCTTAAGTAATCTGTAGAGGTATGTACGTAGGTCTTATTGAGACGGTTGATCATGGTCACGGAATCTCGTTCGACCAGCAATCGGACGCCTTCGATCCCCAGTGCGCTCACACGCACCCACACGGCGCTGTCTTCGATCATGCGAAAGTGTACATCGAAGTTCTGGGTGTTGTTGTTCTCAGTCAGTTCAGCTTTTGCCTTGAAGGTGATCATGCCCACCTCGAATCGGTTTGCATCCAGGGCATCTGCAACTGTCGAATCGATACTCGAGAGTTTGGGAGTACAATCCGTGGATTGAAGTCGAACCTTGCACGAATGCAGTCCAAGGCTGAGCACAGCCAGTATAAAAATGGATAACGATCTATTCATCAGATCCGGGATTGAATTTCCTTGTTGATCTCCTCAAGCTTCTTGAAGATCGCTTCGGCTTCCTGTGTGCGATCGAGTTTGACATATGCACTACCAAGGTGTTGAAGGATCTCGGGATCGTTCGGATCTGCGTCGTGGGCTCTTTTGAGGTAAATCAGAGCCTCTTCATATTTCTCCAGCTGGTAGAGTACCCAACCGTAGGTGTCGAGGTAGGATATGTTGTTTGGAGCGCGCTCCAATGCCTTTTCGATCATCTCCTGCGCTTTGTCGAGCTTTTCTCCTCGCTGTGCCAGGAAATAGGCGTAGTTGTTCAATGCAAGATCGTCGTTGGGTGCAAGTTCGAGAAGCTCATCGTGGGCATTGTCGCTCTCTTCGTACTTACCGATCTCATAGAAGGATGTTGCCAGCGTTATGAGTAACTGTGACTTATCCTCTTTCAATCGGCTGATCTCAAGTCCTTCCTGAGCCACATGTATGGCTTGCTCAAAATAACCCAGCAACATATTTGCATGCGCATTGGAGATATAAGGCAAGGGCTGGATCGGGAAGTTGTCTAGGAATTCCTTCGAGTCTTTCTGCATTTCCTCAAAATCACCCAATTCGCTGTCCAGTGCGATCAGCTGCTGCCATCCGCTGTAATTTGAAGGATCCAAGTCCAGGGAGACTCTTAACTTCTCTCGTGCCTGGCGAGGTTGTCGGGCACTGTAAAGCACATCACAATGTGCTACATATACACGCGGGTCCTGACTGTGTACTTCCTCCATCACTCCGAGTAGTTTCAACGCCTGATCGCGCATATCCGGATTGGATGTGATGAACGGGAAGTAGGATTGTATCACTTGTAGTTTCAGCCCAACCGAAACGTCGTCATCGCGAAATGCATCGAGCATGTGACTGAAAGCCAGTTCGTCTTGTCCCTTGCTCCGGTAGATGTCTGCAAGCCCAAAATGCGCATAGCCGTTACCGGCATCGAGCTCAAGCATCTTTTCGTAGGTTCCTTTGGCTTCTTCCGCGCGCTTAGCACGCAAATAGGATTCAGCCAACAAGCCAAGATATCTCGAGTCACCCGGATTGGCATTGACCAAGGCCTCCACCACTTCATTGGCCTTGTCTATTTTTCCGAGTTCTCCGTAAATTCCTTCCAATTTACGTGCGGACTCCTCATCGATCCCGAATCGTTCTCGGTATTCTTCCAGCACTTCCAGGGATTTCTTGAATTCCATGGCATTGATGTACTGGTTGGCTGCTTCCATGTAGTTGGTTCGGCGATCCGGTTCTGCTTTTGCCATTTTGTAAAAGACCTCTGCCGACTCCGTGTATAAGCCTTTACGATTGTAGAATTGTCCGAGCTGACCGTAATACCAGAAGTTGTACTCGGTGCTTTTCTCTACCGATCTCTCGGCGAAATAAATGGCCTTATCGATGTCGTGCAGTGCGTAGTGCAGATTGGCGATCTGGTACAAGGTGGCATGTGAATTGGGATCTACCTCCAGCGCTTTGTTGAATTGCTGAAGGGCCAATGCCGTATTGCCGAGGACCTTTTCCTTGGATGCCTGGAAGTAATATTCCTGAAAGACCTTTTCCTCCTGATAGGATAGTCCGTTACTAGTTGCTGACTTGAACAAACTACAGGAGGTTGTGCTCATGGAGAGCACCGCAAGAAGTAGGGTGATATGACTGTGGAGCGCCTTACTCACTTTGTTGACAGTAGTCACCAATACTCACCTCATTGGCTTCTCCGTCATATATGGCGTGTTTGCCGATCATGGAATTGGTCAAATTAGCGTTTTTGATCTCGGTATCTGACTGTACGATACTATTGCTGATAACGCTGTTCTCGATCGTAGTATTATCACCGATGGATACGTATGGACCAACGGTCGCGTTTTTCAGAACAACGCCTGTTCCGATATAACACGGATCAATTATCGTGCTCTCGTTTTCCTGCACATCCGTAGGTCTTTTCAGCTCACCGTTCATATTTGCCAGGACGCGTTGGTTCGTGTACACAGTAGCATTCTTGTTGCCACAGTCCCACCATTCATCCACTCGTCCCGGAGCGAATACCGAACCTTTGTTCTTCATGTTGTCGAGCACATTGGTAAGCTGGTATTCTCCCTTTTCCTTGATATCGTTGTCGAGGATATACTTGATCTCCTCTTTGAGATACTCTCCGTCCTTGAAGAAATAGATGCCGATGATGGCAAGGTCGCTGACAAAGGTTTCCGGTTTCTCCACAAAGTCTGAGATGTTACCATTCTCGTCGAGTTTCACTACTCCAAAAGCGCTTGGATCCTCGACTCGATGCACCCAGATCACTCCGTCTTGCTCCTTATCGATCTTGAAATCCGCACGGAACAGCGTATCCGCAAATGCTACGATCACGTTACCTGTGAGGCATTCCCTCGCACAGTTCACGGCGTGTGCCGTTCCAAGTGCTTCATCCTGATAGTATATCTTTCCTACCGCGCCCTCTTCCGTGGCGATCTGGCGGAGATGCTCTTCGACCTCTTTTCCAAAGTGACGACCTATGATGAAGGCGATCGTCTCGATTTTCTCATCGCACATTTTAGCAATGTCCTCTACGAGGCGCTGAACGATAGGTTTTCCCGCAACCGGGATCAAAGGTTTCGGAGTTGTAAGGGTATGCGGTCTCATACGCTTCCCCATTCCGGCCATTGGAATAATAATGTTCATATGTTCTATTTCACTCCCGTGTGGCCGTAGCCACCGGATCCTCTTGTTGTTTCTTCCAGGTCATCTACCGGTGCGAACATCACTCGTTCGTGCTGTGCTACCACCATTTGCGCAATGCGGTCGCCATCTTCGATCGTGCGGCTTTCCTCGGAGAGGTTGATCAGGATGACCTTGATCTCGCCGCGGTAGTCAGAATCGATGGTTCCCGGTGCATTGAGAACGGTCAGACCGAACTTCCATGCCATGCCGCTTCTCGGACGGATCTGAGCTTCGTAGCCAACCGGTAACTGAATGTGGATTCCCGTCCCGATAAGCTTACGCTCCATGGGACGAATTTCGACCGACTCATCCAGGTCTGCCCGCAGATCCATCCCTGCTGCCTGTACGGTTTCGTACTGGGGTAAAGGATGTTTCGACCGGTTTACGACCTTGATCTCAAGCACAACGCGCAATTAAGCCGCAAAGCTACATCTTTTTGAGCGGACGTTCCATATACCAGAAGGCCAGAATGAACAGTATCACAGCCATTCCGCCAAAGGCAAATGAGTGGATCTGTTCGACCGTATCACTCAGTTTATAAACCGCCGCAACCAGTGCGGTTGAAAATGTCAAATAGAAAAGTATGGGCTTGAGCTTGTACGGTATCGGATAATATTTTCTCCCGAGGGAAAAGCTTGCCACCGACATGCTCGCATAAACCACGAGCGTTGTGATGGCCGAAGCCACTATCCCCATGCGCGGAATAAGCAGATAATTCAGGAGTATGGTAACCAGAGCTCCACCGATGGAAACCCACATTCCGATATGCGTTTTATGGCTCAGTTTGTACCAGAAATTCAGATTGAAAAGTATGCCCAGGAACAAGTTCGCCAGAAGCAGGATCGGGACGATTCGCATTCCATCGGGATGGGTATAATACTCTTCACGAACTACGAGGAACGGCGCGATCAATTCGACAAAAACACACGTCATCAGAAAAATGAAACTCGTGACGATGACGAAATAATGCATCACCTTGGCGTAGGTCTCCCGTGCGTCGCCATCATCACTTTTACGGAAAAAGAATGGCTCAGCTCCAAATCGGAATGCTTGTACGAACAAGGTCATGATGATGCTGAGCTTATAGAAGGCGCTATACACCCCAACATCAAACTCGGCAGTACTTTCAGGGAGAAGCTTGCGCAAAAGAACGCGATCCAACGTCTCGTTCACGATACCGGCCAGCCCTACGAAGATCAACGGATAGGCATAGCCGATCATTTGCTTCCAGAGTCCGGTGTCGAATCCGGCCCGCACATTTTTCCATTGCGGAAGCAGGAGCACGAACATGGCCACACTGGCAATGAGATTGGATACTACGATATAGCCGATGCCGAATTCCGGATCAAACCAGCTGAAGTTGTAACCCTGCTTGATGAGATACGGTACCAGCAAGAGGAAGAACAAGTTGAATCCGATATTGAGCGCAATGTTGGTGAGGCGTACCCACCCGAAACGCAATGGACGATTCTGCTGTCGCAACAGCGCAAGTGGCAAGGCACTTAATGCATCGATCGCCAGGATGAATACGAATATCCGTACCAGTTCTACATAGTCGGGATACTCAAGGAAGTTCGCAATGTTCTGCGCGTAAGAATAGCCAAGTAGAATGAATACCACACTGCTTATGGTCACAGATATCTGTGCGGTGCTAAATACTCGGAGCGGTTCGCTTTTTCTTGAATAATTGAAAAAAGCCGTTTCCATACCGTAGAGCAATAGCACAATTGCAAAAGCCACTACAGAATAGAGTACGTTGATCACGCCATATTCCTCCGGCGCGAACAAAGTGGTATAGATAGGAACCAGCAGAAAATTGAGCAGTCTTCCTACGGTATGTGTGATTCCGTAGATCGCAGTTTCTGAAGCGAGTTTTTTAAGTGAGCTCAATTTATTTTGACTGTGCCGAGAAGTTACGACAACTCAAAAGTAGATGTGTCGGTTCAGGTAGAACGAAACCGAGATGGCATTCTTATGCACAGCATCGGTCATTCGAAGAGAGAATTATTCAGGTAATTTATGTTCCCAAGGGTCAAATCGGAGCTTCTCGAGCTGCCAGTCTTTGTCGGAAACACCTCCAAACGAATAACCCACTCTCAAACTTGTTGCACCTCCCGGAACATCCGTGCGCTTGTCGCTGTAGTCGGTGAAATGTCGCTGGATCCCGACGGACATCATTTCCCCGTTTCGAAATTTAAGAACCCATTCGAGTCCTGCCACAGCTGAGAATGAGTTGGCCAATCGATACAAAGGTCTCGTCATTTGAAGCTTGTTGCTAAGATACGATGCTCGCAAACAAAGAATGACCAGTATTCCCCGAAAAACCCAATAAACCAGAGGAATGAATGACATCAAAGCAGGAACGATATCCAATTCATCCATGCTCTCCACTGTGTATTGATCAAAAAAGTAGAGTGGGTATATTTCTCCTATGAATTCACCGACGGTCTGGCCGAGAACAGTGATCGACAAATATGTGAAGTGCGCAGACCACTGATCGGGTTTGAAGTATCTTCCAAAGACCAGATAACCGATCGCCAGAAGCAGATAAACTGCCGCTATTGACAAATTATATGGTAAGGCGTTAACGGCACAGAACACCATTGTACCCGACAAGACATAATGCAGGCCGGCTTTGTATCTCTTGACGGATTTGAAGGTATAATAGATCTCAGTGAGCTTATTCTTGAACTTAACCTGATCTCGCAACGAACCATTCTGTGGGTATTCACAATTTGTGCAATTGACATCCAACACGTCTGCGCCACATATAGAACAGATGTTATGCGTTTCGTTCACTTCTTGATTGCATGTCTGCTTTCGAATTCAGGATCAATTGGATCCCTTCTATTTTAATAGTAGCAACTGACTCTGTTCAAGTGCTTTTACCCAATGCTTGATCATTGGCTGGATTTGGTGAAAGTCTCCTGGAACCAGCTCGATTTTCACTCCTTTCTCATCCTCGTATTCCACTCTTCCAAGAACACAGAACAGTACTGCCGGATCCTTCGTAATGTGCTCTTTCAAAGTGCCATTCTCAGAAATTTGAATAGCGATCGCATTCGATTTCAATTGTTGTGAGATCGGCTTAGCGCTGACCTCTTTGTCCGTATGCAGGTCTTTTAGGTTCATTCAAAAAACGTTTGATATGTTATGTAGGATTCTTCCAGACGGGCGATT
>Ga0181577_10004478_pt1 | contig 10785 bp, 10 predicted proteins | sample 101ome_21_FD_132468 | JGI IMG/M metagenome (GOLD analysis project Ga0181577, IMG submission 132468) | Coastal salt marsh microbial communities from the Groves Creek Marsh, Skidaway Island, Georgia - 101413BT metaG (megahit assembly) | ecosystem: Environmental > Aquatic > Marine > Intertidal... | reverse complement strand
GTATCTTCAATATTTTGTACAATTCTTACATCATGTTGGGTAACTAAGGTAATAGAACGTCCGCTTCGACCAGCTCTTGCTGTTCGGCCTATCCTATGTATATAATCTTTTGACGTGAACGGTACTTCATAATTTATCACCATATCGACTGTTGAAATATCAAGACCACGAGCAGCGATGTCAGTAGCAAGCAGAACACTGACTTCACCGGATTTAAACTTTGCAAATGAAGCTTTGCGCTCCTTTTGTTTCTTCATGGAGTGTAGACTTACTGCAACAATTCCAAGTTTATCAAGAATACCAGATAATATCACGCAAGAACGCACAGTAGAAGTAAAAATTATACAGCTTCTGACATCCCAATTTTCCCTCTGTTTCAAGATATAAAGTAGGTACGCATCTCTCATTATGCTTGGAAGAAAGCAGTATTCTTGCCTACATTTGCTCACTGCTTTCAAACTTTCAAATGCCTCAAAATGAAAAGCATCCTTCATGGTGATATGCTGTAGTGCTGCAATATTGCGAGTTATTGTCGCAGAGAATAAGAGTGTTTGGCGTTTGGAGGGAATATTTTCGAACAAAATCCGCAATTCTGATTCAAACGAAGGTTCTAAAAGACGATCTGCTTCGTCAAGGACCAGAAACCTAAGATTTTGAAAACACCTAATAACTTGACGACTGTTTATAAAGTGATCCATCAAACGACCAGGAGTGGCAACTACAATATGAGGTCGTTTTAAAATCAACCTAGTTTGAGCCTGTATATCTTCTCCACCAGTTATAGCCTGGCACCTTAACGTTAAACCTGATGAAAGAGCGCTAAATTGCTCACAAATTTGAACCGCAAGCTCACGAGTTGGGGTCATGCATAATGCAAATATACCGTAAGAATCCTGTGAAAGTATGTGCAATATTGGAAGAGCAAATGCCGCAGTTTTCCCACTACCGGTCTGAGATGTTCCTATAACATCTAAGCCCCGAAGAATAGGTGGTATGCAGGCTTTTTGAACAGTTGTTGCTTCACACAATCCAAGTTTGAAAGCATTCTCGGCAAGCCATTTTTTTAAGCCAAGAGAGCAGAAAGTTCTGGTACCTCGTTCTTTATCTGACATTTCAATATGTTTTAAAGATTTCACGAACGACCCTTCCACACTTCCATACCATCGTGAGAACTCGGAAAAAAACTCTTCGGCGAAAGTTGCACTGGCGCGCACTGTTGATTCGATTTTTTTAAAAGTCCGATATCATAAGATGGGAAACCATAAGACCAATACCATTTACAATACCACAACTATAAGTGATAAGATATTGAAGCAGGAAACCACAAAAAAGAGAGGTAAATGAGATGTAGATTATCAATAGCGCCTCTCTCTCCTTTTTTATATTTTTAATATATTTTCCTTCCGCGAAGGAAATTGAAAAAAATTTGCTATTCACATCTACTGGTATTATATAAAAGTATTTTATTGTAACTCTGGGACACAATGACACAGATCTAACGTACGTAGGGTACTAAAAAAGTTCGCTGTAACTTGTAATCAATACCAATAAACTCTCTTTCAATTGAATCAACTGGATCTTGTTGCACTTCGCAGAAGAGCTACATTTCGTTCTTTGCCACAATTAAGTTTGACTTTCAATAATACCACTGAAAAACGTAGTTTTTTTTTTCTCCGCTGGAAGTTTCCGGATTGCGAACCTCAAATAGGAGTCGAAGGATTGCGACAAGAAAGTGATCTGATTCGTAGTAAAAATGGCAAAGAGGTGCTTCATTTTAGCTGTTTTCTCGAATTTTCAACCATTTCTTGTATAGATATGATTCTCGAACGACTACTTTTAGCCCAGAGGGACGACTATTTCAAGTGACCATAAATGTTGCAGAACAAATTTGTAACTCACTATCTTTATTGAAAAGGTTGAATATGCAATGGAAGCGATTAGCCAGGCAGGTGCGGCAGTTGGAATTATAACGCGATCTGGAGTTACTATAGCGGCGGAAAGGAGAATTTTATCCAAGGTTCAAATTTTTCTAAAGCCACTAATTTACTTTGATAAACTATTTGTTCTTCAAAATTCAAAAGCTCCTTGAAAGCAGTGAAAAAGAAAAAATATATTACATAAACGAGCATATTGCTGTTGCTGTTGCCGGGATCAGCTCGGATGCGAATATCCTTCTAAATTACGCAAGGTAAGCACATGCATTCAAGCTTCGAGGTATTATTATAAAATTTTTACTTCAGGGTTGTTGCACAACGACATTTATTTACGTATGGTGAGCCGATACCAGTGGAACAGCTTGTACAGGCACTTTGTGATCAAAAACAAGGATATACTCAATTTGGAGGCCTGAGACCATACGGTGTTTCCTTCTTGATTGGTGGCTGGTTAGTTTTGTTCATTTGCCTGATTTTTGGGTTCTGTGAACTTGTTATTCTTATATTCTTAGGGACAAAGAGTTTGGATTCCAACTGTATCAAAGTGATCCTGCCGGTAACTACACAGCGTGGAAAGTAAGACATTTATAAATGAAAAGAATTCTTGACAATTCTTATTTTATATTCATTCCTACGTATTAGGCAACTGCGATTGGTAGTAATGCTCAAAGTGCGCATGCTCTCCTTAAATCAGAGTTTGTCGAAACTCTAAGCTGTGAAGAGGGTCGAGAGCTCATCTTAAAAATTTTACGAAAAAGTATGGACAAAACTCAACTTACCCCTGAAAATATTGAGATGCTTGAAGTAAGCAATGACTCATATTCACAGAAAGTCGTGATTCGGACGTTGACAAGAGATGAAATTCATGCAGCTTGTGCTAGAATAGATTCGTAATTAGGGATATTTTGTAGTATTTCTCTCTATTTAATAATAAACATGAAGGCGCTTTTGATATATTATCCATTTACAATACAATATCAGCGAGCAAACAGCCTAAATATTTTTCTCTATGAGAAGATCCAAGTTCATGTGGTTAATAGGTGCAAGACCAACCACAGCCCGAAAAACATTTTCTAGCATGGCTCGCTGTTTGTAAAGAGCGTTTGTTACTGACATTCCCGGGGGTACTAAGGGGGACTTTGTTAAATATGATAGCAATGCAGCACACGGATGAAAACTGCGAAATGACTCTTCATCATCGTATTTAAGTTCAATTCTAGAAAGCAACTCAGTTATCAAGCACAGATCAAGGATTAGAGGTGCCGCTAGAAGAGAATCCTCACATGTGTTGTGCATTGATATCGTATTTCGTCCGTTCATAAATATTTCACTGACATATTCATCCATGGCACGCTTACTATCATCTACACTTGGAACATACTTAATGACAACAACGTGATCTGGGCTTTCCCCTGCTCTATACAATATTTCATTTGAGGCAACAATATCATCTACTACATTCGATTTTGAAATTTCTTTCGAACGAAATACTCCAGGTTCCATTAGATTTTTACCATCATTGTTTCCTAAGTGATTGTAAGATGCAATACTCAAAGGCTTAATACCAGCACTTATTAAAAAATCAACCAGGACACTTTTCATTTTTGTCTGACCTGTCTTGAAGTCGTCACCTCCTATGAGAACACGCAAACGGCACGCAGCTTCGAGAACACCCGGAACAAATGTGTTCTGAGGGCTACCATTTATGAATGGAACGCCCTCATCAAGGCAGGAAAGGGCATAAAGTGTACTTGGACTAATTTCAGGATATCCAGCTCGAACGGCAGCTCTCAAATTTTTTTCTGTGTCATGGATTCCTGCTTCGACTTTACAATACCTTTCAGTGTTGGCCGTCCACATCACAACCACTTTTTCAACACCACTCTTCTTCTTAAAATCGCGTATATCAGCCCTGATTTGTTCCATCTGCTTTTGCTTGTCCCCTTCTATTATATTATCTGCTCGCTCTTGCTGATTTGCAGCAACAAAATTTGGGTCAAAGATACTTGGACGAGGTCGCAACTCTTTTAGATATGGAACTAACTGCTGCTGTAACTCTAGATCCAGAACTCTGGCGCGTTGAACACACTTTTCCAGACTCAGTGATGATATATCCCATCCGTCAATTTGTAAATCATTTGGATCAACCATTGGTAGAATATTCTTGAAAGGAACATGATAAACTTCACCATTCAACTTACCAATTTGGCAAGTAGAAGCTTGTGTGAGGCTCCCCCAATAGTTTGGAGACTGCAACCCATCTTTTGTTTCCCATTTTATGTTTTCTCTATTAGCAATCACACCAGCCGTAAGAGTGGACCCATTGTTACCTCCCCAACCAATAAGCATAATACCAAGTTTAGGTATTTTCCTGTGGGTTCGGAACACAAACCCATACTCTATTGGTTCAACCATCCACGTATTCTTTTCCGCATTTTTATACAACTTCGTGTCCTGGTAGCTGTAAGAGCTCTCAATATAGTCAGCTGTATACTTTACATTCGGTGAGGAGATCTCGAAATGGTCAATCAACATCCTACTCAGATTATTTAGCACTACCTCGAGCAAAAGTCAAATTCACCTGATCGTGAGATTGTTATGGTGCGCTCGTGCACATAAGACGTAGTGAGTGAACAGTGAAGAGGACGTCTCTGGACGTGACGTCCCAGAAATCAGTTATCCACTGAGGTGGTACCATGTAATTTTTTTTGCACTGGTACGCGTATATTTTTTTATCATCAAGTTTTCAAAAAAAATGAACTGCTTTCCTCTTTCCTTCGTTCCTTGTTCGGTTGTTCCTCTGTTCACAGCACGACAGCAACTACATTTACATAAAAAGAAAGAGACTGAAAATGGTATGTGTGCATAGAGACGTGTTTAAAGTGTTAAATTACATTCCCGCTAGAACCAACTCGCGCTTGTGTGAGTACAGATACTTTCAAGTTTGGGTGCGTGCTCACGACGCATGCGTGTTATTGGAGAGGCTAGCGCATGGCTGTGGTAGAAGATCATCGGCCGATGCAGTTTATTCTTTTCCTCCACTCACAATCCGCAAAAATTTATGTCATACCGATCCTGTAAGTCAAATAATGAACATATAAGTCTATGTTGTCTAGACAAATACCATAAAAGTATTAAATTTTTCGATTTCCTGCTTTCTTTTTCTTTTCTTAAAGTTCTCCCCGACTTTGTTCATTACACTCTCACTGAAAAAACAACTTTCAGACTTCAGCTTGAGCTCAGCTTCGTTCTTTATGTTGGTTTGATTTATTTTTAATTTTTTCGCTGGTAGGAAGCCAAAACTATTTGAATAAGTATGTTTATCAGGAAATGCAGGAAAGTAATAAGGGATGCTTGATGGCTGAGGCTCTGAAACTTTTGAGAACGATGTTTGAACCTGAAGACAACTTTATGAACGTTTCTTCACTGTGTACTCAAGAGAACCTACCTTTGGGCGTCTACGAACAACAAAATTTTTTGGAAGTGGTAAAGCAAATGGTTTGCTATCAAGCTTGTCGGCATAATGGATGATCGATCTAAAATCATCACCTAATGTTTGCAATGCTTGTAACACATCTAGAATATTAATTTGCGATCGTCCCTGTTCAACTTTGTGAGACACACATTAGCTTCGGGAGAATGCTTACCGCATACTCAGCACTTCCTGTGGCGAGTTTCCCCACTTCTTCTATATAACTGCATTACACAAAATAAGACCAAATATATGCTATAGGTAGTACAAATACCTCTGCATAATATCTCCTGCGGCAATGACGGAATTTAATCTCGTCGCATTGAATGAACAAAATATCTGCCAAAATGTGTTTGTTAGGTAGGTCTTCAAAACTCGCTCATACTTTACCTGGACAAAAGCGATTCTCTTCACTTTCTCGTTCAAATCAAAGTGTCTTTCTGACCTCATCCTGGTCGGATATTTAGCATTAGACATCTAAGTAAGATAGAACACTGCAAGTTTTGAGAAGCCTTTTAACTTGGATCGGTCAAGTCGATTTAAACTCTCTGTTTCCGTTTCGTCTCTTCCCAATTCAAGTACAATAGTAAGTTCAAGTTTATGGTCCTTTCAGGAGAACGGGAAATTTGCTTGCGATTTTAAGGAACAGTGAAATGAAGAGACAAATAAGTTCGGGCACCCTGCAACTTTAGTAGATACAACAATGAGACGTCGTTACTTCCTTACGATTTGTTTAAGGAGAATTTCTTGTTATTTTTTATTTTAGATGCATTTTTGATTTTTTTTTCGTGCTTTCGTAAATAAAAAAGACGTACAGCAAGAGTGCAAGACTATCATATCTATCCATGACGATGATTTTGAAAGCCATTCATTAAAAAAGTTTAGGTTAGGAAGTTACAGATAGTGGCGACTGATATGCGAGAGGAAATAAGGAAAATTCTGTACTTTCTACTTTTTACTTTCCAGTTTTTCTCATTCTTCAAGTCCAACTCATCTGCACGTGTGGATGTTGGATTAACGTTCTCTCAGAACTATTTCTCATGCGAAGCGTAGCATATAAAAACTGCCAACTAAAATACCTACTACTGCGCCACATGTAACTTGTAGAGGAGAGTGTCCAAGCACCTCCTTCAGTTTTGTATCACTTATAGGTGAACCATGAAAAACGTCCGCCAAAATACGATTCAAAACTTCTGCTTGTTTACCTGCATGTCTACGTACACCTGCAGCATCATAAGCTACAATAAGGCTGAACGCAAGAGAAAGTGGAAAAAGGGGACTACTAAGACCATATTGGAGAGCAATTGCAGTTGTGAGACTGAACACTAGACTTGTGTGTGATGAGGGCATTCCTCCGCTATCAAACATAACTTTGAGTTCCCATCTACCTTTCCTATAACAATTCGTGAATAACTTTGCCACCTGAGCTACTAACCAGCTCACAAAGGAAGCCATAAAAATATGATTTGCGGAAAGTTCTGGTATAATTTTGGTAAAAGAAACCCCCACCAAAGCGCATAAACGTGTTGGAGCGGATCCACACTCGTTCTTAAAAAAGCTGTGACTTCTTCTAGAAAGTAAGTGTGAGTTGATATTGAGAGGAGAAATCCACAAGATGAGAAAGTATAAGGCAGTTTCGAATAAAAGCTCGTCCATCGAAAATAAGGATTTTATAGTAGTATACACACCTTCTCGGCAGCATATGATGTGCGTGTTTCGACCCTTTGCACTGAACCTGAATGCATTTTGGTGCACCCTTCGTGAACTTGATAGAATGAGCAGTTCTAAATCTCGTCAAAGCTTTCACTTCTCTCTCTTCAAGCTTCTTTCGGAAGAAAGTAGAGTGCGCGAAGGAGAGATTTTCGTAAGAGTATAACATGAGCTTAGTATGATGGAGATTCGAAGGCTAGAACTCAATAGCCTTTTTTCCGTAGGTCACAAGGAAGTGCAGTACTTCGTTTGAAAAGAAGGAGGCGTTTTGAGAACGAAGAAAGGAATAAAGAAATTTGAGAAGAGCCACTAGTTCTGTAGTCTGTCACTGTGTCAAAAAAAGTCTACAACCAATGAAGTGTGATTCAAATTCTGGTAGTAAATTGGTTGCTCTCTCCCTCGCGAAAAAAAAAATGAAAGAGATAAAAAAGCCACAAATAAATATATAGCGTGCGTGAGCGTGCCATCTTCTTCTGTGCGAATCAGGATTTCACGATTTCTTAATGTGAAAAAATCTGAAATTTGTAATATCAGTATCTGTGACCAGTGTTTAGGGTGTCATAAGTAGGCGATATCCGCGACAAAAAATGAAATCTTAAGACTGAGATTGCTTGATTGCTTGCAAGATTCCAGGATTTTCTTCGCTCGTTTTCACCTTAGCCTTTCTCCCAATCCAGCAACTCTTCTTTGAAAAAAGTAAGAAACTACGGTCGCCAAAAACTTCATTATTTGAACATAGTTTACAAACATGGCATGCACGTTATCACCATCGGGATTAATCCCACTCAAGTTATCTACTCTTCGTCGCTCTGGCTCCCGAGCTGTTAAGGTATAAAAGATCTATCCTCTCGAAGTCTCGACTTCTCCGAATTACAGAGAAGTGACTTTTTCTTCAAAACTAAAGCTGTTGGAACGCCAAAAGATCTAGTGCAGTGATTTTACTTCATTACAATACTTTAGTGCTGCCCATCATTTTGCTAAAGTTTGCGCCTTCATGTTTCTTGTGATTTGTTTGCAAAGATTATTCTTTTCAGAAAGTGATCTTGAAAGAACGATCTTCAGCATCAATTTCTATTTCTTTTCACAGCCATCCTAATATGCTTATTAACATCTTACGTATAGGTGTCAGCCACTCCCGTTGCTAGTATGTCAAAAGTCGCAAACAATGTGGAAAAGATCAGCGCAGCAGTTTCTCTCAGCACAGCCAGCTTTGTGGCCCCTTCTTTTGCCATGACTGAAGCTATCAACGAGACTGCTGCTATCACACCTTCTTTAAAGAACACGTTGTTATCTGTCGTTGCCGGGGGTGTAGTTCTTGCAGCTATCGCTGCTGCTGTCATCGGTGTATCATCTTTTGATAAGGTCACGAGAAAGTAAAGGAAGAAAATGATTTCTGTTATCACTTAAGAAGGCATTTTGAAGACTTTCGTTTGAGTTCAAATGAAGCGTTACTGATTAATTTGTTAATAATTGCGTAACTATGCACGTAATACAAGAGCCTTATTTCTTCAAACTGTATGAACTCGTCGCAATCACCAATTTTCGGCTTTCTTTACTCGTATGTAATCACTTGGGTGTCCAACTGGCACTTTTCACAAGTACTCAAACCTCTCCTTGACACCACAGGACGCATACTTGAGTGAAATGCGGCTAGTAAACTGAAATCAGCACTGTGCTGATTAGATTTCATCGACATGAAACGATGATAGCACTCTTCGAAGATCCTTTTACGCGAAATGTATAAAGTATGTATAACATATTGGAAGAAAGTTTCAACTCGCACCTTCTCACTCGCAGACCACTGAGATTCAGAAGCAGAAATCGATGCCATGATGACATAATTCTAAAGAATACGTTATTTAATACATTTATATAATCCATTTGATAGGGCGAACTTGTGAAGTGGTAATCTTTGCAATATTATGCAAGCCAGTTTCTGCAAAGGGCGTGAGCAACTCATACTTGTAAAATTTGATTAATTCAAGTTGAGAATTTTCCGGTTCACAAGTACCTGATAATAAACCCTCCCTTTTTCTGAGAATTCCTTTTTACCTATTATTTCCTCCTCTTCGGCTGCAACACTGAATCAAATATTTTAATTTGCATTTTGCTTGATAATGTTGAAGCACCTTCCAGTTATTGCTGGTGAAATTGCATCTATCACGTTTTTAATTGAACCAACATCCTTCATGCTCGGGAATTTTTTTGATATCAGAAGTTTTGTGGTAGGTATAATAACGATTTGCAAAGTTCCCTGTGCCGGATCCGAAAAAACGACTTCCGTAGTAGCCTGAAGTTCAACTTTAAGATACGGCTTTGTAGAAGAAAGCTCAAAATTTACCTCATCGCAGCGTGGCTGACAATAGTTTCCACTTTTGGCATTGCTCACAGGCAATTCTTTCCAACGCGGTGGAAAGCTAACAACATATCTCTCGAGGGCTCCGGCACTAAAAAATAAAATATCTCGGAACGGATGCATGAAAGGACACATCAAAGAACATACCGTAGAGCAGGCGTTTTTGAGGAGTCGGCAGAGAACTGGTAAAATCCTTCCTTTTTCGAAGCGGTGATTAGATTTCAAAAATACCGAATAGGTGAAAGAACCTCTTCGAAAGACTCGGGCAAATAAGCGCCAACCTAAAAATTGAACGTGCTTAGAGAAAGTTATAGGGCAAAGAAGTACAAAATTCACCATCTTTGAATCGCTAATTCCGAGGGAGCTCTAAATAAAAAATAGAAATTATAACTCAAGGAAAGTAAGAGGAGTGGTAATACCTGTGCGGCAGAACTCTCTTTCACATCTAAAATCGCAGATATACTGAGTAAATAGAACGAAGTGAACAAAGCCGTTCTTCTATTCTATTGAAATTTTTGGGAAGAGTTAGAAAGAGAAAAGTAGCTCTTTAAGTTAAAACCTGAGTAGTTATCTGTACGACTCCGGGCGACGGTACTGTATTTCCAGGCTCAAACCGAACCACTTCCGCGTCAGATTTCTGTCGTAGTCTCACAAAGCAGGAAGATGCACGTTTCACACTCGAAAATATAGGAGAATGGATATCCTTCCCGAAGATCGAAGAGGAACACGAGACAGTTGTAATTTTCTTCGACCGTTGAGGAGTTATCACCGTTTTCCCTTGTAGGGTACCGCCACTCTTGTATACAAACCGAGTTGTGTACATAATGAATCTAATGTAAGATTCAAATTATGAAAGATTTCTTGCGTCCTTCTCCTATGCGGATAGTTTTATCGTTGAGATATTGAATTTTAGAGAAGTGTATACAACAAAAACGAGTAAACAGTTTGAAGGACGGAGGTTATTGACTGCTGTTAGTCAGGAGAGGGTATAATAAATGGAGAAAAAATAAAATAAAATATTAAAAAAAGGTACCCACATACTCGACCATCTATCACATATCAATGATCTATGGAGTTACTCAGTTACAGTTGACTGATAATTGCTAATCCGGTAATTTCAGCTTTAGTGTGCTCAGAAATTCACTGTGCTTTCTTGAGAAAGTCTACTCGACGTAAAAATAGTGTGTCTAGCAATTCAACTGTTCGTGATACTCTTGAACTCGAGAATACTGCTCTATTGAACACGATACCAAGTATATGGCAAATTTGCACAATTATTCTACACCGAAACTTCAGGGAACTCAAAGTATCGC
>Ga0181577_10004472_pt1 | contig 10790 bp, 16 predicted proteins | sample 101ome_21_FD_132468 | JGI IMG/M metagenome (GOLD analysis project Ga0181577, IMG submission 132468) | Coastal salt marsh microbial communities from the Groves Creek Marsh, Skidaway Island, Georgia - 101413BT metaG (megahit assembly) | ecosystem: Environmental > Aquatic > Marine > Intertidal... | reverse complement strand
ATGGGTGATGACTTATCTGTAGTTAATGCTGCACGTGTTAGCTTTGGTAAGAAGTCAGACTACATGCCACGTGTACACATGGGTGAGCCTAAGGTATTACAACACAAGGATTACAGACTAGTACAATACTTAGCTAAACATAAACATATCAGCCCCTTTGGTCATGCCTTTGCAAGCTTCCATGTCAAGGCACCTGTGTTTGTAGCACGTCAGCTAGTCAAGCATAAGTTCCTACGTTGGAACGAGATAAGTCGTCGCTATGTGGATGAAGAGCCAGAGTTTTACTTTCCTCTTACGTGGAGAGGACGAAGTGCTGACAAGAAACAAGGTAGTGAGGGTGAGGTAAAGAGCAACTTCAACATCAACTATCACACTATGGCAGCATTGAAAGGATACCAACAAATGTTAGATGAAGGTGTAGCACCAGAGCAAGCACGTATGGTACTACCACAGTCTATGATGACTGAGTGGTACTGGTCAGGTAGCTTAGATGCATTCGCTGACATGTGCAACCTACGCTGTAAGCCTGACACACAAGCAGAGACACGTGAGGTAGCAAATAAGATTAGTGAAGAGATGGCTCAGCTGTTTCCTGTATCGTGGGAGGCGTTATCAAATGAGTGATGACATAGGAAAGATTGGTGTCGAAACTGTAGAGGAACACGAGAACGGTAGTGCAACCTATCAGTTTCATATGGATGCACATGCTCGTGGATTACTAGCACAGGAAGGGCTGAAGCTAGTGCTCTACTGTGCCGCTGCTGGTTTAGACATACAAGTAGTGTATGACTTCATCCAAGATCATATTGAATATGAGAAAGATGAATACAAGTTTGGAGACTTAAATGAGTAAGCTACCAGAAGGACGCAAGCCACTACCTAATGAGTGGTTCATTGATAGAGCTAAGATACTGCATCCTGATGAGCCGAAGAAAGATAAGAAGTGTGTAAGCTGTGGTGGCCCAGCGCACAAAGATGACTGGTGCAGCTTCTGCTTGGAGGAGGAATAGTGGTAGATACACATTTCATTTACGGTATGCTAGTCATGTATGGACTAGGTGCTATCCTACTGCTGTACATTACAGATGCAGCAGAGGAAGACAGACCCAACGCACATATATGGTTAGCACTTACGTGGCCTTTCATTACAGTAGTAACTGTGGTAGAGGATCTAGTGCTAGGTCAGAGAGGAGACTATGACGATGAGTGAGACAGCATTACTACGCACTCTGTTAGACAAAGAGTTCTACGACAACCATAAGGGCATACGTTGTCCTGATGAGTTGTTTACTAAAGACATGCGTAAGATCAAGCAATCCCTAGATCAAGCAATGGAAGTGTACGACAAGTCAGTCACACCTGCTGAGCTAGAGTCATTGTTCTTTACAGCTAATCGTACTATGACTACAGCAAACAAGGAGACATACAAGCAGCTGTTCAAGAAGATTGAGAACGAGCAGCCTATGCATCAAGAGATAGCTACTGAGGTTATGTCTCGTTTGTTTCAACAGCACGTAGGTGAGAAGGTAGCCAACCTTGGGTTCAAGTATGTGAACGGCGAAGAGAATAACCTTGAGTCACTGCGTACTTTACTTGATGACTACAAGGATAACTTCACACCTAACCTCAACATCAAGTTCGAGGACATTGAGCTAGACACTGTGCTTGAGGGTATCCAGATTGAGAGTCAGTGGAAGATGAACATCCCTAGCCTGCGACAACGTGTCGAGGGTATCAGTGGTGGTCACCTAGTGATGGTGGGTGCACGTCCTAACACAGGTAAGACTACGTTCCACGCATCTCTTATTGCTGCGCCTGGGGGCTTTGCTCATCAGGGTGCTAAGTGTCTTGTACTTACCAACGAAGAGAAGTATGTACGTGTAGCTGCACGTTACGTACAGGCATCGTCAGGTATGACTATCAAGCAGATCGTAGAGAACAAAGCACTAGCGTTGAAGCGATACAACGAAGTCAAGAAGAACGTACAGATGAAGGACAGCACAGGCAAGGACATGAACTGGGTTGAGGCTGTAGTGAAGAGCTACCGTCCTGACATTGTAGTGCTGGACATGGGTGACAAGTTCGCCAATCGTACTGGTGATAAGTCAGACATCTACTTGAAGGATGCAGCTATCCACGCACGTAACATCTCTAAGCTGTACGATTGTGCAGTGATCTGGATGTCGCAGCTGAGTGCTGTAGCTGAGGGTGTAGTACAACCTGACATGTCAATGATGGAGGGCAGTAAGACAGGCAAGGCTGCTGAGGCTGATCTGATGATACTGATCTCTAAGAACAGACAAGTTGAGGGCGTTGATTCAGATGAAGACTTGACAAGGTACTTAACTATTGCTAAGAACAAGCTCGACGGTGGATGGCACGGACGCATTACGTGTGAACTAGATGGTGACATCGCACAGTACAGCGCATAAAGAGGAGAGCTAGAGTGAGGACAGTACTAGACGTAGAGAATAACTCTCTTGTACGAGAGGGTAAAAAGATAATGGACCCTTGGGAGCCAAGCAACCATCTTGTGCAGGTAGGTACACTTAACGTGGATAACCCTGATGAGATGCACTTGCTTACGTTTGATCACCAAGAGAAGAAGGACACGACAGGTGGTGCTGCGTTTGTACTGCAAGCTGTACTGGACGAGACAACCTTGTTGATCCTACACAACGCACGTCACGATATGCCGTGGCTATGGGAGTCAGGCTTCCGCTATGATGGGCCAATCTATGACACAATGATTGGTGAGTATCTGCTACTGCGTGGCGTGAAGCGTAACATCAGCTTAGCTCACTGTGCAGAAGAGCGTCAGCTACCTTCACGTAAACTAGACGTACTCAAGGAGTACTACAAGAAAGGCTACAACACAGATGAGATACCACTGGCTGAACTACTAGAGTATCTTGCTGGTGACTTACACGTCACACGTGAGTTATTCCTAGCACAAGAGCAGGACTTCTCTCAGCCAGAGAGCCAGTCAATGATACGTGTACGTGACATCAGCATGAAGGTGTGCATGACATTGTGTCGCATGTATCAGCGTGGGTTCAAGGTAGATCGTGACGCACTTGAGGAAGTTCGTGTTGAGTTTGAGCAGGAGAAAGCAGAGCTAGAGACACGCATTAACACAAAGGTACGTGAGCTTATGGGTGACACACCTATCAACATGTCATCACCAGAGCAGAAGTCTCAAGTTATCTACAGCATGAAGCCTAACGATAAGAAGGAATGGGCTGAGCTATTCGAGTATGTCAATACAGCTGACGAGTATCGCTCTACTGTCAACGCTAACACACAGCGTGTGATGAAGACTAAGGCTTACACATGCCCTACATGTAATGGCACAGGTAACACATATAAGATCAAGAAGGATGGTACACGTTACGCTAAGCCTAACAAGTGCAAGGACTGTGAAGCACGTGGCTACAAACTAGAAGAGACTAATCAAGTAGCAGGGCTTAAGTTCTTCCCACCTAACAAAGAATGGGTCAGCGATGCAGGCTTCACTACATCTAAGTCTAACTTGGATCTGCTTATCGCTACAGCTAGATCAAAAGGTATGGATGAGGCTGAGGCATTCTTGTCTGACATTCGTAGGTTAAACGCTATCAAGAGCTACTTGAATAACTTTGTTGGTGGTATCAGCTTGTTCACTAAGCCTGATGGTTTCTTGCATGTGGATCTATCACAGACTACTGCAGCTACAGGCCGCTTCAGTGGGCGTAACCCTAACATGCAGAACATGCCACGAGGTAACACATTCCCTATCAAGAAAGTATTTGTGTCACGCTTCGATGGTGGCTACGTAATGGAGGCAGACTTTGCACAACTTGAGTTCCGCACGGCTGCGTTCCTTGCGCAGGACAAGACAGCAATGGAAGAGATCGCTACAGGGTTCGACGTACACAGCTACACCGCCAAGGTTATCACTGATGCTGGTCAGCCAACGACACGCCAGGAAGCTAAGGAACACACCTTCGCACCCCTCTTTGGCGCAACTGGTTTTGGAAGACCCAAAGCTGTGGCTGCGTACTACGAACACTTCACACAGAAGTACACAGGTGTAGCCAAGTGGCACAAGAAGTTAGCCAAGGAAGCAGTCAACCTACTAAAGATTACTAACGTAAGTGGTAGGCAGTATGCATTCCCTGACTGCCACCGTAGAGAGAATGGTAGCGTGAGTCACATGACTAACATCAAGAACTATCCAGTGCAGGGGTTTGCTACTGGTGATGTTGTGCCTGTCGTATTGATGGAGATTGAGGAGAGGCTGCAGCCTTTGAAGTCTTGCCTAGTCAATACCGTACATGACTCAGCTGTTATAGATATTCACCCAGACGAGAAGGAGTATGTAATTGCAATGATAAATACACTCAACGATGATCTCAATCGTATCATCGAAGAAGCCTACGGAGTAGAGATGAATGTGCCTCTGTTATTAGAAGCAAAGATTGGTCCGAATTGGCTTGACACTAAGGACGTTTAGTGTTATAACTACGACTCTTTGAAACTGTGTAAATGTGAAAGGATACACAATGAGTAATACACAAATCACTTTGGCAACTGATGGTAAGTCTATCGCAGAGATGATGGGCTTGGCTGAGAACTCAAGTGGCAAGCGTTCAATGCTGCCTCGCTTCAGTCAGATCCATAGTCCAATCAAAGGCCAGATCGAAGTCAACGGCAAGACAGTTAAAGTCGATGCTGTTCCTGCAGGTTCGTACAAACTAACTCAGTCAGACGACAAGGTAGTGTACGCTACAAACCCTAAGATCCGCATCTTCGCCCAGCGCCAGCAGTGGACACGGTGGGACTCTCAAGCTAACGAGATGATCAAGACTGTCCTGGTTAACAACTTGAATGGTGACTTGAAAGACAATGCAGGAGGGTTCAACGCAGGCCGACCATCAGGTTATGTTGAAGACTTCAAGTCTCTACCTAAGGAGACACAGGAGTTGATGCGTAGCACTAAGCGCACTAAGGTAGTGTTTGGTACTGTCATTATGGAAGGTGCTATGGATGAGCAAGGTAATCCTATTGAGGATACAGCTTTGACTAGTCAAGAGATTCCATTTGTTATGGACGTTAAGAGCCGTGGCTCAATCAAGGCTATTGATGATTCACTTAAGGCAATCTCTCGCAAGAACGCACTGCCTATCCAGTACCACATGACGATGGGTGCAGAGCTACACGAGATGCCTAACGGTAGTGAGTACGCTACGTTCACTCTTGAGTTAGCTGACAAGCATGAACTGGATGAGTCAGACAAAGATATCTTGGACAGCTTTATGGACTGGATCGCAGGCATGAATGGTTACATCAATGACCTACACGAAGAGCGTAGTGGTGGTACTATGTCAGCTAAGGCTGAGGCTGTGATCAATGATATCGTAGACGTTGAGGTTGCAGCAGAATGAACCACACAGCTGAGCTAGCCTTACACACATTCCTACAAAAAGCGCTTGCAGGTGAGACTACAGTTGATGAAGCTGTGATTGAGCAGGTAGGTAAAGACGTAGCGGATGCAGTACGTAAGCAGTTCAGCAGCGGTCCACGTGACAAGTTTAAACTACGGATGTCCAACCTTGGGCGTCCGACTTGTCAGTTGTGGTTCGAGAAGAATGACCCTGAGGATAAGACACCATTCCCTCCACAGTTCCTAGTTAATATGATGCTAGGCGATATTGTTGAGGCGGTATTCAAAGGGCTTCTTCGTGCTGCTGATGTAGAGTTTACGGATAACGAAAAGGTTGTACTCACTTTGTCTGATGGCACAGAGATCAGTGGTGAGTACGACATGGTTCTTGATGGTAAGGTAGATGACGTTAAGTCTGCGTCACCTTGGTCTTACCAAAATAAGTTCAAGGACTTTGAGACCTTAGCTAAAGGTGATAGCTTTGGTTATGTAAGCCAGTTAGTTGGTTACGCTAAAGCTGCAGACAAAGAAGTCGGTGGTTGGTGGGTAGTCAACAAAGCTAATGGGGAGTTCAAATATGTTGACGCTTCTGGTGCTGATGTCGATGCGGAACTACATAAGATCGAAGAGACAGTCGAGTACATACAATCAGACAAACCGTTTGAGCGTTGCTTTGAGGCTATCCCTGAGACATACTTCAAGAAACCCAGTGGTAACTTGAAGCTGAACGCAACGTGTGGCTTCTGTGCTTACAAACATAAGTGTTGGCCTAACCTACAGACACTACCCTCTCGTGTGTCTAAGGCGGCTGATAAACCGATGATCGACTACGTATTCATAGGAGATGAAAGTGCCAGCGAAGAGACATAACTCTCGTAGATATCGTAGCGGCTTAGAAAAGACTGTAGCTGAGTTCTTGAAAGTTAATCAAAAGAGATTACGTTATGAGGACTTAAAGATTGAGTGGAAGGATCTCAGGTACAGAACTTACACACCAGACTTTGTGTTAGATAATGGCATCGTAATTGAAACCAAGGGCATCTTCGATAACGAAGACAGACGTAAGCATATAGCTGTACGAGAACAACACCCTGAGTTAGATATACGGTTTGTCTTCAGTAACGCTAACGCTAAGTTATACAAAGGAGCTAAGTCTACTTATGCTGCTTGGTGTGAGAAGCATGGCTTCTTGTACTCGCACAGGACTATACCTCTTGAGTGGCTGCAAGAAGAAGGTACACCACTCAAGACTAGCTTGATAGAACTTAAGGAGGAAAAGCATGGGTGAGATAGGCAAAGACGAGTTCGCAGTAGTACTCAAGCCAACAGGATTAGTTGACGGACAATACACTACTGTGTCTGTCTACTTGATGGCACACGACGATAGTACACTAGATGAGAGCAACTTCAATCGGTTGTTTCATGCGGGTAGTTTGATGGCTACGTTCCTTGAACTTGTAGAAGAGCACCCAGCGCTTATGCGATTAGCTGTAGAGAAGAGGGATGAGATAGCACAATCAGACTTCTTAGACACAGACATGCTAACACCTTTCAGTAAAACTTATGGGAGTGCCTGACCGTGAATAAAAAGTTTAGTGTAACTTTTGTTCTAGAAGTAGATGAGGACAACAACATACTGTCCTCTTTAGAAGAAGCACATGTTGATGATGTGTTTGATTTAGTAAAGGATATCTTCTACGATGTGGATGATGTCGAAGTAGATAACTTAAATGTTAAGGAGAGACTATGAGTACATTAAGTGATGGTGACTTAGAAGCCTGGGAATACTACAGTGAGACATATAGCAAGAAAGAGATGGGTTTAAATGCGTACCAAAAAGCAGCAGCCAGGACAGCAATTTACAAAGCCGAGCATTCTATTCTGTATCCTGCGTTGGGCTTGGCAGGTGAAGCAGGGGAAGTCGCAAACAAAGTAAAGAAGATGCTGCGTGATGGTAACTTTGACCGTCAAGCTATTGCAGCTGAAGTAGGTGACGTGTTGTGGTACATTGCAGCACTATCACGAGATTTAAACTTAGAGATGCATGACCTTGCTATGAAAAATTTAGAGAAGTTATACGGACGCAAGGCACGAGGAACACTACAAGGATCAGGAGACAAAAGATAATGGGATCTAACTTTTTACCTACAGACTACCAGTCATTCATTCACAAGTCACGCTACGCTAAGTACTTCGATGGGTATGGGCGTGAGTCTTGGGATGACACAGTAGCACGTTACGCTACCAATGTAATCGCTGACAAAGTAGATGCAGAGACACGCTTCGAGATTGAGCAAGCTATCCTCGGCCTAGAGATCATGCCATCTATGAGAGCTATGATGACTGCTGGCCCAGCACTAGATCGTGATAACACAGCAGGGTACAACTGTTCATATCTCCCCGTAGATGACCCTAAGAGCTTCGACGAAGCGATGTACATCCTCCTCTGCGGTACTGGTGTCGGCTTCTCTGTTGAACGACAGTACGTATCTAAGCTTCCCGAAGTGCCTGTCCTCTATGATAGTGACACTACCGTTGTCGTTAAAGATAGTAAGGAAGGGTGGGCTAAGGCTTTCCGTCAAGTGTTGGCACTCCTATGGGCTGGTGAGATTCCTAAATGGGACGTGTCTAAGGTACGCCCTGCAGGTGCACGACTAAAGACATTCGGTGGACGTGCCAGTGGCCCAGCGCCTTTAGTTGAATTGTTTAACTTTGCTGTGTCTACATTCAAGAACGCACAAGGACGTAAGCTATCTTCACTAGAGTGTCACGACTTGATGTGCTTCATTGGTCAGATCGTCGTTGTAGGTGGTGTACGCCGCAGTGCTATGATCTCTTTGTCTAACTTGAGTGATGATCGTATGCGTCACGCTAAGTCAGGACAATGGTGGGAAACTGCAGCGCACCGTGCATTGGCTAACAACAGCGTCAGCTACACTGAGAAGCCTGACGTAGAGACATTCATGCGTGAGTGGACTGCGCTAGTAGAAAGTAAATCAGGTGAACGTGGAGTGTTTAACCGTGAAGCATCTAAGAAACAGGCAGCTAAGTTTGGTAGACGTAATCCTGACTTTGACTTTGGGACTAACCCGTGTAGTGAGATCATCTTGCGCCCTTATCAGTTCTGTAATCTTACAGAGTGTGTTGTCCGTGCTACGGATAGCATCGACGATCTTATTCGCAAGGTACGATTGGCTACAATCCTTGGGACCATCCAGTCAACCTACACAAAGTTCCCATACCTACGTAAAGTCTGGCAGAACAACACAGAAGAAGAACGACTACTAGGTGTCTCCTTGACAGGGATTATGGATAACCCTCTGATGACATCTCAGAATGCAGGATTGGAGAAGACCCTTGAACGTCTACGTGAAGTGGCTGTTGATACTAATACTGAGTGGGCTAATAAACTTGGTATTCCTGTATCTGCTTCTATTACATGTGTTAAACCTAGCGGCACAGTATCTCAGCTTGTTGATTCTGCATCTGGTATCCATGCCCGACATTCAGACTATTATATCCGCACTGTACGAGGAGATAATAAAGACCCTCTCACTCAGTTTATGAAGGATCAAGGTATTCCATATGAGCCTTGCGTCTTCAAGGGTGACACTACTACAGTGTTCAGCTTCCCTCAGAAGTCACCCGACAATGCGGTAACACGTAATGACATGACTGCTATCGAACAGCTAGAGACATGGCTAACGTATCAGCGTCATTGGTGTGAGCATAAACCATCGGTGACTATATCAGTTCGTGAATCTGAATGGCTGGACGTAGGTGCGTTTGTATACAAGTACTTCGATGAAATGTCAGGTGTGTCATTTTTACCACACTCAGATCATACTTATCAGCAAGCACCATATCAGGATTGCACAAAGGATGAGTATGAGGTATTGCTAGCTAAGATGCCAGAGCGTATCGACTGGGCTAAGCTGTCTGAGTATGAACAAGAAGACAACACTGTAGCTATGCAGACGATGGCTTGCTCTGGTGACTCGTGCGAAATCGTAGACCTAACATAGGGTCTACACCATCGCCCTGCGTAAAGGTCTGTCGCATACGTGATGATGGGTACTGCGCAGGGTGCATGAGGACCATAGATGAGATACGTGATTGGATAATAATGTCCGACTACGAGCAGAAGAAACTTTTGTTTGAACTTAAATGGAGACAAGATGTACACAATCATCAGTCGTAACCAGTGTAACTTTTGTGATCAAGCTAAGGCACTACTAGAAGGGGCTAATAAAGAGTACGTAGAGTACAACATACAAGAAGAGACTAGTGCATGGCTGCTGTATGTGCTTAAGCATTCAAGCATTACAACAGTGCCACAAGTGTTCAGTGAGAACGGTAGTTACATTGGTGGGTATAGTGAACTAAAAGATTGGTTGGAGAGTAATGCAGCTAGACCTCTTTAAAGAACCTGTAGTTTCTAACCTTAACCCTGAGCTACGTCTATGCAAGAAGTGTGGCGAAGAGAAATCACTAGATGAGTTCAACGCTATATACTACAGGAAGAATGGTGAAGCTACAAAAGGTTACAGGTGTGCAGCCTGTCAGAAAGAACACTCTCGTACAGTAAGCACACTAAAGAAGATGCACCCTAAGCCTGTTGATAATGTGTGTGAATCATGCGGTGATGTAGCAGAGAAGATTTGTTTAGATCATAGCCATAAGACAGGAGAGTTTAGGGGGTGGCTCTGTGAGGGGTGTAACCACAGTGCAGGTAAGTCTAATGATGATCCTGTTAAGTTAGAAAAGCTAGCGGAGTATTTACGTGAACGATCCAGTTAACAAACCAGTGCACTACAATCAAGCAGGTATAGAGTGCATCGAAGCTATTGAAGCTATGACAGAGAACATGTCAGGCGCTATAGCACCACACGCAGCTAACGTACTGAAGTACATGTGGCGGTGTGAATACAAGAACGGTCTAGAGGATATTGATAAAGCTATCTGGTATCTAACTAGGCTACGTCAGCGCTGGGTAGAAACACACAAATAGGTGTTGACACTGTGTTTTACTTATGGTAGAATACACGCACATGCCAAACAACGGAGTAGTTATGTGGCTTTCAGTATAGAAGAAGAAGCTAAGCGTTTCATTGAACATAAGCGTGTACAGTTTATTCAAGGGCTAGACGATGCAGCGTCTGACTTGATACATTACATAGATGATAACTTACACAATGCTGATGAGAAGGATTACGCTATCAAGGCTCTAAAGGAAGCTGTGTTGTGGTCTCGAAGTTGTGCAACCAAACATGGCATAAAGTAGAACTAGAAAGGGGGGCTTAGTTGCCCCCCTCTTTTTATTCATCCCTTTTTTCTTCCCTGAGTTCTTCCATCAACTCAATGT
>Ga0181577_10004459_pt1 | contig 10806 bp, 11 predicted proteins | sample 101ome_21_FD_132468 | JGI IMG/M metagenome (GOLD analysis project Ga0181577, IMG submission 132468) | Coastal salt marsh microbial communities from the Groves Creek Marsh, Skidaway Island, Georgia - 101413BT metaG (megahit assembly) | ecosystem: Environmental > Aquatic > Marine > Intertidal... | reverse complement strand
TTTTGCTAAACTAGCAAATGAAGACTAATATGGTTTTGCTTCAAGCGGGTGTGTGGAAGGCTGTGCAGCTGGATAAGCAGCAGCATTAGTAGTGTTTACACTTCTATCGCTCTGATCAATAGGAGCAATGACAGGGCCACCTCCGCCACCGGCTGGGGTGGCTCCGGCTTTTAGATTAGTTGCAATATCTTTATTGATTGCTTGTAAATCAGTTCCAATTGTCTTTACAAAATCAAGCATAGACATATTCATTTGATCAGCTCTTGCTTTAAGACCGTCGTAATTATCTCCTAAGGTATTTCGCAAAGACATTTCTTGATTTTTTTCACTCATATATCTCAAGTAATCTAAGTTTTGTCTACCAAACTTCATAGAGTCTGCTCTTTTAGACAAAAATTCAGATATTTTTTCTGATGTGAGCACTGCTGCTTTATCTGCTGCATCTTTCATTGCATCTATGTCAGCATCTGAAGAAGATTCATCGGGTATATCTGGTACAGGACTAAGCTGCTTTTGATCTTGTCTAGACATAAAGTCTTGACGGAATTTTCTAAGCTCGACTAATTCAGGCGTTAATTCATTGAATAGCCTATCACGATCTTCTTTACTAATTGTACCCGCTTTGACTTGCATTCCTAACCTATTTACTTCATTTTGTACTGCATCTTCTCGTGCAGCTTTTTCTGGATTAGCTTTTCTGTATGCATCCATCTCTGCGTCAGTAGTAATAAGAGGATCAAATATTTTATCTAAATAATTTTTAGACTGTTCAATAATTCCTTTTATGCTTTCTGTTATTCTTTTTCCCAAAAGATCTACTTGTCTTTTGAATTCTGGATCATCTTGATATTGTTTGAGAAGTCTAGCCGTTTCTAATCCAGCAGATCCTAAGAAAGCAACAATAGCTCCTGCAGGTCCACCTACAAGGAAACCACCAGCTGTTGCAGCACCAATATTCAATCCACTTTGCACTGCTTCACCAGCAAGAACGTTCATATCTTTATTATCATATTCTTCTTTTATTTTCTTTGCTACTTCTTCACTATATCGATTTACTGCTCCTATAAATGCACCAGCAATCATGCCTGTCGGTCCAAAGATAGAACCTAGTCCAGCTCCAGTCATAGCAAAACCAGTTACATCTCCAGCTAGTTGAGATCCTGTATATTGTTCAACCTGAGTAGCTACTTCATCTGCAAGAGTAATAAGAAGACCACCTATAATTCCTCTCTTTAGAAGCTTACCAATACCCGGTCTTTTTGATTTTACCTTTGCATCTCCAGTAAATAAATTCTTAAGAATATTTAAGCCGAGCAAACCTCCTATTCCACTCAGTGCTGACTTACCCATATCACCTATTTCTTTAATTCCTAAGAAATCAAGCAAATTGCCAAATAGACCGGTTTCTTTTTGTACTGCAACAGGAGCATCTTCCCTGACTGCTGTGACTACCTGATCTCTTTCTTCTCGTTGTTTTTCTAAGTCATCAAGCTTTGGTTTTGCAAAACCTACGAGTTTATCAATTCCACGCGTGGTTTCTGATTGTAATTCTACAAGCTTGTCCTGTTTGGAATCGCTTTCCTCGAGTTTGTCTCTCAAGTCAGCTAATGTTGTTGGTCTGCCTATTGTTGCCATCTATTTCTAGCCTCAGCTTTTTCTTTTATATCTTCAAGTAGCATGAAGATGTAAATTTCTCTCTCCCATGGCATCATATAATCTATATCATTTAGAGAATAATTATAATTTTGCATTAACTGAAAATTAGTCTTATAATAATTCTCTAGGCTATCATGTGAGAGATTTAGGAAAAAAAATCGTCTAAGCCCTCCAAGACTTTTTTATTTGTCTCACCACATGAGCTACATGTGTAATCTAATTCATATTTTAGTTTAGGAATATTTTCAAGGAAAGAATTGATTTCCTTAAACTGATCATTATTCAATGAATTGATAAATGCCTCTACCTCAGCTCTTGGTTCATCACTTATTAGAATGTTTTCTTCTTCTGTCATTACAGATTCCATTGACATCATCAATGTTTCATACATAATTTCAGCTGCAGTGCTTTCATCAGATATAATCACAGGATTGTTAATAATTTCGAAATAAGAAGGATACCTCATTTGTATCGATATATCTTTTGACACATTTACTATGTTATTTTTATTTGGTACATAATCAAATGTTGCCTCTTCTAAGTTAATTTCGATCTCTGTAGAATTTGAGCATTTATTACAAATGCCATTTAGTTTTGTTTTTTCACCTACAGATTTAGATCTGATTTGTGTAAACATATAGTCCACATCAAAAGTAGATAATTTCTTTACATCAATTGAGTCATGTACACAAGATTCAATAGTGTTAAGCATTGCTGTTAGAATCTGTTTTTTATCTTGTGATTCATATGCAATAAGTAGAATTTTCTGTTCTTTAACTAAGAATGGCCTGAATTTTACTGTTTGGCCAGTCGAAGGGATGTCTAATTCATACTGTGGAATGTCATTCAATTTAGGCAGTGCCATTATAAACTCCTTATATTACGAAAATACGCTATTTAAGCCGCCAAACGCTTGTACAATACCAAGTGGACCACCTGTTCTTGTAGTCCAATTTGTATATGATAATTCAACTGAAACCTGAACAAGGCCGTCAAGCTCATTGTTTAGTTCAACTGCATTGATTGTTGTAGGAAAAGCATCGATTAGTTCTACAGAATAAACCGTAGATCCACCTATTCCTAAGTTAAGATCTATAGGACCGATATCTAACCCTACATTAAAAATTGGTTTTCTTAATTGGTGAATTTTTACTGGTCTAACATATTCAGCTTTATACGCTGGTTTATGTGTTTCTTCATCAATAATTCTGCTTTTCCACGAGTCAAAATATTTTCTAATACCATAGTCATTCAACGCATAAAATGTGAGTGATACGTCTTGTACAGCATATCCGTATGCCACTTTTTGAAACTCCATTCCAATACGTCTATCAGAAGTTAGAATCTGTTTACCTGGTAAAGAAGCTTGAGCACAAAGAAGATTAAGATCTCCGCCACCAAGAGTTCCTGCAGTTAACACACTTGTTAATTGACTTAGAAATCCACCGCCTGAAAAATCAGTAGGAAGATTTACTAAGAATTGGTTGGTGCGTGCAAATCCTAATTTGGTTGTAGCTAGAGATTTAAGTTGATCGATACTAGACATATCTTCCTATCTTCTTCCTTGAGTCTTTCCAAACTGTTGCTGCACTTGCTCCTTGGAAATCTGCCATTGGTAAGAATGTAGCAATCTCCCATTCAGGTGCTTCAACTCGAGCAAATCTAGATTTGACATGACTCATTAAATAGTGTTTATAACAAGCTTTATAAAATCTAGTTTTTGATGTTCTTTGTAACATGCTATAAGTAAGAGCAAATCGAGTAGATTCATCGTATCTCTTATTGTTTGTAATATCAAGCAAACCGTCTAAAAATTTTGCTCTTAGTGCCAAAGGTAAATAATGAAGATTTAATCCTGAGAACCCGCCAGGTGCAGGACCTACAATAATTGTAAGAGGAAACTTATCAAAATAAGGAAGTGTATCTTTATGCTTAGCGTCATAAAAAAACATATTCATAGAACCAATCAATTGACGATTTGCAAGTCTTAATTGAGGTTCTTTCATCAATTCCAGTCTATTAGGAATTCTTAAGTTTCTCACTTTATTCATAAACCACTGACGTGACTCCTCACTGCGAGGAGTAATGCCTGCTCTAAATGCTTCATATTCTAGTTTTTGAAATAAACCACTCATGCCATTATTTATATGATTTTTTAGATTTTTTGCGATATGGTTTTAAGGGTTTCATCTGTTTTAACTTACCAGTTTCTTTTGCCATGATCCCCATAGATTGTAATGTTTTCTCTGTCCATATCTGAAACTCCCAGCCTCTATCTTTTGCATACTCATTTGCTGCTTCCCATTTATTCATATTCTTTACATATGTCAATGCTTCACTGATATACTTTTTAGTCTTGCGAGCTCCAGTTGGAGGTGAAGTTTCTTTTTCTGGTTTTATTTCTACAAGCAATGTCTTATCTTCAAATATTATTTTTACATCTACAAAATAACGATGATATTTTTTATCAACTTCATAATAGTATGGAACAACTACTTCTTCTGAACTCCAGTATTTTACACTTGGATTTTTATCGCACCACATAAAAACATATTTTTCCCACATAGAACGATAAACGACCTTATCTGGGTCGCCTTTATACTTTTTCATGTTTGGCTTATACTTACCGGAATATGACATTTTGGATATAAATAATGAATAATGCTTTACATTTATTTATAGGAAATAGAGTATGCCTCCAAGACCACCGCAACTCACGACTCAACAAGCTAGAAAACAAGCATCTGTAAGTGGTCCTCCACCGGGCCATCCAGAATACAATAAAGCACTGAGTGCCACAAGAATAGATGAACAACAAAGACCTGCTCCTCGAGCAGTGATTGCTTATCCTTCTCGTGGAGAAGCTGAGTACGATGCATTTATGACTTTTACGGCAAAGAGACCAAAACATAAGTATGAAGTGAGTACAGGCGGAGTTGCTAGTGGATTGGATATACCAATATTAAAATATTTGATGTCGAAGTACGGAGCTGGTGGTGGTCAAAGTACTTCTGTATCAAATCAGCCAGAACAAAACTCTTCTCCAACTCAAGATAAATCTGGTGGTAATAGCTCTGCTGGCACTACCAACAACCAAGCTGATGCTGAACTAAAAGAAGCAATGAATGGTAAGTCTTTATCAGATGCAAGCTTTATAGAAAAAGCTAAAGGGACTAATGAAAATCTGTTTAAGACGGATGAAACTGTCCCTATTGTTAGATTATATTTTCCTATGTCATATGTAGTAAATGATGATATTGCATATAGTGAAGTAGCACTTGGCGGTGCCGGACAAACTGCTGAAGCTGGCTTGAGAAACGGTGGAACATTACTAAGTGCTCTTGGTGTTGCAATTGGTGAAGGATTCGAATCTGTCTATAATTTAGCAGCAGGAAATTTGACACAACAAGCAGCTCAGATAGCTACGGCTAGAGTTGTGCAGAATATTCCTAGTGATGCTGCAAAGGCAGTATTAACAGGTGCTTTACAGACAACAGTTAATCCGGGCACAAGAGTTATGTTTGAAAAACCGAATGTTAGAACATTTGTATTTCAATATAGACTGATTCCAACAGATGCTCGAGAAGCAAATGATATTGCAGAGCTTGTCAAGACATTTAGAAGAAATATGTATCCAAAAGCCCTTGATGCTATACGTAATCTTCCTCTTGGTTATGAGTTCCCTCCTCTTTGGCAAATTGATTTTGGAATTAGAGGAGGAGCAAAAATTCCTAAAGTAGAATTGTGTTACTTGAAGAATGTTCAAGCAAATTATAATCCTGATCAAATGGTATTTCATTCAGATGGCCATCCTATGCAAGTTGACCTGTCTCTAACTTTCCAAGAATATAGAGCTCTCACTCAACAAGATATTGATAGAGGTTATTAAGATGAGATTTTTTAATAAGTTCCCATATACTCCTTATATTTTTGGTGATGATGAAGACATTGGTGGTAAAGTTGTAACAAGCGTATTCATGCAAGATATTTCGCTGTATGTAGATGTGATTGATCAGATTAAAGATAACATTTCGTTTTATCAAGAGTATTATATCCAAGAAAATGAGAGACCTGATCAATTATCTCAAAAAATATATGGTGCACCTCATTATCACTGGACATTTTTTATGATGAACGATAAACTTAGAGAAAGAGGTTGGCCACTCAATTCTGATAAATTATTTGAAATAGCAAAAAGAGATTTTCCTAATCAAGGATTTGTTACTCGAATAGATATGACAAATAAATTTTTGCCAGGTCAAGTTGCTGTAGGAAGCCAGTCTGGTGGTAGAGGAATTATTCTAAGACGTCATCTTGATTTAGGTCTTGTTATTGTATCTTCTGCTAGATCATTTAAAGCTGGAGAAATTATTAGCACTGCAGCTATTGCAGACCAAACACCATATGCTGCTCGAGCTGAATCAACTATGCTTGAGTATAATGCTCCTCACCATTATGAAGATGGTGCCGGCAATTATGTTGACATTGATCCGTATCAAGGTCCTGGTGCACAGCTTGTAGAAATTACGAACTATGACAGATATGTTAGAAAAAATGAAGAGTTGCGTGAAATTATCGTTATCAAACCTGAAGCAATTAGAGAAATTACATCCTTATTTGAACAAGCGATATCATAATGGATCAAAAGGCTAATAACACTAAAGGGTTTGTTCTTACTGCTGTAACAATAAACTCTGAAAGAAATATAGTGCCAGTTGATATAACTGGCATTGTTTCTGATATTCAATTTTTCGAACATCTTGACAAACCTTATATAACTGGAAATATAGTTATTTCAGACAGCGTTAGATTGTACGATAGATTAGATATTCAAGGTGCTGAAGAAGTCATTATTGAAATGCAAATGAACCTCGATAGTCCTAAAGTAAGAAGAAAGTTTTATATCACTAAAATAGCAGCTGCACAAAAAACGAATGAAACCACTGAGATGATAGCTTTGACTATAGTTGATGATTGGTTTTTTAGGTCAACGGTGAAGAATGTAAATAAAGTGTTTACGGGATCTCCAGATTCTATTATAGAACAAATAGCAGAACAATATCTTGACCTTGAAGTTGTAAGAGAAGGAAGCTTTGTATTTCAGAATGAAATGAAAGTCATTGTTCCTAACTTAACTCCTTTACAAGCAATTATGTGGATTAAACAACGTGCTACTACAGATGATGGTATGCCTTTTTATGTTTACAACGATTTTATTACAAATCGCTTGAACATATCTGATGTGGTGACTCTTACATCACAGGTACCATATAACAGGAGAAAGCCTTTTTTATATGGCGTGACTGATTCTCTTGTAATAGATGAAAAACAATATGCATATCTTCCAATTAAAGCTTATAAAATAAAAGATGTACAAAGCATGTTATCTCTTGTTGATAAAGGATTAGTTAGCTCTACTCATTCTTTCTTTCATACAAGTCATAATAAAATAAGAAATCACTCTTTTAATATTCAAAAAGACATATTTGATAGGATAGAGCTAGATAGATCTAAGCATTATAAGTTTTCTGAAGATTTTAAGATTGACGATGAAAACATTACTAAATTAGGTTCTAGAAAAATATCAAGAATTAGTTCAAGCGGGCCATTTGAAATTGGTGCTACTGCAAATTATAAATCTTATAGTGAAGAATCTGATCCTTCAGATCATGTCAGAAAAATAACATCTCGAGCTATGAGGCATTTTTTAATCAAAGATCCTATTAGTATTCGAGTTGATGGTAAAGCATTTATTCGTGGTGATTATAACATGACAATAGGAAACTGCGTCAGGTTATTATTCTTAGCCAACAGACCAAACACTACTGATGGTGGAACAAAACTTGATATGTTAAAATCCGGTGATTATGTTGTATATTCAAGTAAGCATACATTTTCATTAAGCCGTTATGATGTGGACTTAGAATGCGTAAAAATATCTGACTTTACTAATGAAGGATCGATGTTAACATGACGTATTTAGATGGTGTACCAAATCCTGAACTTGATTATTACGGCGATGATGCTCGTTGGTTTATTGGTACTGTTATCAATATCAATGATCCTTTACAGCTTGGCAGGTGCCAAGTAAGAATATTCGGTGTACATCCGGATAGAACTTCTGACTTAGCAAATTCTGACTTGCCTTGGGCACAAACTATATCACCTATAACAGAAGGCGGTAGCTCAGGAATTGGAACTAATTTAGGCATACAACCATTAGCTCTTGTTTATGGAATATTTTTGGATGGAAAAAATTCACAGCTTCCTCTTGTTATTGGATCAATGCCTAAATATGAGAGAGATCCGTTAAGATTAAGAGAAGATACTACAGGTCTTGTCGCTGATCAAGTTCAGCGTAGTAATATTACTCAGTCTCATAACGAAGATAAAAACTTTGTGCCAGCACCTATCATCGACAATGAACTTCTAGTAGGATCAGATAATAATGAAAGAGCGTTTAACTATTTTCTAACATCTGAAGGTGGTGGGTTTACTCCTGCACAGGCAGCAGGAATTATTGGGAATTTTTGTGTTGAAAGCTTTGCTAATTTAAGAGGAGGCGAGATAAGTCCAACTCAGGAAGCTCTTAATGGAGATGGTTCTTATGGTGTAGCACAGTGGAATCCTGCAGATGCTGCTGGAAATCGTTTAGGGCAACTTAGAAATTTTGCAGCAAATAATAATTTGCCATATAATAGTCTTTATGCTCAGTTGACATTCACTACATTTGAGTTATATTCAAAAAGCTGGTTAGGATTAAGAGAATTAAAAGCTTCTAGAACTCCAGCAGAAGCATCAAAAGCATTTGAACTGAGATTTGAAAGACCTCTTAAGACTGCTGCAAGAAGTGAAGAAAGAATAGCATTTGCTGAAGAAAATTATAGGAAGCTGAAATGAGTATAAATTTAGACAACCTTAATATTAAGTTGAAAGATGTTGCTCGTAAATCTGGTCTAGAAAGAGCAAATAATCAAGCAAAAGAATTAGTAGCAAAAACTATTAACTCAAACACAACCTTCAAAGAAAAAGTAGGTGAGCTCGCTTCTGGATTCAAGCTCATTGCTGAAGGTGTAAAGGTTGAAAAGAAAGATGTAGAACCTATCATCAGTGAAATAACAAATAATATTCCAGGAATTGATATTAAAAAATCTTCTTCTAAAAAAACAGAAATTGAAACTTTGACTGGTAAAAAAGCAGAAGATGGAGTGCTAGATAAAGTAATGGCATCACCAGATCCAAAGGGTGTAGGTAATGCATTAGACAAAGCAATTGGAGCTCTTCCTTCGAAGGTTGAGGCTGCAGTTGTAGAAATGAATGAAGTAGCAAAAGATCCTATTACTCGACAGAAATTTGCAGATGTAGGAATAGATGGTGATACTCTTGATGCTTTAGTAGGATCTTTGTCAAAAGGAAGCTTAGATCTAGTAAATACTAATTTTGCTACATCAGCAACTAAAAATATGAAATTGACGAGTAAAATACAAATGAAAGAACTTGATAATCCATTCGGTTCTTTTACTGATGTTAAAACAGGACTTCCTACTGGCGGTAAGATTCCTAGTGGAAATAAAGTTCAAAATCCCTTTGGTTCTCTAGGAATTGATTTTGGTAACATTATGGGAAATATTTCTTCTCTTACATCAGGATTACCTACAGCACAAAATTTAGGTGATGAAATTTCATCTATTAAAGGGGCTATCAATGGAATTGACCCTAAAACAAATTTACCTGTACCAAATATTATTAACAAAAATGGTACCACAGATCTTGCTAAAGTGGTAAGCAAAGGAAATAAAACAAATACAAAAGCTACGACTCCTGTTGATGATATTGTATCAAACAGGGCTATACCTGAATTGACATTCAAAAAAGTAAGTAATAGAGAAGAATTTGAGTTAGAGTTAAGACAATGTAGTAGAGAATTATCTGCTATGGTTGTTGATTGGACAGGTTCTTTCTTAGATGAAAATTTGAATGCTAAGCAGTTAAATAAAAGAAGTAAGAAAAATAGAGCTATTCGAAGAGAACAAGGAAATATCAGAAATTCGGGGGATGACAGGCTTCAATCTCATTATGTTATATTAAGAGATGGAACAGTAGAGAGATGTCTTCCAGTGTCAGGAGAAATCGATCGTCAAGTCTGGCAGAAAGGCACATTTGTTGTCACGTTTGTAGGAGGATACAATTGTTTTTCTGGTACAAAAAACTATAATGAATTTTTAAGTGCTGATTCTTTGACAGAAGAACAGAATTTAACTTTTGATGAAATGCTTGAAGCATTTTTTAATGTGTTTCCAGGAGGTGCTGTAGTAGGATTGGATGCTATTACATTAGATCAATCTTATGGCCCTGGATTTAATTGCAGCGAATACATAAAGAAATTTGGAAAAGTGCAGGTATATGATGAACCTAATATTTTGGCCAATCCATATTCTACTGTAGATCCAGCATTTGCATCAATCTATGCTAATATATTTTTGAAGGACCAATAAATGGCTGATACCTGGGATACCACTACCAAAAAATTAAGAGGACTAGAAGGAAACGCTGGTGAAGGTGTAAATCCTGATGGATACGCTGATCCTGGTGATGTGTTTCCTCTTAGAGAATATGTAAACAAGCCATCAACAAACTTTGCTGCAAGAGGAATCAAAATCAATAACCTCTGGCTCGGTGGTGGTGATAAAGGTATTGACTTAGAACTTGAAGAATATAAAGGATCTCAGTATCCAAAAAATCAAGTAAGAGAAACAATATCAGGACATGTTACAGAAATAGATGATACTCCTGGTGCAGAACGCATGCTATTTAAGCATAAGACTGGAGCAGGAGTAGAGTTCAGACCTGATGGCACGGTTATTGTATCAGCTCGTAATAATACTATTCAAATTACAGGTGGAGATCATAAAGTTATTGTTGAAGGCAATGGCGAAATGGTTTACAATGGAAACCTTAATTTACGAGTAGTAGGTGATTTTAATCTTGATGTCGGTTGTGATTTTAATGTTACTGTAGGCGGTGATAAAGTAGATGATATTAAAGGTGGGTATTCACAGAACATTACTAAAAATCATCAGACAGTTATTCAGAAAAATAGATCTCAATATATTTCAGGTATTGACACTCAAGTTGTATTTGGAGATAAAA
>Ga0181577_10004458_pt1 | contig 10806 bp, 7 predicted proteins | sample 101ome_21_FD_132468 | JGI IMG/M metagenome (GOLD analysis project Ga0181577, IMG submission 132468) | Coastal salt marsh microbial communities from the Groves Creek Marsh, Skidaway Island, Georgia - 101413BT metaG (megahit assembly) | ecosystem: Environmental > Aquatic > Marine > Intertidal zone... | reverse complement strand
GATTATGGAGGGCGCCGATGGGAGCGATCTGGGTCAACGACTCGAGGCGCTGCTGGATTTTCAACTGGGACGTGGCGTCACGCAGCGGCAAAAAATGTCAGTCTGGTTTGCCTACTATGGTGAGGCGGGTGCTCGACCGGTCTATCAGAAGATTGTGTCAACGGTTGACCGCCTCGCCGCACAAAAGCTGGAAGCGCTGTTTGTGAACATTATTGAAGAAGGAGGCTATGAGGATGTTGATGCCCGCGCATTGGCGACGGGTTATTCAGCGTTGATTGATGGCCTCCACCTCGGATTGTTGGTCAGCCCCCGGGAGTTGAGTAAACGCCACGCCCGCAGTGTCGCGCGAGACTTTTTGCGACGCGCATTCCCGGACCATATTTCTTAGAGCGCGAGTATCTGGCCCGGTCCGTGAGTAACACCTGCGGTTTGCGATTGGGTGTGTCAGCGGCGGATGGTCGTGGGCGGGATGTAGTCAAAAATAAAATTGATACGCCCTTCACTGCCTTTGTTCATGACGCTGTGCTGCCGCTGATTATTGATTTCATAAACGTGACCGATCGCCATTTTTTGCGGACGCCCGTCAATCATAAATCGCACCCTCGGATTCGAATAAATAGGAATGTGGATGCGATGCCCGTGATGAAACGAGGGGTGTTTGTCGGTATGTGGTTTGATGATCCCACCCGCTTCGAGGCGGGCCGCCATGGCGCGGATAATCGTGCCGCCGGTGGGGTAGTGGTCCTCCAGTATGCGATGCATTAGCGGTACCGCCACCTCGGCGAGTAGGTCCCAGCCTTGATCTTTTGACACCTCGATATTGGGCCAGCCCTCACCGTCGGTGAACACCATCACTACGGATTGGGTATGCTGGTGCACCTCATACTCCAGCTGTCGGAACTGATTGCCCCACCAGGCTTCTTCCGGCAGCTCCAGAATTGTGCTTTTCAGCGCCTCGATATCGTAGGTGCCGAGATCCTTAATGGGGACGCCAATATCCATGGGTTTTAGCTGACTCGGGTGTCTCACTCACGATGATCGCGAAATCGCCGGGATTCAGCAACTCGGTGACAAGGCGCCGTTGGGGGTGTTAATTCTCTAAGGGCTTAATAATACGCCCCCCTTGAATCACGAACGCGACCTCTCGCAGTGCAAGCGGGTCGGCGAGGGGATCCGCGCGAACCGCGATAATATCGGCCAGCTTGCCCGCCGTGACAGCACCTATGTCGTCATCGAGTTTCAAATGGCTCGCCGCAACTGAGGTGGCAGCCTTGATTGCCTCCATGGGCGTCATCCCGCGCTCGACCATGGTGGCAAACTGCCAGCCCCCCATATCGTGAGGCAATACGGCCGCGTCGGTTCCGTAGAGCAAGGTCACACCTTTTTTGTGCGCCTTCTCAAACACCACCCTTTGCGCCTCAGTCGTATCGGTATTTCGCTTCAGAAATACCTCGGGATAGCCCTGTGCGCGTCCGATCGTGTCGGTATACGTTCCGTTGTAGACGTCCATGGATAACGCCACACCTCGGTGTAAAGCCAGCTCAATTGTGTCGTCACTGAGCAATGAGGCATGTTCCAGTGAATCGACGCCAGCGAGGATGGCATCTTGCCCGGACTGATCGCTGTGGACGTGGGCGGTGACCTGCTTGCCGTAACGCTTGGCAACCGCTACCACCGCCTCAATATCCGCTTGGGTCATCTCGGGCGCGCCCGGATCAGTGCCCACCGAAAACACTGCGCCCGAGGCAATCACTTTAAGAAAGTCCGCGCCGGCCAAAATGGCTGCCTCAGCTCGCTGTGCGAACTCTGTGGGTGAAGACGCAATACCCTGTTGGGATTCAGCGGGAATCTGATCCGGCGAGATCTCGGGGAACGTCAGGTCGCCCCCGCCGCCGGGAATGGTCAGGTACGGTCCTGCCGTCAGGATTCTGGGCCCGGGGGCGCTGCCTTGACGGATGCGCTCCCGCGCTTCATAGACGGCGTCGGGAAACCAGGCGCCCACGTGCCGCACCGTGGTAAAACCGGTCAACAAGGTGGTTTCAGCGTTATTGAGGATCAGCTCGAGATTGTCCTCGCGCGTTCGCCGGGCGTACACACTATAGTCAACGGAGTCTTCGGGATTTCCATCAAAATGCACGTGGGTATTAATGAGCCCGGGCAGACAGGTGAAGGCGCTAAGGTCGAGCAGGGTGTCCGGACTTGCCGCTCTCGGTTGACTGGATGTCACCGCAATAATTCTATCGCCGCGAATAGCGACCCAGCGTGTGGGGAGAGGGTTTTCTGAGATGCCGTCCACCAGCGCACCGCAGCGCAACACCATGTCGAAGGCAAGTGGCGGGCTCTCCTGTTCGTTGGTCGACTCTTCGGGTGCCCCGCAGCCGGCTGCCAATGTCAAGGTAGCGAGCAAAGCGATACGCAGTGCCAGTCCCCGGACGCTATTGTCGAGGACCAGCGTGTCACCGGTTGGCGTCAGGAAACGGCCCGAGGTGGTGTTGCTAGCCACGTTGTTTGGGGTACTTCAAATAAATCAGGGTGTAAATCATCAGCGCAGTCGCCGAGGCCAGCGCACATAGAATAAACACGCCCTGAAAATCCCAGCCTGCCTCCAGCATCAGCGAGGCGGCGAATGGCCCCACGGTTTGCCCCAAACCTTGGGCGCCGGGAATAAAAGCGGCTGCACTGCCAGAGCGGTCCGCAACTGACACGCCGCCCATTTGGTATACGTCGATAAAAATCCACAAGAAGTTAAACGTGGCGACACTGAATACAAAAGTCGCCGCGGTAATATTGACCGCCAGTAATCCTACCGCCATTACCATGAGCGAGAAGGTCAGTAGCAGCGGGCGGTCATAATCAAATCGCTTGAGTACCCACATGGCGCCGAAACAGCCAACGAAGGAGAGCAATACCGACCACGCGATCACTTGCGCCGTCCAGTCGCCCTCCAGTCCGGCTGCTTCGGCTGCCAGATCAATGTTTGACCAATAAGCCCCGATATTGATGTAGGCGATCACGATGGCGGCGATGCCGACCCAAGCCAGTAGGGTAGGTCTGTGGTGTGCCGGTTCAGTGGCAACCGCAGGCGCCGCGTGAGCCCGAGTAGGGATCAGTCTGACAAACGGCAATGTCACCACATAGGTGCCAATAAAAAATAGATAAATGCCGTTCATGCTCAGGTGCGGGATTAGCTGTAGCTCGAGAAACTGGGATACGGCAAAGGCCAAGAGCATCCAGTTAAATGCCTCGCGCGGCTTGGAGTGTGCGCCCAGTCCTGCGACGGCTACCGCAGTGTAAAAGCCTGATCCAAGACCCGCCAAAAAGCGCAGCGCTAAGGTCATTTCGTAGTCGACATATCGTGTGCAAAGTGCATTCGCAGCAATCGCCAGTGCGATGCCAAGGTAGGTCAAGGTGCGGCGATTCACCCGGCTAATAAAGATGCTCGTTAACACTGCACCTATGAACAATCCGAGCAAGTCTGCTGATGCCACGCGATTGACTTGCACTTCGGAGAAGCCGAGTTGTTCAACCCAGGCGCCATTGATCGCCGGTAATGCAACCAGCACGCTGTAACCCACCAGGGTCATGAAGAGACTGAGTAGGAAAGGCCCTCGCTGGTCGAAAGGATTATCTGCGAGAGGGGTACTCGATAGGGGTGTTGTCACGCTGATCCTCTCGGTTGTGGGTCCGTCAGCTCCTCGATCAAGCCGTCACTCTCGCACCGGGCAGAGCGAATAGCAATGTCCAATCATGTTGCCGCGTCCGAAATCTGGCACACTTCACCGTCAGGCCATGCACGTGGTTGTGGCCTGTCCCAACGGAGTACCACATGAGTGACCCTAGTCCCAGACAGGTGTTTGATCGGGCCGTCAGCCTGATGAAAGGGGGCGCCCGGCAAGAGGCGGAGGCGCTCTGCAGGGACGCACTCGAGCGGGACCCCGGGGACATTAATTTCGTCTCGTTACTCGGCTCAATTCTCGCGGGACGAGGCGCGCTTGATGAGGCGGCGCAACTACTGGGACGTGCAGTGCGTGCGGCGCCCGGACATGCCAAGGCGCAGGAAGACCTGGGGACGATACTGCTCAATATGGGGCGTGCCGAAGAGGCGTTGCCCCATTTACAGAAATCCCGGGATCTTCGGCCACCCTCCGCCACCTTACTGAGCAAGTTGAGTGCCGCACACCAGAAATTGGGCAATCTCGCTGAGGCCGAGGCACTGCGTAATGAGGCGACCGCGCTGTCACCCAAGCAGGCTAAGTTAGAAGAGGCCACGCGGCTGTTTATCAAGGGCCAGTTCAGAGAGTCAGAAAAACTCGCCCAGGAGCTGGTTCGTGACCACCCTCACGACGTCAATGCGGCGTTGTTGCTCGCGCGGTTAGCAATGATGGCAAATTGTTACGACGACGCCCGCGTGATTTTGGAAAAGATCACAGAGATGCAGCCACGCTTTATCGCTGCTTGGCACGATCTGGGGACGGTATTAAAAGAACTACATCAGTATCAGGAGGCTGTCTCGGTCTTGGAACAAGCGCTGAGCCTGGACGCTGATAATGCGCTCACGCACTACTATTTGGGTGCGGCGCTTGCTATGGCTGCACGCCCCGATCAGGCGATTAGCGCTTATCAACAGGCGGTGACGTTGGACCCCGAGTTGCCCGGCGCGCATATCGGGCTGGGTCATGTGCTAAAAACGGTGGGCGACCAGGAGGCGGGTATCGCCGCCTACCGTCGCGCCATCGAGCTGCGACCGAATTTTGGTGAGACTTACTACAGCCTCGCCAATCTCAAAACCTTTCGTTTTACGCCGGCCGACATCACAACCATGGGCGAACGCTTGGCTAACGAAGCGCTACCGGTGGAGTGTCGCGTGCATTTCGCGTTTTCTCTCGGCAAGGCCTTTGAGGATCTCAAGGAGTATGACCGGGCTTTTGAGCACTATGCGTTGGCAAATCAGCTGCACCGCGAAACCATTGCCTACGACCCCGTGCAAACCGGTATTGCGCACGAGCGGATGCGGCAGATATTTAGCCAAGATTTTTTTCGCTCTCGACCAGACCACAGCGGCTGTCAGGATGCGGATCCGATTTTCATCGTCGGCTTGCCCCGATCGGGGTCAACATTGTTGGAGCAAATTCTTGCCAGTCACTCTCAGGTTGACGGAACCAGTGAGCTACCGGATATCTCAATGATCGCTCAGGGGTTAACCCAACCGCGATCAGGGCAGGTTTTTCCGCAGTGTATGGTCGACTTGCCTGAGGAGAAAATTAGGGCGCTGGGTGAGCAATATTTAGCGCAAACCCGACGGCATCGGCAGGGCGCGCCATTTTTCACCGACAAGATGCCGAATAATTTTGCTTACGTCGGATTTATCAAAACCATCCTCCCCAATGCGAAGATCATCGATGCACGACGACACCCGATGGATAGTTGTTTTGGATGCTTCAAGCAACATTTCGCTAAAGGCCAGACCTTTACTTATGACCTTTTCGAGTTGGGCGAGTTTTATCTAGAGTACTGTGATCTGATGACGCACTGGGATGCCGTGTTACCCGGACAGGTCCTACGCATTCAGTATGAGGAGGTGGTACAAGACCTTGAGAGCCAAGTCCGGCGACTATTGGATTTCTGTGGATTGCCATTTGAGTCGAGTTGCGTTCAGTTTCATGAAACCAAACGATCCGTGAGAACCGCGAGTTCAGAGCAGGTTCGGCAACCGATTTACAGTGGCTCCGTACAGACTTGGAAGCGATTTGAGTCGCATTTGGAGAGTTTAAAGGACATTCTTGAGCCGGTATTTCCAGCGCTTCCCGAGGCGCGGCAGTGACGGAACGCCTGCCAAAATTGATTGCAACATCGGTGGTACGGGGCTCTCAGAAGGGCCAGAGCCATGGCGGTGTTTATCTGATTGATTTTGACCGTCAGCAGGTTGAGCAAAAGATCGATTGGAATACCGGCGATATCGACTTCACCGGTCGAGGCTGGGACCGAGGTCTGCGCGGAATCGAATTCACTAACGATCATCTTTGGATCGCGGCAAGTGACGAGCTGTTCTGTTATTCCCCCGAATTTGAGTTGGTGGCCTCTTATAGAAATGATTACCTTCGTCACTGCCACGAAATCAGTCGGCGCGACCATTTGTTGTTTTTGACATCGACCGGCTTCGATTCAATTCTGAGTTTTGACCTTAACCGGCGCGAATTTGTCTGGGGTCTGTATGTTTCAAAGAATGGAAGCGAGTGGGTAGGTCAGGCCTTTGATCCCCGGACGCGAGGTGGCCCCGCCTTTGTGAACTCCTATCATCTGAATATGGTGAGCGTAGATGCCGAGGGAGTCTCATTTAGCGGCCTCAATACGCGGGCGCTACTGAGCCTTTCCGGAGATTTGTCGCTGCATGAGATCTGCAGTTTGCCAAGAGGCTGCCACAATGCGATGCCATTCAGAGACGGCATTTTGCTCAACGATACCGCGTCGGATGCAGTGCGGTACGTCTCGCGAGGAGCTGGAGACAAGGCGGTGCCGGTGCCAACATTCCCGCCAGAGGATTTGACCTATGCAGGCGTTGATGACTCGCGCGTGGCGCGTCAAGGGTTTGGTCGAGGTCTCTGCGTGATCAACGATCAGCTGGTTGCGGCGGGGTCCTCTCCCTCGACGATCTCGATTATTGATGTCGAGGCGGGCCGCAGACTGACAGCCGTTAATCTCACTATGGATATTCGTAATGCGATTCACGGTCTTGAGTGTTGGCCATCACACTGGCCTCAGTAGCACCCGCCTATTGCGCCTGCAGAAACAAAAAAGGGCGCATCAGCGCCCTTTTTTGTTTGTCGATTCAGATCAGAAATAGCGTCTCACCGAGAAGGCGAAATTACGCGGCCGAATCACATTGGAGCTATTGCGTCCCCAGACTTGATCAAAGTCTTGCGAATCTTCGTAGGTTATTCCGCGCTCATCTGAGATGTTGTTAAACCGCAATTGCGCGGACCAATTCTCCCGCTCCCAGGTCAGTATGAGATCGGTAATGTCGTAATCTCCCTGTTGCAGCCGCGGAGAAGTAAAGCCATCGGTCAGCTGATTGAGCGACTCTCCCACATAACTGTGTTGTAGCCTGAATCCTCCGGTACCGCCGAGAACATTCAGACCTGAGTACTCTGCATAAATGTAATAGCTGGTATCAGCGAACAAAGGCAGCGCTGATTGCGGATCCAGACCCGATGGCACTTTGCCCCCCACGGCGCGCGGTTCATCGTATATCTGCGCAGCCGAGACGGAAGCACGGGTAATGTCAGTCAGGCTGAACCCCACCTCGAAGTTCTCACCCAGCAAGGCCTTCATCTCAATGTCGTAGCCTTTCACCGTGGCGTCGCCCACGTTACCCACTACAATCTGGAACGGAATATTCGGGTAAGCTCCCCCACTCAGGATGCCTAGCTGGTTACTGGGGTCTGTCACCTCGATCTGCATGTCTTTCCATTTCATGGTGTAGTACACCGCATTCAGCAGGATTTTGCCGTCTGCGAAGGTCGACTTCAGACCAAACTCAGTGTTTTCCAAAATATCGGACTCATACACAACGGGCAGTGTCGGTCCGCCGAGATCCAGGCCTCGTCCGCGGTTGGTGCCGCCAACACGATAGCCCTCGGAATAAATGCCGTAGGCCATGATGTCCTCATTGAGGTGGAACTCCAGTCCGTATTTGGGAATGAAGCCGTCGTCCGTAGCCGTTCGGTTGGGAAGCTGCTGATCGACCCGCGCATCCGGGCGCTCAACGGTGTAGCTTAACTCCCGTTCAACCTCATACCAGCGCCCGCCGAGTAAAGCGGTGATGCGGTCTTCGATAATATCGATATCGATTTCCCCAAAGACGGCTTTGTCGGTTCGCTCGGTACCCTGGAACGAATTCCACCAGACGTCGGTCGGTGCGATGCCGGGGTAGTAATAGCTCCAGGCTTCAAACGCTGGCGAGTTCCGGTAGCCGTCGACGTAGGTCAGGAAATCCCAGAACTCCTCAGACTCCTGCCAGAACGCGCCGAGCGTCCAGTTGGTGCGGTCGGTGCTACCTGACAGTCGGAATTCTTGTGTCCAGCTCTCGTTGTTTTGATCATTGGTTAGATAGCCGGTGGGGTCTAGGCCAAAGTCATAGGTGGCGTAGCCGTAGTAAATGCCGAATGAGTAGTGGAAATACGCCGCATAGGATTGCGTGTCGTGCGCATAGAACATGTCCCGGTCATAGTAGGAGGTGGCCGACACCAGCTGTGCAAACCCGAGATCGCCTTCGATGACCAGGCTTGTCTGTAACCACTCATCGGTGCGCGTTTCTTTATAGAATTTGATGACCTCGAGATCGCCGACGCTGGGGTCGTAATCGTTGTACCCGTCAGCCTCCAGATCCTGATAATTCGCAGTGGCGGTTACAGTCCAGTTGTCGTTGACCAGCCAGCGGATAGAGGCACGCGCACCCATCCAATCAACTTCGTTGATATCTTCACCGACCACACCGGCGTTGGTTTTTTGTCCGCCCAGGCCTGACCCGAATACGTCGTCGTAGACCGTCGTCCCCAGTACATTGTCGATAAAGCCCGCATCCCGTGCGCTGAAGCCCGAGAGCCGAATTGCGACGTTATCGCTCAGGGGAATATTGACCGTACCGTCGATGTCGTAGCCTGTGCCGCCGTCAGAGGTCGAGGATACGCCCGCACCGATATTGGCCTCGAACCCGCTTGGGTCGGGTTTGTTGGTGATGACGCGGACTGCACCACTTTGAGATGACGCCCCGTAGAGCGTTGACTGCGGTCCTGCCAGCGCTTCAATTCGAGCGAGATCGACCGGATAAATATCGGGCGCAAATGACGTCTGCGACATCGGCTGCTCGTCGAGGTAGATTGCCGCGGTTGGGTCCACCAAGAAGCCGCCGCCATCACTGACGCCGCGGAATACGATCGTGTTCTGGCCCGGCGTCGTCGTTTGCACGTTGAGGCCGGCGACCTGTCGCGAGAAATCTTCAAGCGTCGTGATGCCCTGTTTCTGCAGGTCCTCGCCAGAGATGGACTGCACCATCATGGGGATGTCTTGTGACGATTCGGCCCTTTGCCGTGCTGTAACGACGACTTCCTCAAGCTCTGCACTCCAGGCGAGACCCGCGCCGCCCGCGCCGATGGCGGCTGCTACGCCTGCGACAATGGCTCTGCGATGAAAGGGAGAGTTTTGCTGCCGTGAATCATCCGTCATGATTCGCTCCTCGTTATTGCGTCCCTGTGGGTGACGTTCTTGTTCGCAAGTGGCCATGGTATTCGCCCGAAAACGGCGAAAACCCAACAAATTCAAGCGATCTACGCCTGAAGATATAGCAGATTAGCGACCGGAGCAACTCGCAGAATGGTTGCTGATTCCGCGGATCGAATTGAAGATAAGCTGAGTCTGGGCGGGAGAGCTTTTGATGACCGAATCACAGTGGCTGGCGCTGTTGGCCATATGCCTTCTGGGCGCAATGTCCCCAGGGCCGAGCCTCGCGGTGGTTGTCCGTCACAGCCTTGCTGGCGGTCATTCCTCGGGTATCTTCTGCGCGCTGGCGCATGGTGTTGGCATTTACCTCTGGGCGATGCTGATGGTGAGTGGGTTGGGTGTACTGATGCTGGCACAGCCCGCATGGTTGAACGGTATTCGCATAGTGGGGGCCGCGTTTTTATTGTATCTCGGCGCCCGCGCACTCATGGGGCCTGGGGCTCCGGTGCCATTATCCGCCGACACGCGGCCGCCCGGGCGGCACCGCGGTGGGCAGCGCCGTCAAGCGGTCGTCGATGGCATCGTTATTGCGCTGTCCAACCCAAAAATTGCGTTTTTTTTCGCCGCGTTATTCAGTCAGTTTGTCAAACCCGACGCCCCGGTCTGGGAGAAACATGTAATCGCCATGTGCGCGGCGGTAATCGATGCGGCGTGGTATGCGCTGGTCTCGTTGGTGCTGTCGGGCAGTGCCTGGGTGGCGCGCCTTCACCAGCATGCCGCGCTGGTGAATCAGGGTTTCGGGGTGCTGCTCATTGCGTTGGCGTTCAGCTTGGTGTGGCACCTCGCCATGTCCTGAGATGAGCCGCTTGGCGCTCAATGGCGTCGCGATGCGACGCCAGATCCTTTCTTCAAAGGGACGCGATCTGCTCAGCCAGGGCAGTGAGAAACTGCGCGCCCACCGCGCCATCGATAACCCGGTGGTCGCACGACAGGGTCGCGTTGAGCACCGTGGCGACACGCTGCTCGCCATTCTCGACAACAATCCGCTGCGACGCTTTGCCTAGCGCGAGGATTGCTCCCATCGGTGGATTCACGATGGCCGTGAACTGTGTCACGCCATACATGCCCAGATTCGATACCGTGAACGAACCACCCGTGATGTCTTCCTTCGCGAGTTTGCCCGAGTTTGCTTTTTCTGCCAGCGCTGCAGTGGCCTGTGCAATTTCCGCGGGTGTCAGTGCATCGGCATTGCGAACCGTTGCAGGATACAGGCCATCGTCCGTCGCAATCGCGACCGAAACGTGCGCTGCAGAGAACTGGTGGATGTCATCGCCAACCAAGTTCACGTTAACCCTTGGCTCGGCCTGTAAGGCTTGGGCGACGCACCAGACGAGCAGGTCATTCACGGACACCTTGATCTCGCCCGACGCATTCAGCCCAGCGCGATGAGCCAGTAAGCCATCCAGTTCATATTCTGCGGTCAAGTAGAAATGGGGGATGGTCTGTTTGGCCTCGGTGAGACGCTTTGCGATGGTTTTGCGCGTGGCACTGAGGGGTATCACGGTGACACCCTCTGGCACGCTGCTTTCT
>Ga0181577_10004457_pt1 | contig 10807 bp, 9 predicted proteins | sample 101ome_21_FD_132468 | JGI IMG/M metagenome (GOLD analysis project Ga0181577, IMG submission 132468) | Coastal salt marsh microbial communities from the Groves Creek Marsh, Skidaway Island, Georgia - 101413BT metaG (megahit assembly) | ecosystem: Environmental > Aquatic > Marine > Intertidal zone... | reverse complement strand
GAATTCCGGTGGCACATTTATCATCGACGGGGCGGGCCTAGACACGATCAGCGCGGCGGACACCCCGCGCGACGTCTCCGTCGACTTGCGGCCCGGCGCGCACAGCCACCTCGGAAGTAAGTCGAGCTACATAACCAGCGCCAATCAGCTGACCATTTCCCACGGCTCGGACATAGAGAACGTGGAGACGGGATCGGGCGATGACACAGTCACTGGGACCGCGCTCGACAATCTCATCACGACGGGCGCGGGGGATGACACGATTTTTGCGGGCGGCGGTGCGGATGTCATTCGGTCCGGGACTGGATCAGACCGAATTGATCTCTCGGAGTCCGTCCAGGCGGTGGACACGGTCGCCGTCGACGCCTCCCTGTTTGATTTGGGCTTCGACACAATTTACGGTTTCGCGCAGGGTGCCGCGGGTGACGTGCTTGACTTTACTGGCATCCTGGAAGCAGGCGCAGATCTGTTCCCGCTCGTCGCTGCGGGCGCCGCCCCGGTGGCCAATTTTAGCGGCGGCGTGCTGCGCCTGGTGGGTGACGCCCTCGCGAGTTCCGCAGATTTGGTGAGCGCCTTGGGGGACGGCGGCGCCCTGTCACCCCTCTCGATGTCGGATGGCGCGCGCTCAGTAATTGTGTCGGCGGCGAGCCAAGGCACGGGAGAGGATCAGTGTGTATTCTATGCCCGGGGATCTAGTGCCGGCATTCAGATTTCTCAATTGGCACTTTTGCAGGGCAACGCGCTTGACATTGACCAGTGGCACGCCAGTAACTTAGGACTGGTCGCATAAGTTTCTTTGACTGATAAATTTTTTCTTAAATAGTCTATAACATTGTTGCTGAGCCAAGCGTTGCCGGCACTGGCTATGATTTGCAGAAATTTTCATGCTCGACGTGCGTAACGGATTACGGTTTCGGCGCCCGTGAATGCCTAGGCCATGATACGGCGGAGGACGAAGTTCGCGACAAACCAAGTCAGGACTGTCATGCTGCCAATTAGCACCGCGATATTTGCGAACACGATTTCTGGCATGAGCGTGGTCATTAGAGAATCCTCAAAGTAGAAGTGCCATTGAGCCTTGTCCGAGAAGGCCCACTCGTGGAGGCGGTAGAAGGTCTGCTGCGGGCCGAGTACGAATGTAATTGCGACGAAGAGAGCGGCGACTGCCGAGATCTGAAAGCGGGACACGAAGATGCCCGAGGGTCGCCAGAAGTACTGGTAGCGGCTGACCTTATAATACCAGCAGAAACCGTAGAATGCGATGAGTAGGCTCGCGATGAACGAGCCAATGGGCTTCAGGCTGGATACGAGGTTGGCCACATCCTGGAGGTGGTCGCGCTCAGCCTCTATCAAAAATGCTGTAGTACCGCCTGCGCCTTCGGGGGTGTAGCTAATCGAACCCAGGCCGCCGCCACCATTGTTTATCTCGCGCGCGATGTCGTTGAATACCCGTACTCGCTCCGCCTTAGTGGTCAGCGCGAAGCTCTCCTTACCGTTCCGATTAAGTGGCGCAAATTCGTTGACGTGCGCCTCAAGATTGTTGTGCTCATATATTTGGTCGTAGAGGAAATTCGCCTGCGATAGGGTCTGCCAGGACACGTAGAGGCAGGAGAGGAGGAGGGCGAGTGTCAGCCCAAAATTCCCAAGAGTTTTTGCGAGTGACCTTAAAGTGCCTAGCTGGATCGGGCCGTCCGCGGGGTCGTGCGTCTCGCGCGGCGAGAGCAGGAAGAGGACAAGGCCAAAAAAAATATAGATATCCGCCAAGTTGAAGGAGAACGGATTATCAAAGAAAGTTGTGCTGAAATTTAGGTAGTCAAATACGCCTCCAAAGGCGAGGCGCTCGTAGGCATTTGCGAGGCCTCCGCCCGCGAACAGCCCTGCCGCTAGGGCAGCCCACTTCTGAGTGGTGCGCATCCCCCAGACTATGACTGCGAGGCAGATGAGGAGTGCCGCGCCCGAGAGTAGGAGTTGGCGCGCCGTCGAGGTTTCTCCGGCGAGCCCGAAGTTGATGCCAGTGTTAATCGTGTACTGTAAATTAAGCGACGCTACGCCGAGGGGTAGGAGTGTCACGCCGTTTAAGTCAGAACCGGTTAGGAATTCACGCACGAAGAGTGCGCTCGCCACGGAGGGGACCAGTATCAGTGCCAGTGTCATGAAGCGCGTCATTTTGCTCGACCTCTTTTTTCAGACGACGCTACCGCAAGGGGGGTGATAGGTAAACATACCTTATTGGAAATTGAATTGAATTTTTTGAGTTTTATTCCCAGTTGGAGCACTTTGGCGCTTGCCGCTCGCCAGCGACACTCGCCCCGTCCATATTGCAGGCGCGAACTCTTCCGTTGTGCGCGTGCAGGAACCAGCCACTCTCGCCAAATTTTGGGAGGTGCCACAGCGCGTCGCTACTCTGCACGCTCGGGCCCTGTATCACAAAGTTAAGGCAAGTTGAGGTGTTGATGGGTCAAGTTATGTCCCATATGGGCGCGACAAGCAGACAAAACAGGAGATCACCATCTACACCCCTAGTACCCAGATGTGCGCATATATACTATTGAGGATTTTGCAGAAGGCGATTTAGCAAAATCAATACTGTCTATATTACTATTTTAAGAAGGATGTGCGATGCAATTTTCTCAATATCATCGGAATTTAATTTTGGATGTAATGGTAATGAGAGAGCTTTTTCATAGTACCGCTCCGCTATTGGATATTGACCCTTTTGAAATCCAAATTTAGCCCAAAAAGGATGATAACTTACCGGTATGTAATGGACGTTTGCCTGAATGCCGTTCTCGTGTAAGTGAAAATAAATGTCGTCCCTGTTTTCAACGCAAATTGTGTAAAGATGATAAGCTGAAACGTAATTTTCGGGCACCTTCAAAATGTTTAAGTCGTAATGCTTGAAGTACTTGGCGTATAAATTAGCCAATTCATTACGCTTTTCGATAAACTTATCTAGTTTATCGAATTGGCTTAATCCAAGAGCAGCTTGAATGTCCGTCATTCTATAATTGAAGCCTAGGCTCTGCATTTCGTAGTAATGAGCAGGATAGTTTTTTTGTGATAAACTGTTAATGTCCCGTGTCACACCATGTGAACGAATGCTAGCTAATTTAGAACTTAATTCGGTGTCATTTGTAGTGGCGGCCCCGCCTTCTCCAGTAGTGATAATCTTAACTGGATGAAATGAAAACACAGTTATGTCAGAATACTTACATGATCCTATCTTATTACCGCGGTATTCGCCACCGATGGCGTGAGATGCATCCTCCATAACTTTGAAGCCATACTGTTGCGATAAATCCCAAATCTCAGACATCTCGCAGCTAAGGCCACCAAAATGTACGGGTGTGATAACTTTTGGTAACCTATTATTTGTGGCTGCCGCGTTAAGTTTTTGCGCTAAGCTATCTATGTTTAGATTACGTGTTTTATAATCAATGTCTACAAAATCCAGTTCAGCCCCGCACATGTGAGCTGCATTAGCTGTTGCGACAAATGTATTAGGTGAAGTCCAAACAATATCGCCGGGACCCACGCCGAGTGCCAAGTAACCTGCGTGTAATGCAGATGTTGCAGAATTAAACGCTCTACAATATTCTGCCCTAGTGTATTGAGCAATAGTTTTTTCAAATCGCTCTACTACTGGGCCTTGTGTTATATAGTCTGATCGCAAAACATCGCATACTGCTTGGATGTCTGCTTCGTCTACAATTTGTTCACCGTATCGGATTACCATAAGGCTAAGAAAGTTTTAACAGGAGTGATTGCAATTCTGTTTGGGATAACCATACATCATTGCTATCAGAAGTATATTTGAAATCTTTAGCTACCTTCTTCCCAGCGCCGATACGTCTTACATCTTGGTGCCAATTATTTACCATTGGTAAAATTTTATAATAAGTATCATACTCGTATGTAACCTCTGCATCCTCTGTTCCTATCAATTGTTCATGAATTTTTTCACCGGGACGGATCCCAACAATTTTTATGTTGGATTTTGGCCGAATTGCTTCAGCTATCTCCAAAATATTCATCGAAGGAATTTTTTTGACAAAGATTTCACCACCATGCATCTCCGCAAAAGCTGTCTGTACCAATTCAATACCTTGATCAAGAGTGATCATAAAGCGGGTCATCTCGGGGTCCGTTATAGGAGTGTCGTCTGTGGATTTTAATGATTGAAAGAATGGGATCACAGACCCGCGTGAATTCAAAACGTTGCCGTAACGCACTACGGAAAATTTGGTATTCTTTTTTGCCCCAGAATAATGATTTCCTCCAATGAATAATTTATCTGACGCTAGCTTAGAAGCCCCATACAAATTGATTGGGCTTGAAGCTTTGTCTGTGGATAGCGCCACACACTTTTCGACACCTGCGTCGATACAGGCATCTATTACGTTCATTGCTCCTATAACATTCGTTTTTATACATTCAAACGGATTATATTCCGCTGTAGGAACTATTTTTGTTGCGGCAGCGTGGACTACAAATTCGACTTGGTCCAGTGCCCTCTTTAGTCGTCTATGATCACGAACATCGCCAATAAAAAATCTTAATCGCGGATGATTATTGAACCTATTTTGCATCTCGAATTGTTTCATTTCATCACGAGAAAACACTATGATCCTGGCAAAGTCTTTTGTTAGTGCCCAACGAACAAAACTATTTCCAAAGGACCCTGTGCCGCCAGTTATTAAAATTGACTTATTGATAAACATGCTTGTTATTTTTCCAATAAGAACCAAGTATTGTCATCACTTGGACATATGTTGTCGCGGTGATAAGCGAAACCATAGTCAACTAACTTTAGATCAAATTGGTCCATCAATTCACCGGCAAAATCCCGTTTGAACAATCTTTCACTATGCCCTCTGTATTGGACTTCCACGGGTTCAGGGTTGTAGTATTCGATTACTGCAATGTATTTTGATGAATTTTTAACCAAGTTGGCATAAACTTGTGTCAACATTTCTGGAGCAATGTGGATTAAAACGCCACTTGTGAAAGTAAGGTTAACTTTGTCGGTTAAGTTAATATCTTCAATTATTGACTTTTGATTGACATTAACAAGCCCAGATTTTTTTGCTTCTTCGACTGCATTTGCATTTATATCAAAACCATGTAGTTCCAATGCAGGGTTCACCAAACTAAGCGCTTTCAAGTTTAATCCCACATTACAACCAAACTCACAAATAGACGAAACCCCATGAGCACTTTTTAGAAGTTTAGGCCAAATTCCCAGTTTGCCAGCTAGTAATTTATTTCCAACATTACGCTCTGCATATTCGTTACCGAATTGTCCTGCCCAAAATTCTTCCTGACTAGTCTTAAACATGAGAAACTCCCGATCCTCATTTGTATTTAGTGTTAATTCGCAACGATACCATGGATTTCTGATATGCCATCCCTTAGTGAAATAGAGCGGCTTACCTTTAATCTGGGATCCACGATAGTTAGCTTACTGTCTAAACTAGCAAAAGTTTTTTTTCCATTTAGCAGTGAAAAATTACGATTACGACTCTCACCTATAATGGCGAGGTTATCCTTAAATTGTAATCCTCTTGTAAAACCAGGCAGGCTTCCGATTGGCTCAAAATTATATCCTAGCAGCTCGCCATCGTATGAATTCAATACGTGAAAGATACCATCATGCAGGGTTACACTATGTGGCATTCTGAGATTTGAACACAAGACGCGCTGTTGCTTTGTTTCGATATCAATTTCTAAAACACCACCATCAAAAATGCCCTTTTTCCAATTACCAGAAATTGAAAACATACTCACATAAATACTGTCATTTGAAATGTATAAGTCGTTACAATGGTGCTGAGCAGATCCACTTCGGCCGCATTTATTTGATATATTAAAGGTATCAAGTATTTCACCGTTGTAATTCAACTGAAGTATACAGTCGGCAGATGAACAAGCGACAAATATTGAGCCATTTGATATAGATATACCATGTGGTCGTAACTTTTTATGTAGCTGAATTCGATGCGTTTCGTGGCCATCAAGATCGATGAAAATTATACCGATACCTTGGCATGTAAACACGAGCTGCTGCTCATGCATTATGAGGCCATGAGTATTCCCATTGAAAATTTTACAGATTTCGCTGCCCTCTTCTGTCTCATATATTCTATATATGCCCCCTCCTGAGCTATGATCGATAGAAGGCAGACCTGAAGATATAAATCCATTGAATTTAAACTCATTCAGCTGTCTAATAATTTTTTGGTCCTCAAGCGGTTTAGCAAGAGCGATGTTTCCGCTATACCCGAGGGCGGATATTTGCTTTTCTACTTCCAAAAATGATGTAGTGCATATTATGATCTTACTTACTTGCTCTAATTTATCTTTTGTCGGGGAATAAATTCTAACGTTTCCAATAGATTGCTCGTTTAATTCAGGATTATTATCAAAAATTAATCCTGGTTTGATCCCGTCTTTAAGAAGTTTTTCTGCTATGTGTCCTGCACCAAACAGTGCCAGCATTCTATATTCCTTTTTTAAAAAGGATATACTGTTCCGATGGTGTTACTGCAAGTTCTAAACTTTTTTTCAACCAATCTGGAAAGTTTTGTGCTTCATTTAATGGCCTACTGTTATGTTTGCAGAGTTCTATGGTACTCTTGAGTTTATTTTCATAGTACCATTCGAAACCGCTTTGTGTGCTTTCAAGGAATTTTTTGAAAAATAGCTGAGTATTTTTAACGATGTCACCATACGAATTACAATAATCAGCATTATCATTATAGTACGCAACTAAAATACGAGAATGGTCGTTTCCTTTACCATTTCCAAACTTTTTTATCCTTAATAAGTCGTGCAAATTATAATGAATGCTACAGCCAGAATTTTCAAGATAGTCGAAGGTACCTGTTTGTGATTGTGGTAAAAAGCCATGGTTTAGTGCTAAAAGATTATTTTCCAGGTGTCGCCATTTCATATAGTTTGAAAGAAATAACCCCTGTATTTTTTTGGTTACTTGCCCGTCAGGAAATAAATAGTTACTCACATCGTGATGAGATAATTGTGCTCCAGAATTAATTATTTCGTCCAAAGTTGACCCCGACATATCATGCTGCTCTGTCCACCAACGGGATAATCTTAATTGTGCATTCGCAGGAAATTTACCCGTATAATATGCATGGGCGCATGTGCCATAAATTATGTACGGAATATTATTTTGCTCCGCGGTTTCATATGCGAATCTATAGCTTAGCATCCTAATTGGTAATTTTGGATCCATGATCCTTCGAATTGTATGGGATACGAATTCTCTATACCTGCTTAAATTTGGATTAAAAATACGACTATCTACATCGAATGAAGTGATAAGATTGTGGATGTTATGCCAACCAATGTCATTTAAGAAATACGAATTACAAAAAGTTACAATTGGGTTCAAATTATTTTTAATTAGTAGATCAACAACATAATAATCTTCGGCATCTCCTCTAAGCGGAACTACACAGTGATAACCGCCAGTATTGCTATTATTTTTAATTTTCTCAATTACTTCCTGCAATAACCCAGAATAATTTTTGTCAATATTTTCGAGTACAGATTGACAAAACGGACATTGCAAATCTTGTGTAGCTGTCGGAAGATAGGGGTGCAGCCCCAAGCCACATTCTTTACATTGCATGTAGATGTTCCGAATATAACGCGTAATTATCCATTAACACGGCTGCAAAATTGAATTTTTTTGCTACACTAATAACTTTTTTATTGTTCATTCCACCAGCTAATATTACTTTGTCAGCTTGAATTTTTTCACTTATTACATCCCAAAACTCAAATTTTTGGATTGATCCATGCTGACCAATAAAATGGCATGAAACCTCATCAAATTGATCTAACAACTCATAGTCGAACCTGTCAATATTACAGAACTTATGATTTGAGTGATCAAAAAATTTCCAAATACCGTTAGAGAGTTTAATAACCAAATTAGCTACAATAAACTGCTCGCCAAAATGACCTTGCAAACGTTTTAATCGCTCTAATGCACCATCCTGAAATAACATCGAGTTAACGGAAATTCTTTCGATGCATTGTTGATTGACAATTAAGGAATTCAGTTCTTCTGATGTTCCACCTGCTAGTGTTATGGGAAGGCTAACATAGCTCTGTTGTATAGACTGACGCAATTGTTCGAATGCTAAAGAACCTTTTATAGACCGAAAATAAGCTGGTAACGCTATCGTTATTTCATCAAACTTTTGATACACTAGCGCACGTAAGCAGGTCTGCAACGTTCCCATATATCTGAGGTTACGGCGCTCATCACCGAAGCTTTGGTATGCGTGCAATCCATCTGTTAGTAGCATCGCGCCAATTCGCATCTTTCAACCCTTTAGCATTCTCAAAAAAGGCTCGCCAAAAACACCACTCTTTTCTGGGTGGAACTGCAAACCTACGATATTATTTTCAACTGCAGCATCTACTATTACGCCTCCCTTTATAACTCCAAAGCGGTGGTTAAAATAGTATTTTCCTCTGATGTAGGTGTTTCTTGGGAAGACTTTATTTAACTTAGACTTTTTAGGTATTTTTATCTCTGAATATTTCCATAAAGTAACACTTTTCTCTTGTTCTAAGGGTATTGTGTGACCGTCTAATAGCCCTAAGCATTCGAGATGTTCATTTTCACTAGTTGACTGAGTCAAGACTTGAAAACCTGCGCATATGCCCATTATTGTTACGTTGGTTGTTGATAATTCCTTAAGCATAATATTAAAACCTGTATTTCTCAATCTTCGCATCAATTCGTTTGAAGCGCATGCGCCAGGTATAATGATTGAACCACCATCGTACATATTCGGGTCATTCAATAAATACACTTCTTCTGAAATTTGGTTAGCCCAGCCTTTTAGGGAACTAACATTCCCGATGCCCACATCTATTATGCTTATTCGCAAAAGTTTTCACCCACTTTGAATTTTGGCTTTGGCCGTTTGTTCGTTTTAATAAATATAGTATCGTTAATATATTGGTTAGCTATTTCCCAAAACTTTCTTTCGGTGATATTTACATAATTGCAATAGCGTTGAATGATTTCATCACTGCAAACGCCATCATATTTTTCGACTATGAGTTTACTTTTTTCACGCGTTAACTTGCCTTGGCGAATTAATTCGCAGCATGTGTCAGTCGCTCTACCGAAACCAAATTTGAAGTACTTCAACATCATATTTATATTCGTGAATTCTTCATCCAACATGGACGCTCCCGATATGTCGCCCGTTTTATCTGCATCATATGGCCGTAGCGAAAGTCCATGAAGCGCTGCGTATTCGGAATTTTCGTCATTAGACCAATCGTTCCACGCAGGACCTAAATAGACAATTTTTATTCCAGATGAGTTGAAACTATTTATATCTGGGTATTGATAAAATGATGCCTTGTTCTGATCTGCTAAAATATTAATCCAAGTGTATCCGCCATCTGTCAGAGTATTTAGTTGGCGCAAGTTGTTGCCATCAAAAATATTTTCCCCCAGCGTCGCTGAGTCACCAACTTGCAAAGCAGGGTTTTCACCCCAAAATATTAATTTAATGTTATGTTCAATTGCTAATTTGGGAACATTTGCAAATAATGCCATTTCCGAAGCTTTGCTTACGTTTCCAAAAGTCTTAAATGCTTCCAGAGAGAGCTTGGCGGAGGTCTCAGGTGCGGGACAAATAATCTCCAAATCGAAGTTCATTCTAATCAAATTCGATATATTTTCCGCACCAATATGTGTCATTTGTTTTGGGGGATAACCTACGCATACCAACAGTGGTTTCAATCCCAATCGATCTCTAACCCAGTGCGCCTGCCGGGTACTATCTTTACCTCCGCTGACGCCAACAATACAATCATAAGATTTGTGAGAAGGTTTATTTCTAAATTTACGTATATGGTCTTTTATGTATTTATCTAAATAAATTAACCGGTTTTCAAAGTGCTGCGCACTCAGTCTGTAATGGGATGCGTTATACTCACAAGCGATACAAACTCCGTTAATGAATTTAGCGTTTGGACGGAGATCCGTTGTTAAACATTCTTTACAATAATTCATCTTGAACAATCCGATCGCCAAAATCATAGTCATATTTTGATTTTTTATTGATCAGAGCATTAAAAAATTTTGGTGCAAGGCCATAACCTGGGCGTACGATCCTTATGTTATCTTCAGTGAATTTTTGGCCGGCGATTATTTTTTGTGATGCATAAATTGATTTTCTGTATTTTTTACTGGGTAAATCAGAGCGTTGTTGGTGTTTCTGTGTCGCGAAATAAACCTCATCAACAATTTTCCGAAGTTCATTAAAAGAGTGGGGCGTTTGTGAGAAACTATCATCTAGACCTCCTCCATCACGATTAAGAGTGAAGTGTTTTTCAATAACTTTTGCACCCAAAGCAACGGCGGCACCAGCCACGTTATTTGTTAAGCAATGATCTGACAGTCCAACTTGTAAATTAAATCTTCTTTTTAGATCCAATAAAAAAGGAAGATTAGATTGTTCAACTTGAGCAGGATAGGATGAGATACAATGAAATAGAGTTATGTTATCGTGGCCTATTGCTTCTACTGCTTCTGTAATTTCACTTACTGTTGCCATCCCCGTAGACAAAAATACGTGCTTTTGTGTCTGAGCTACGCGCCGGATAAGAGGAATGTCAACAACCTCGAATGAAGCAATTTTGTACGCATCCACATTCAGTGTCTCTAAAAAATCTACAGCGGAATGGTCGAACGGAGTGCTGATTACATCTTGACCAAGAGATTTTGCGTGTAAAAACAAACGTTCAT
>Ga0181577_10004453_pt1 | contig 10810 bp, 10 predicted proteins | sample 101ome_21_FD_132468 | JGI IMG/M metagenome (GOLD analysis project Ga0181577, IMG submission 132468) | Coastal salt marsh microbial communities from the Groves Creek Marsh, Skidaway Island, Georgia - 101413BT metaG (megahit assembly) | ecosystem: Environmental > Aquatic > Marine > Intertidal... | reverse complement strand
ACGATCCTATTAGGCACATCACCAATCGGAGGGTATCTTTGCGATGAAACCAACAATGCCGCCACCCGGCCCTGATGATGCTGCCGCCCGGCGTGCGATCAGGCCGGTAATCTGTTATCCGGTTGATAATTTGCCCCCGGCAGATCTGGGTCGCCTGTCACGCGCCGGCGCCAAACTTACCAAGATCGACGAAATCACAGTGCCACCGCGTGAGGCACGCTGTTTTCATGTGCCTGACCATCATTTTTTTCGCATCACCAGCATTGAAGGACCTCAGGTTGGTGACCTCAATCTGTGGGCGGCAGACAATCTTGATGAAAAGTTCTATGCCGGAAAGACACGCGCCTTACATGGCACCCATTTGTCTGTCGGTGACAGGCTCTGGTCGTGTTTTCCCTATTTGCGCCCTCTTGCCACCATCACCAAAGACAGCCTTGACTGGTATGGTTGGGATGCTGATGGCGGCTCGGTTCACGATGTGATCGGCACCAGATGCGACCCCTATACCGCCCGTCTTCTGAGTGATGTCGATTATCATCATTGCTGTCATTCAAACCTGACACGCGCACTTGCCCGTTTCAAAAAGGTCGACCTTGCCACTGCTGAATCTTATATTCACGATGTGCTGAATGTTTTTATGTGTACCGGTTTCACCCATGACACACATCAATATTTCATGAAGGCAAGCCCAGTGCGCCCCGGTGATTATCTCGAATTTTTTGCTGAAACCGCGCTGATTGGCGGCCTATCGGCCTGCCCCGGCGGTGATTGCGGCGCCGAACATTCATCTGATCTTGTAGAGTGTCACCCATTGTTGATCGAGGTATTTGCCGGCGATACAGCCATGCTTCACGGTTATCAACCCATCACCCCCTCGCCCTATTCCCGAAGCCACGGCACCTCCTGAGGGAAGATCGACAATGCGCCATTCTATCATCCGGCTTTCGCCTTCTCATGACCCACAAAACTGGCTATTCTTGGCGCCGCCCACAGCAAATATTTTCAACACAGCAGTCAATCACCAACCCGAACGAGAGAACAGATGGAACTGAACGACGAAATCACCATTCCCGGCGACAGAGAAACGGTTCTGGCAAATCTGACCAACACCGAAATTTTGCAGCGTTGCATTCCCGGATGTGAAGAACTTGTCAAAACAAACAACACGGATTATGCCGCCAAGGTTGTGCTGAAGATCGGGCCGGTCAAGGCAAAGTTTTCTGGCACAGTAACGCTTGACGCCAGTGAGGCACCAGACAAATTGCGGCTGTCAGGTGCCGGCGATGGCGGCCTTGCCGGTTTTGCCAAAGGTGGCGCGGATGTAGAGCTGATTTCGGAAGGCACTGACACACTGTTGAAATATACCGCCAAGGCTGAAACTGGCGGCAAAATTGCGCAGCTTGGCGCAAGGCTGATCGACAGCACGGCGCGTAAATTGTCAAAGGCCTTTTTTGCCGAATTTGAAAAAGTCATGCGCGGCGACAACGCATAGGCTGCGATATGACGCGATATGGTGTAATCTGCCGCACTATGACACAGGCTGCTAAAAGGGTATGTGATGCCTGCCGATAACCGATACATCAGTGACATACTGGCACCATCCGGTGTTTTGCGCGCAGGAATTAATCTGAGTAATTTCTTGCTGGTTTCCAGCCGTGCCAGCGATGGCACGCCTCAGGGCATCTCACCCGACATGGCAGGGTGGGTAGCCGCCGCGCTTGACCTTCCTTTTGTTCTTGTCCCCTTTAACAGGCCGGGTGAACTTGCCAATGCCGTTGATCAAGATCAATGGGATATCGGTAACATCGCCTTTGAGGCAGAGCGCGCCAAAACCATTGCTTTCAGCACGCCCTATGTTGTGATTGACGCCAATTTCCTATTCCGCGCCGATGCCCACTTTGACCAGAATGAGGATGTTGACAGCGATGGCGTAAAAATCGCCGTGTCAGAGCGAAGCGCCTATGATCTGTGGCTGACTGATCACTTCAAAAAGGCCGAAATATGCCGCGCCCCGTCGATTGCGGCGGCACATGAGATGTTTCATCAAGGTGCCGTCGATGTGCTGGCAAGCCTGAAACCGAAATTGCTGGAGGAGATTGACGCTGACCCGAGCTTGAAGATGCTTGACACACCCTTTGCCGCGGTCAATCAATCTATTGGTGTCAGGCAATCCATTTCTGTTCGGCAAGGGCAACCGGATATCGTTGCGTTTCTCAATGATGTCATTGTGCGCCGTATCGCCGACGGATCTGTTGCTGCGGCGCTAAAACGTCATGGCGTTGACACAAAGCTAAGTATCCCCGATCCCGCCTAAGTCGACCAGCCTCGACATCGTGTCCGCGCGGGCACACTGGGCGGGCACACTAGGCTGTGTCATATAAATCGCCAATCATCGGCGAGAGGGATAGATGCCAAAGGGATGGTATAGGTCATGGAACATACGCACACGCTAATCGTTGGGGGAGGTCAGGCCGGTTTGGCGGCAAGCGCACATCTGACCGCCAACGCTATTCCCCATCTGATTGTCGAGCGCGGATCCATCGCCGAGCGGTGGCGTTCAGCGCGCTGGGATTCACTGACGATGAATGGTCCCGCCTGGCATGATCGGTTCCCGCCGATGGATTTTTCTGGCTGGGCAGCCGACAGTTTTCCGACAAAGGACGCCGTGGTTGATTATTTCGAGGCTTTTGCCGCGTCGATCAAGGCACCTGTGCGCTGTGGTGTCGAGGTTTACTCTGCAGTGCCTTCCGACCAAGCCGGTTATGCGGTCGAAACCTCAAAGGGCGTGATTCACGCCAACAATATTATCGCAGCAACAGGACCATTTCAGGTGCCAACAAGGCCGGATATTGTACCGGATGCTGCTGTTAGACAGCTTCATTCCTTCGATTACAAAAATCCGCGCCAAATTGAAGATGGCGCGGTTCTGGTGGTTGGCTCTGGGTCATCTGGCGCACAAATTGCCGATGAGCTGATGCAGGCCGGACGACAGGTTTATTTATCGATCGGACCACATGAGCGGCCACCGCGATCCTATCGCGGCAAGGATTATTGCTGGTGGCTTGGTACCTTGGGAAAATGGCAGGCAAAGGTGCCCCCTGCCGGCCGCGAACATGTCACAATCGCCGTGTCTGGCGCAGATGGTGGCAAAACCGTAGATTTCAGAGAATTTGCCCATCGGGGGATGACCCTGTTGGGCATGACCCAGAATTTCAAAGACGGGTTGTTCTATTTTGCCGGAGACCTCGGCGAGAACATCGCTGACGGTGACAAGAATTACTTAGCGCTCTTGGCAGAGGCCGACCACTATATTACGCAAAATAAACTATCATTTCCGCGTGAGGACTCGGCAAAAATTATTCCGCCTGATCCACCTTGCCTGAAAACGCCAATCCGCCAATTAGACCTTCAGGCATCAGGCATCAAAACCCTCATCTGGGCGACAGGGTATAAACAGAATTTTGACTGGCTCGCGGTTGACTGTTTTACCCCGGAGGGGCGACCAGATCACCAACGTGGCGTGTCCAGCGTTAACGGCATCTATTTTCTGGGTTTGCCATGGCTGTCGATGCGTGGATCATCATTTATCTGGGGTGTTTGGGACGATGCTGCTCATATTGCTGGCCATATCGCCAACCCTGCCGCGTAATGACACCATCAGCTTAACCGGCAAAAAGGCTATTCGTTCCCAGGAACACCATAACTGGGCGCATCAGCAGGACTGAGCGCTCTTGTCACATAATCATCCATCTGCGGTTTATAGATCTGCCAGGCATGCGCAACGGCCTCTATCGGACAGTCTGTTGTCCAGTCACATCGCAAATCAACCAATGGCCATTGCTGTTTGTCCGCCACCAACAGCCCCGCAGAATGTACCGCGCCAGCCTCACCGCCAGCATCGAGACCCGCGCGTAAAGCAGCAAGTAACCGATCACCCACATGACCTGACGCTTCATGAAACATTGCAACCATAGATTGAGGAACCGACTCACAGAAAAGTAAATTCCCTGCCGCCGCCGCCCCTCTTGACTGACATTCAGCATTGATCCCCAGGGCTTTGGATCCACTGAAGATAGCTGTCGTGCCGGCATTATCAACGGCCAGAATTTGTCGGTAATTTCGATTCTCGGCGGTACAAATAACATCATTGACCGCAGTTGTGGCATCACTGCCATTTGCCAATTGACCCAACACTCTGTCACCAAGACGCGGGTCAGTGACATTTTGACTGGCAACAGCGCCTATCCCTGCCCGCGCAAAGGCACATCTGGCAGCAACCGCCGGTGAAGATGATGAAATGGCGAGGCCAAATGCCCCTGTTCTGCTGCATCGCGCAACAATTGAAAAAGTCATAATGCGCCCTTAAACCGGAATGACGGCGGTTGCATCAATCTCAACCAACCATTCTGGACGTGCCAGGGCCTGAACAACAAGCCCGGTACAAACGGGATGCACCCCTTTTATATATTCACCCATGACACGATATACCGCCTCGCGATGCCGGACATCCGTGATATAAACGACCAACTTCACCAGGTGCGCCATCTCTCCTCCGGATTCCTCAATCAACTGGCAGATATTCTGCATAACTTTATGCGTTTGTTCGGCTGGGTCATGGCTGGTGATACTTCTGGCATCGTCAAGATTTTGCGGACATTGACCACGCAGCCAAACCGTCTTCCCCCCAACTGTGACAACGGCCTGACAAAGATCATTATCCAAATTCTGCTCGGGATATGTATCTTTTGTATTGAATGGCCTGATCCGCTGATGCGTCATCGTCTTTGATCCCTTTAAAACGCCTTTGTTAAGGCAACTTTCCCGCCCATCAAGACGAAGAATAACAGACTATCAATGTTCAATAGCGAGGTACAGCTTCTGACAAGCTGTTCCGCGTCAAACTATGGGAATAACAGCACCAAATCTGCCTGCTGATCCGTATTAGCTTATACGAAGAAGCCGAACAAAGGTCTATTTCTGAACATCCACACTGCTGCACTCTGGTATGGGATAAATTAAAATATGGAAGGCCTCAAGGCAAAATAGTCTACAGAAATGACCTTAACAATATTGATTTAATTTGATTTATTAACATGTCTTGGATCCCAACCCACATTTTAACCCACACTAAAAAAACAACTTTAGACTATTGCCTACGCCATTTACGATGTGCGAGATTCTTATTGTTTATCTTAAAGGAGCCCCAAATTGGTAAGACGCCCCTTTAACCAGCTTATCCTGATGACCGACGAGCACACGCGCAAGGTTCTTGGCTGCTACGGAAATGAGATTGTCAAAACACCAAACATTGACAAACTAGCGAGCCAGGGAACACTCTTCGAAAATGCCTATACTAATGTGCCTATTTGTGTGCCAGCTAGAGCCTCATTTGCAACGGGCGATTATGCGCATCGCTCGCGTCATTGGGATAACGCCACCCCCTATTTTGGCACACCCCCGTCTTGGGGTATCGCGTTACAGGCAGCCGGCATTACTGTAGGATCAATTGGCAAGCTGCATTATCGCAACGCTGATGACAATGTAGGGCTGAATTTTCAGATAATTCCCATGCATGTGGTCAATGGCACCGGCGATGTTCTCGGCTGTGTCAGAGAGCCCTTGCCGAAGCGGTGGAAGGCTCTGTCCATGGCTGAAAAGATTGGTCCTGGTGAGACCAACTACAATATCTATGACCGACAGGTGGCAGCCGAAGCGGTGGACTGGCTGACCACTAATGGGCAAAAAGAGACGCCTTGGGTGCTATTTGTGTCTATGGTAGCACCGCATTTCCCCTTGATTGCACCCCAAGAATTCTATGATCTATATGACAAGCTTGGCGTGATGCCAACAAAGCCACGCGAAACCCCCGAACATCCTTGGCACCATGCGATGCGGCATTGCCAAATCATGGATAATTTCACGCCGGAAAGAACTCGGATTGCGCTGGCGTCCTATTACGGCCTTGTCACTTTTATTGATGACTTGATTGGCAGAATTCTGGACACTGTTGAAAATCTTAACCTCGGCGATATGACCCAGATTTTTTACCTAAGTGATCACGGCGACAATATTGGTGAGCGAGACTTTTGGGGAAAGTCAAATTTTTATGAAGAGTCTGTCGGAATCCCCTGCATTATAAAAGGTCCTGGCATTCCAGCCGGGAAAATTTGTAAAACGCCAGTATCCTTGGTTGATGTTTACCCAGCGATTTTGAAAAATGCAGCCCTTACACCAGAGAGAAAACCCGGAACCTCGCTCGTTGAGCTTGCAAACGCCAAAGATGATCCAGAAAGATTAGTTTTCTCGGAATACCATGCGATGGGATCAGCCACTGGTGCCTTTATGATCCGTAAAGGACATTGGAAATTTGTCTATTATGTATCTATGCGGCCTCAGTTGTTTAACCTAGCTGAAGACCCAAACGAATTGAATGACCTTGGCGCCAATTCAAAATACGATGATATCTGCAAACAAATGGAAGCAGAGCTTCGATCAATATGCGACCCAGAAGCCATTGATGCCACGGCGAAGGCTGATCAAATGGCCATTATAAACGCAAATGGTGGCGTTGAGGCAGTTGTAGAAAAGGGCGGTTTTGGCGCAACCCCTCCACCCGGCACAAACGCCGAATATGCAACTAAAAGATAGAGATTTTTTGTAAAACATGAACTTAAATGCCAGGATTTAGAAATAAGCCTTTTACCGATGCTCACAAAGGACAAAGCAGATGCGTTGTTTGAAATCTCCTAGCCTGCATGTTCCCATCATTCATTTTGCTTTGAGAAACATAGGCTTGGATATTCATGGCTTTGTGAGAAGCTTGTCAGGAATAGCTCCATCGAAGACAAAACAGTTATTTTGGCGTGTTTTTTTAATTTTACTATTTCTGCCGTCCAGCAATGCTCACGCAGACATCACAAAAGACCATCTAGAGCGCTTTTACCAATCAATCGTAAGCATCCACGCAACCGTTCCGTCAGAAGCAAAAACTGCAGCTAGTTTGGGTACAAAGCGCGAGGGTAATGGGGTTGCCATTGATGAAAAACATATTTTAACCATCGGCTATATCGTTATTGAAGCGGACACCATAGACATCGGCTTGGTAAATGGTCGGCGTTTGCCAGCTCGTCTTGTTGCTTATGATCACACAACCGGTTTTGGAATCATTAAGTCTGTCATACCCTTTAAGATGGACCCTCTTCCCCTGGGGGACTCAAATAAAATAGACCCAGACGAAGCCTTGTTGATCTTACCGTCAGTGGATCGTGGAGCAGGTTCGGTCGTCAAGTCTGTATCGCGGCGGCCTTTTACAGGCTGGTGGGAGTATTTTTTGGATAGCCCCATTTACACAGTCCCTGCAAATCCCTTGTGGGCAGGTGCACCAATCATCAACAAGAATGGAGAGGTTCTGGGGATAGGGTCTCTGTTTGTGTCGGAAGCATCACCTGGCACTTCGTCTCCCGGCAATATGTCGGTACCGGTGAATTTGCTTAAACCAATACTTGAGGATCTGATCAGCAATGGACGAAGGACCAGCAACGTTCAGCCTTATCTTGGTATATCAGCTGATGACAGTAGTGACCAAATAATTGTAACAAGGGTCAGCGCCGCTAGCCCTGCTTTCAAAGCCGGTATCAGACCACAAGATGTAATCATGACCGTTAACGGGTCTTCAGTGTCCACATTGAGATCATTTTACGAACAAGTGTGGGCCTCTGGCGATGCCGGGGTTACCGTCCGCTTAGGCGTCTCACGCGAGGGGTTGTTGCAAGAGTTTAGCGTCACGACAGTTGATCGATTGGATTATTTCCTCAAGCCACAAACCCTTTAGACACGTAACATTCAATGCTACTAACAGGCGTCTATGCCATGCCTGAAACCTACTTTTTTAATGGTATGCCATAAGCTAATTCACGGAAATGCTATTACCTGAGTGAAAAATTTTACTTGAAAGGTTGATGCTTTGCACATTCTTGTTGTTGCCTTCATGTTGTTGAGTACGCCAATGGCATTTGCCGAAACACTCAAAATTGAGATTTGGGAACGCAAATTTGGTAAATCAGAAATACTTGTTGAAATTGCGTTACCTAGTACTGCCTCCAATAAAAAATTGCCTCTAATTATCACCCAGCATGGAAGTACTTTAGATGCCAAAATAGAGAGAAGCAAAGTCCGCACTGATGAGCACAGTAAAAGGCTTCTGCAAAAAGCGATCAAAGAGGGGTTTGCAGTCGCTGTTGTGGATGCTTTCTATACGCATGATATCAAGCCAAACCAAAAACATAGTCAGCCATGGGCTGCTGACTACGCAAAAGGTCTCGCTGCTTTACTGAGTGAGGATAGTCGGTTCGACCCAAAGAATTTTTTCTTCTCAGGATTTAGTTATGGTGGCCACCATGCACATTTTCTTTTTGAAGATTTAAATTTCACGAGTGACCATAGTTGGGCTGCGATTGTCGCCGCAGAGCCTCCATGCAATGCGTTTTTTGAAGCAAAGAAGTATAAAACATCAGTATTGACGTTGAAAGGTGGTGAAAGTCACTACAAGCCGCGTCCCTGTGAGATATTAACCGAGCTTTATCAGCGTAAGGGCACTGAAGCCAAGTTAATCGTATTTCCAAAATCAAATCACTTTTTTAGTCACAATGGGCAAATAACCAAAGGTATCGCTTTTAATGGTTGCAACGACAACCCAATTATTATGCAAACCAATGGCGTCTGGACTTTTTTAAATGGAGAACCGGCTAACCGCAAACTAGCAGTTAAAAGATGTATGACAAAAATTGGTGGATCGGGGCGCACTCGGGAGGATTTGGATTTAGCTATCGACGCCACCATCAGTTTTTTCAAAGAAAAATTGCGTAAATAAAATTTAAAAAGAGGTTTACTCGAATAAGACCCGCTTGGCTCCAAAAGGTCTTTAGGGCTCAATGACTGGTTTCTCCACCATCTGTCCACCACCCTTTGAACGGCTTTAAAAATGTCCACAAGCTGTCCACCATGTGCCATAACCCGCAGAAATCACTCGTTTCTGCTAGGCTGATAACCTGAAGGTCGCAGGTTCAAATCCTGCCCCCGCAACCAAAAATATCAAATTATTACAATAATTTAGACACTTAAGTTTTGAGGTGGCTTTTTGTGTTCTAAATTATTGCTGCGTTCATTGCCACGTTTAAATTGCCCATGAACCCAGTTCCGTGAACCACGGAACGGGTTTACTGCAGCACTTTCCTATTTCAGAATGACTTTGGCCAGGGGAGGGGTGGAGCCCAGATTGGGTTGGGCTTTGTGTTGCAGCCCTAGGAGCTTGATGAGTTGGTAAAGGCATCGGTGCGCGAGCAATCCTACCACTAAACTGGAATTTCTCCTTGTGCAGTGCATCGATGAAGTTTTCTTGGCATATCTTCTGTGTAATCACGCACAGCATAGTGCATTGTGCGGCGGTTATCCCAAACTAAGACATCCCCAACCTGCCACTGATGCCGATATATATTTTCTGGCTGTGTTGCTTGCCTGTACATCAGATCTAGCATCCACGAGCTTTCTTCGGCACAAACATTTTCAATTCCAATGGTAAAATGCGGGTTTACGAAGATTGCTTGTTGGTTTGTGCCACTGGGCGAACGAACTATGGGGTGCGCTTGTGGCGGTCTTATCTCAGCTTTGTCGATTGGTCTCGCATCAGAGGCGCCAGCAATACTTCTCTCAAAGGTTGCTAATCCACTATGAAGGGCTTTCATGTCTTGGATCATCGCTTTCATATTGTCAGAAAGATTTACATATGCGTTCACCATATTACAAAGCATGGTATCGCCTCTACCCTCCGGCACCATTAGAGAATGCAAGACAGTTGCTGAAGGTGGTTTTTCAGCGTGCGATATGTCAGAGTGCCAATAATCATTTGGCGCACCCGGTCGCCCGGGTTGGTTTTCAAGAATCAAAACTTGAGGGAAACCATCAACGCTTGCTCGCGTTTTTAGCGGGTGCGCATTTACAGGTCCAAAAAATTCGGAAAAATGAACTTGTTCTTGAGGTTTTAGATTCTGGCTCCTGAAAAGAAGGACGAGGTTTTGATTGTATAATTCTAAAATGTCAGATTTTTCTCTGTCATTTACCTTGCTCAAATCAATATCGCAGATTTCAATCCCCAAAGCTCCGTTGATGGACTTTGTTTTCATTGTTTGGTCTCCTCAAGAAAAATCGAAATAAATGCTAACACCAGTTCGGAGAGTTTGGCCAGAGGGTGTGCTCAAAGGCGCTTAAATGGGGGTTAATGAAGCACTTTCCTATTTCAGAAGGATTTTGGCCGAGGGGGTGGGCCTAGATTGGGTTGGGTGCTGTGCCGCAGACCTCGGGTCTTTAATGGGTTGGCGCCTCCGACGCACAATGTTACCATTTCGATTTGAACATTGTGTCGCGTTAATTTTTTGAGGTTCGAGTAAGTGCTTCCTGACCAAATTGATACCCCCGCGGCATGGGTTGGCGCCGATCTAGTAGGCAAATCTGAAATGTGGCACTACAAGCTTCAAGATGAAGAAATTGATGAGATAATCGCGGCCGCGAATAAATTTTGTTCTTCAGGAGAAGATCTTGGAAAGATCAATCCTAAAAATTTTCCCTTGAATAAATTTGCTCTCAGACTATCGGAAGTCCAAGAGAAACTGAGAACAGGAATAGGTTTCCAACTCATTTCTGGTTTGCCAGTTGATGAGCTGCCCCCTGAGATATATTCCACCGTTTTTTGTGGTTTGGGTAGTTACTTGGGTAAGGCGAGATCTCAGAATGCTGCTGGACATCTTTTAGGCCATGT
>Ga0181577_10004450_pt1 | contig 10811 bp, 23 predicted proteins | sample 101ome_21_FD_132468 | JGI IMG/M metagenome (GOLD analysis project Ga0181577, IMG submission 132468) | Coastal salt marsh microbial communities from the Groves Creek Marsh, Skidaway Island, Georgia - 101413BT metaG (megahit assembly) | ecosystem: Environmental > Aquatic > Marine > Intertidal... | reverse complement strand
AGATAACGCTTCAAGGATGTACCAACATTCCAGAGGGTTCCGTTTTCCCAACGCTCGCCTCGCTTGCACTCTTTTCTGTATTTTCGCGGTTTCACAGGATTAACAAGTCATGAATGTTGATCTTCTGCCCGTCTCGGCACCAATGCTGGCACTCGCAAGGCGAACAAGTCGGTGGACTCAACAGAGTCCCGTCGTCGGTTTTCAGTGTGTTCATAGTCTATTGGTCGGGACTCTGTGAGTCACCTTGGACGTTAGGTAAGAATATAAACTCCGACCCCATGCATTCAATTTTCCATTCGTCCGCGACTTTCCTCACCTTATACTCTATGCCCGCAATCGTAAGAAAAGATATAATCTTATCACACAGCCTTTGGCACATTAACCACCTATCAAGTTTTATTTCAAATGAAAATGGATGATTATTCAGATTTGTACGAGCCTTCTCCAGAGGAGTTAGGTCTTCAGAGTTATTGTTTTGTTGTTGCACAGTTATTAAGCGAGCTACATCCAAATTGCAGATTTTTCAGAATCACAAATATGGATAAGTTTGATCATGTAGTTATAGAAAAGAGCGGGGTTTATATTGATATTAGGGGTAAGCACACAAAAGAACAATTGTTAAATTTTGATGAGTGGAAAGGGATGGAGCTAATTGAAACATCAATCGAAGAAATTATGGAGTATTTTATGGGATTCACAGAGCAAGTGGTATTTGATATAGTAAAGGAAAGATTGTTGGAATATATAGATAACCGCCGAGAAAACTATACCTAACACGGCAGTGGAGGCAACTCCGCTAAGCTACGTGCCTCACTTTTAACGTTAGGCAAAATAGTTTTTTCGTCGGAGTTTTTCATAATTAATCTTCGTTTGAGTTTAAATATTCCCACAGTTTTTCGTGGGAGTCAATTAAATTAACAACTTTTTTGTAATCATTTTCGTCAAGGATCTCAATTTTCCGCTCGCCAAAGACTGGATAAAGGTAGTCCTCGATTAATTCCGCCTTCCATTCGCAAAAACAGCCGCGCAAAAGAAGCGAGTTGGCATTATAAATTTCCTCTTTAAGTATGGAGCAATCTATGCCAAGGTTATGCAATTCCTCATGTTTTTTGTTATCGGCGATCAAGAGGTCGCACATTTCTACAAAACTTTCTTTGCGCATCTTACGTAGTTCCATAATTAAGGTTTAGGCATTTGGCTGCGTATCGCAATTCCTTTTCAAGAAATTCACTTGCTATCTTGCTAGAATAGCTTGTTCTTTCTGGATCCTCAAAGTATGCCGCGCGGATCTCATCAAGATCAGCGAAGTGCGCAATTGCCAACTTTTGATCTTCAGCGCTAGCTAGTGAAATTAAATAATTTCCAAAGCTTTCTATATCTACGCTATGATTGATATCAAGATCCATAGGTTCCGCTTCGAATAAGATTTTGTTTTGATTTGGGTCTGCTATATAATGCTTCATTGCTCTACAACCTCATCTTTTACGAGGATAGTTATGTCGCCGACCCTAATATCTGGATCATTATCAGAAATATCCATGATTAAACTGTTCCACGCTTGGCAAACAACGAGAGACTTATTCGCGTGCTTTTTATTGATTTGGACGACTCCAATTGTATCGCCGCCCTCATTCCGCGCCTCAAGCTGTATCACTTCTATTAGTTTTGCTTTTTTATCACTCATTTTTGTTACAAATTGTAATGGCTTGCTTATTGTTCCAAGATAATTCGATGCCAAAATCCTCAAGGTGGCCGTCTTTAATATGCTTTGCAAGATATTCAAGTATTTCATCAACCTCCTTTGATGGCCCCGAAGTTTTACGAAGATCAAGTATTTTAAGCATCTCCTGAGAAATCTTTACATAACTTAAGTAGTGGATCGCAATTGTTTCCCATTGCAACAACTCATGCTCACTTAGCATGGCCCGCTTTCGCTCTGCAAGCATCTGTTTTAAGCGTTTGCACTCACTCATCAGAAAGCCTAGCCTTTCCGTCTGCGAAGTTATCCAGCCCCAGCGTTTCTTCAAAGTCGCGGCGAAAAGCAAGCTCCTCCTCCCACATTTCTGGCAACTGGCCATACAACGCGGGATGTAATCCGCGCGCTTTTTCCGATTGACAAAATTCTTCGAATGTACTACAATTATATAAAGGTTTCGGCATTAGATATCTAGTTTCATTTGGCGTGGGTCATCAACATCGGGAATATCGACTTCCTCGCCGTTAAGTTTTGGTTTTTCAAAAGAGAGCGTCTCGCCCTCAATTATAGGGAGCTTATAATATTCTGCAAGGTCTTGCGGCGGTTCCAAGTCGTAATTTTGAGTAGACCAATATTCGCAAACATCTTTAAGGCTTTTTTCAACTTCTTTTGCAAGGCTTGAAGGGCAAAGGTATTGATGCCCGCTCTCATCCTCAATAATTACATATCTTTTACTCACAATCTTACCCCCAATTTTTTTGCAACCTTAATTAAATGCCGCGCCTGAGTGATTGCGTCGTCCTTGGCATTGTGATGTTCGCCTGTGCGATCTAACTCAATCTCTGGACACAAGTTGTATAGCGTCCTATAGCAGCGGTCACCTTTATAGCTCCAAGGGCGCTTATATAAAGATCCATCTTTTTTGCGGGCGGCAGCGTATGCATTAGAGAGGATGACGTTATCAAATGTCGCGCCATTGCCCCAAACTTTTCGATCTTCAAATTTTGAGCTTTCCCTCGCCCACTCACCGAAGTTATAAAGGGCAACGCCTATACTCGTCCTATCTCCGCCAAACATCTCATCTCTCGCGGCATCGCTTTGCGACATCCACCATTCGATTGTCGAGGCGCTTACTGTCATGCCCAGATCCATGCAGGATTGCAACTTCACCTTTACGTAAAAGGCGTTTTTTTCGTCAACCTTTTCGTTACCAAACTTTACCGCGCCGATAGATGTGATGGCAGAAAAGCTGCCGCTATCCATCGTTTCTATATCTAACATTACATTATTCATGTTAATTTTCGTTGCAAATAGATTTTATTTCTGAAAGTATTTCTCCAATCCTCTCTAAAGTCATGCAGCGACATGACTGAATTGTTGTTGGATAGAATTCAGTGCCATTATCTGAAATTTCGACTTCATTTAAGTATCCTGTCAACTCGCGGCAGAGAGAGCGCAACTGAAGATCTTCGTCAATAACTGTATCCAGGCTACTGCTTCGCGCATTCTCTGCGTCCAGAAGGGCTTGTATTGACAATTCGCGAGCTTCATCGAATTTTATTTTTTTCTCAGCCATGTAGCTTCTCTATTATATACATTACACCAGCGAGTCATTACCTTTCCTTGGAATCTAGGCGTTTATCAAATAGCAATCCCCCTGCCCGCTGTTCGCCCTTAATCTCTTCGCTAACTGTTTTTTTGATGATTTTGGCAAATTCTTCTTGGCTGCTGCTGGACTTGCGCGAAACCTCGCAACCCACCTCAACTTTGTAATCAAAGAATTTTATTACCCCCTTGAGGATTTCAATAGACTCCTCTGCGCTCTCTTTGGAGTCGATAAAAAGGGTTAGTTTGATTCCGTTTGAGCCTTTACTTGTATTTTGATTTTCCATATTCATACCAGGGTTTTCGTTCTATATACCATTTTTTTTGAGTATAATTATAATAATAAGGGTGTTTGAATTTGCTGAACCAGAGCCATTCTTTTTTATTTTCAACCCAAGAATAAGCGCCGCCCCAACTGTCGTCAACTAAAAAAATCCACTTTCTTTTTTCATGCCAAATCCAACCCTCCCCGCCGTCGTAATACAACCCAAACCAATCAAGGTCGTACCAGTTTTCATACAAATTAACACTTCCTTCATTCCAGGGTGGAGGTGGATAGTTTACGAAACCTTGTTGCGTCCCCGCCTTATGAGGAAGGCTTGGGATTAATGAAATTAGAAGAAGAATCTGGTAGATTTGATTCATAAATTGCCTTCATAAGCTCCTTGGAGAAAGGGAAGCTCGCATGCAGCACAAGTATCTCTTTTGGGTTTTTTCGCAGTCTCTGCGCTCCTATCATAGCCTGCCTATAAAAAGCCATCAAGCCCTTTACATCATTTTTGGAAATAAGCTCCTGTGGCACAATTACAGAAAACTTAGTGGCTCTGCCTTGCACCGTAATCCACTCAAACTTAGGCTTGGGTTTTGCGTTAAGGATTGGCGCGGCCAAAGCTAAGGTTGACGCGGCTTTTAGTAATTTTCTTCTATTCATCAGAGTTCTCGCCTTCTAGTTTTTTTGTTCCAAGCTCCGTGTTGCATAACGCATATACGTTATCTGCAAATTTTTCGCACAATTCCTCAATAAACTCTTCCGAAAAGAGGCTTGTATTAAACTCCTTCTCGGCAGATTTTACCATATAGATTGACATGACCGCCATAATTTGGGCGAGCGTCTGTGCGTCATGAAAAAAACCTTGCTCTGGCTTTCCAAAGCCTGAGATCGCGCCGCTTTCTTTGTTTACATAGCAGGCCATAATGAACTTACCTAGATCTTTATGATCTTCAAATTTTGGAATATCTTCTTCTTTCATGGCTTACCAAGTGATTGTTAGGCTAGATCCGCGCTGATAAATTGAGAACTCATATTCTTTAATTTTTTCAATCAGCGCATTTACTAAAAGTGTATTGCCCGCCTGAGATGAATTTAACCCAAGATCCTCAATTAGGTCAAGCTTAACATTACTTAATCCATTTCTGGAGTTACTCCTAATCGCAGCGGATATGCTGCTCAAGACAGGCTCTAGCTCAAACTCCTTTACCTGCCCCTCTTTAAATGATTTGACGTTTTTCTTCGCTTGTTTCGCCGAAATCATCTTGACTGATTTAGATGCCCTGCTCACTTTAGGTCTTCTAGCGCCCCTTTTATAAACTCTTCGATTGTAGTGCCCTTTTTGAATGCAGCTAACTCAAGCATTTCGTACTCCTGCTCGCTTAGGTCAAGTTGGATTTCGACCATATCCGCTTTCTTTAGTACAAGAGATCCGTCTTGAGGCAATATTTCAATATAATCCCCTTCCTTCCACTCAACTTCCTTTAATAGGTCATCGGGGATTTTAAGCATGACGTCTTCTCCGTCTGGGCCAAATTGCGATTTAATTTTTTGAGTATAGACTTTTGACATAACGCAATTAAGGTAAGCGCCACAAGCTTGATAGTCAAGTATTTTTGACGCGACTCTTAAAAAAAGTTGACGAGCTAGCGCTATTTGTCGATCATAAACATATGACACCCACTGAAATCTTTGAAAAAGTCGTCACTAATGGACGCGAAAAATACGAAGCGAGAAAGTTATCTTTCCCTCACGAGAAGGAGGAAAATCGGATAGAGTATATAATTGATTACGTGATAGACGAAGTTGATGAAACCGAGATGAATCATCAGGATAAGAGGATGTTTTTAGATTCTCTCATTCTTGAGTTAGAGTCTGCGCAGAAAGTGGGGGTAAAAAACGAGGGGTACGGAGAGGGCACTATAAACTACCTAATTTTTTATGCAGAAAGACGGAAGAGGCAGTACGAAAACGAACTATTTTTGTCAATTGCCGAATAATTTTGTTCCCATTTTAAAAAACTACGTGTACTTCAAAGATGAAGGATTAGAGAGTAAAGAAGAAGACGGGCGCGCGCAAAAAAAGAAGGACTAGAAGAAGATAGAAGCCAGGGATAGCCCAATCCCTGGCTTCTTTTTTTTATGACAGCGCGGTTGGGGAGTAGGAGAGTAGGTTGTCTATAGGACTTTTAGTTACAGACTTGGTGTGATACCCATTCACTTGATTGAAGGTGAAGATAGTGTCCCAGTATTTTTGGCCCTTAAATTCTTCTGATGTGTAAAATTCAGCGTGTGTCCTGGCGAATTGCTTGCCGCCTGTTCTGAAATTGTAAATTATAAAGCTCATAGGCCCGTTACTATTTAATACACTAACAGAGTCATAGTCTCCACAAATTTCTTCAATTATTTTTGAATCAATTCGGTTATTAAAGATGCTTTCGCAGTCAACCCACACTACATAATCAAGGTTTTTTCTGGGCGTTTTGCTAATTATGCTTATTAAGGCTGTGGATTTAGAGCACTTTAAATCGAAAACCTTTTCTTTGTCTTTGATTCCATCTTCGAGCGCCCTTTTGTAAACTCGATTCCATGAACGGTACGCTGGATACTCCGTCATGTCAAAAAAGAAGGTGTTTTTTTCGTTAAATAGCATTCTTTGGTTAACGCCAACAAGTAATTCGTCGCCCTGTTTTTCCCGAAATGATTGGATCATGGCTCGACCATGATCCTTGTATCTTTTGGGGTCAATTATCGTTGCGTAAATTACTTGCATATTTGCAATCGCCCTTGAATATTGATTTTGCATCCACCTTCAACTTGGGTGCAATCAATAATCTTATTATTGTGAGGATTAATTTCACTGCATGGAAAAGTTTATTTCAACATACTCGGTTTTGCAAGGCTTTTCCCACTTGATAGATTTTATGTCTCCATTTTCATCTGGAACTGCATTTATTTCACCATCACATGGGCATGTTTTTGAGTAAATAGCCGCTTGCGTCAAAAATATAATTTGATCACCAACCCTAATCTCCACGCCATCTTCAATAATACTTGCGGTGAGCTTTGGGTCTTCGGAGCTTACGACACTACCGTCGCTAGATATAATGGCTCTCGATTGACCTGGATTTTTGCTAAGTTTGTATTTCATTATTTAATAATTATATCTCTTTTGCAATAACTCAAGGGGATGCAAAAATTTCGAAATCTAATGCAGTCTTCGGCAGCAAAAAATACAACTTCATTAACCCCTTGTGATACTGGAATAAAAGTACAAGAGGCTGTTTCAAAATTTATACAACCTGCGCAGTATGTTACTTGATCATTGCATGTATTGTTTGTATTCATCGTGTAGCGCGCAAAACTTTCTCCAGCCTTTTTGCTAACATTGAATTGCGTTGATCCTAATTCGCCACAAGTGAGTCCGCCCATTAATATCACTTCAGAATTCAATGACCAATCACTATTTATTCCACTTCCCGCTCCAACCAAGCAGTGATGCGCGCATCCGCCACTAATGGAGGATTGCCAACGACCAAATGCATTTGTTCCATCCGCAAAAAGCACCTCATCCCTTTCGTGGGATGGATTGAGTCCGCTTATCGTGCCCGTAGGTAAGGCATGCGTATGGTTATACAGAGAAATGTATGATTCGCCATCTGTTTGTGGGCCGCATGTAAAATTGTTAGACATACATCTATAATTACACTACATCCAGAGCTTCTCCCAGTTTTTTTATAACAAAACGAATGAATTCTGAACGAACGATATCATCTTCATCAAACTCAAAGCAGTGTACGCCATGATCGACGGACTCTTTGTCATAGAAGGCGTCAAACACTTTGGCGAAACCAGATTTCCTGCCAATATCACTCTGCATAGGATCTCCGCACATAATCAGCTTAGTTTTTTCTCCAACCCGAGTCATGAGGGTCGTAAACTCTTTTAGGGTGAAGTTTTGGCAATTATGCGCGACAACATTTGCGCCCTTGAAATTATCAATACTTGACACCACAAAGTTGTGATTATCTTCAACCTCGATATCAAAAACCTCCTCTTCGTACAAGTCGATATTTGTGGCCAGCACAGGTGATAACCCAAACGGTACGGCGCAGCCATATTTAGGATACCTAATTAAAATGTCGTCCTTCTCCAAGCTGCCCAGCATTTTCCACCCTTCATAAGTTAAAAATGAGTGATTTGCAGTAGCTCTAATTGTAGAGCCGTCTCCGAGGACAATTTCTGAAATTGGCTTCCTTCCCTTCTCGAAGGATCGAAGTACGCGCTTTTTTTCAAATTTCTTTTCATCTTCATTGAAGCTGATGACTCTATAGCTTTGCGGATCTTCAACAATGTCGCCCATTCGGGCGTAACCATCCTCCGTGAGTACAAAGGTGTGTGCATCAAAGCACTCGTCGGCAATAACAATCTTGTCCGTCCAATTCGCGCCCCGCAAGAAATTTATTGGTTGTGCTTCGATCCTGGGAAATTGTCCCTCTTGTAGTGGCTTCACTATTTTAGGAACCAAGATTTCGTACAGCTTATCTTCTAGCGGCCTCATGTAGGGTCCAAACTTCTCTTCTATATTTCCTGGGAGCGAGCCAAGGGCTTTGTCGGCGCTTTCTATTGCCGATCTAACATAAAGCAAGTCAAGGGCTCTATCCTTTTGCATGGATAGTAGCGCCGAGTAGGCTGCAATATAAGTTTTTGACGTTCCCGCTGGTCCCGATATGAAAATCGCTTTTGTATCTGGGTCGGTGATCAAAGAAATCAACTCTTTTTGCTTTTCAGAGAATTCAAAACGCCGCTGAAGCATTTCGATGTTAAATGAGGAAATCTCGCTTCCAATTTTGAAATCATCCTCGTGGTGGTGGAATTTTTTCTTTTTTGCCATTAATGAGTGATACAGTTTTTATTGATTCTTTAGAAGTTTTTTCTTCGCCTGTTTTTGTATAGTATTGAAATTCAATATGTTTGTCAACTATTTTTAAGTGTATATACTTATGTAATGTTCCCGCCAGAAGTCATAACCTTTGTAATCACCTTTGTTCTTAGGACTGTGGCCGATAAATGGATGCAGAGTGGAGAGGACAGGCGCGCCGAAAAGGCGATGGATCGAGAGGTTCTTGAGTTGGAGCTGAAGGCGCAAAACGAAGTTAGGAATAAAATTCCAACAATGATTTTTGGAATAACGACTGCGACGCTAGCGATAATTGCATTCACTTGTATAATAGGCGTCAGAATAGTCGCGCCGATCTTTATTGATGTCCCAGTTTATTTCGCCTTTAATGAAGAAAGCACTAGTTTTTTCTTTAGGTCACCAATGACCAAGGTTCAGTACATGGAGCTTCCTGGTATAACCTTTCTTCCATCAGATAGTCATTTGATTAGCGCGATTGCTGGGGCGTTTTTCGGTAAGGTTAAAAAATAGAGTGAGCGAGGTTAATATTATTGCAGCAGTCGCTATTTGCGTTTGCGGTGCTTTTGTTACAGGGTCAGTAGCTTTCGTTATAAAATCTTTAATGAATGATATCGCTCAGGCGGAGGAGTCTGCCGAGAAGGGGTTTGAGTTTATTAGGTCTGAAATTTTTGGTATTAGAAAATCGCTGGATAATTTTAGATCTGAAGAGCGACACAAAGATGACGAATTAAAACTTGCTATTGATGTTACAAAACAGGAATTAAGGTCTGAAGCTCGCGCCGATAGGGATTATATAGAAAAAGTAAAAGGCGAACTAAGAGAAGAGATGAAGTTTTATTGGGAGAAAGCGGAATCTGTTCTTGAAGCTAGGCGTCAGGATGTATATATGTTGCACAACAAAATTGACGCAAAAATAGAAGCCTTATTAGAGAAATTGGAAAAAATGAAGGCGGATTAAGGATTTTTAGTTGTTTTTTTGTTCTCTAATGCTTAATATAAGTGTAGAACACCTAATGACTAAATAAGATTATGAGAAATGCCTATTGTCCATCATGCGGACACATACATAAATATACTGCAAGAGCACCTGAAAATTGCACGAAATGCGGCGCAGAAATGTCGCCTATTGCATCCGCCAGTAAATCGCCAGCGGTTGCTCCTAAGCCAGCCCCCGCACAACCACTAAAGACTGGAATGGCCAGTAAGTGGAAGAGGCGACTAGCTGAAAAGAGGGGGTTGGATGTTGATGACGACGAAGAGGATGATTACGAATCTGATGTAGACAGCATTCCTAATATTTCCAGACTCAGTGTCACATCCGAATCTTCATTAGATGGAGTTTCAAACACTAAAATAGGAAATATCTTTGGAGGTATGGATAAGCTTGAGGGGGCTGCGGATGCAGAAATCAACCAAAAGAATGAAAAAGTTTAAGTTTGAGGATAAGATTGATGTAATCGACGCCGAAATAAAAAAAAGGAGGGGTAGATGGTTTATTAAAGCCATTAGGTGGATGGATTACGACGACGTATGTCAATTAATTCGCATACATATATATGAGAAATGGGATCAGTGGGATCAGTCGCGCCCCATTGAGGGTTGGCTCAATACGGTGATTAAAAACCGCATAACCAACCTGTTGAGAGATAACTACCTTAATTATTGCAAGCCCTGTGAGACTTGCCCGTTTAATAACTCCAAAGAGACTCCAAGTGGAGAAATTGGAGATAACTTGTGTGGCTGGACACAGTCTGGGTTTCAAGATAGCGAATGTAAGCTGTACAAGAGATGGGAAAAGAAGAAGAAGTATGCGCTCGAATTAATTTCTGCATCAGATGTTGACTCCGCTGGAACCGCCAATGAAGAACATTCGCATGATGGACTTTTTGATTTAGAAAATGCGATGGAGAAAGTCCACGCAAAGATGAAGAAAATTCTATCTAAAAAGCAGATGCAAGCCTACAAACTCCTTTTTATTGACAAAATGAGTGAGGAAAAAGTAGCTATAAAGCTTGGCTTTACAACAAATGAAAAGGGGCGCAAGGCTGGATATAAGCAAATAAAAAACCTAAAAGACATGTTTCGTGAAAAGATCGAATACATTTTAAAGAACAACGACATTATTGTGTGATGGAGCTTACAGAAGAACAAAAAGAGTATATACTCAACAACTACGAAAGCACACCAGATCTCAAACTCCTAACCAGGGGGGCGTTCAAAAATGATGAACTAGAGGGTCGTCATAAAGAGGGGCGCGCTGTAAGAAAATTTCTTGTTGAGAATCATATTGACTTCTCTACTTCAAGATCCGTTTCAAAGGTT
>Ga0181577_10004443_pt1 | contig 10818 bp, 10 predicted proteins | sample 101ome_21_FD_132468 | JGI IMG/M metagenome (GOLD analysis project Ga0181577, IMG submission 132468) | Coastal salt marsh microbial communities from the Groves Creek Marsh, Skidaway Island, Georgia - 101413BT metaG (megahit assembly) | ecosystem: Environmental > Aquatic > Marine > Intertidal... | reverse complement strand
CAGGCGCGCCTAATTTTCGCGATGACTTTCAGCAAGAGCTTGATGCCTTGGGCTTTCCACAAGATGTGCGCAACGTGACCATGATTAACGGTGCTGTAGATGGTACTAATGTTGGGAGTCCGGGAATGGAAGTCGTCAATACCAGTTTAGAGATAGATGCGCTTACCGATATTGATATTGCTTTATACTTTACCCCTGAAGCTGGACAAAACATCACCGTGACTGATGTGGCGACCTTTTTTATTGGCATTCCAATTTCTAATTTTTCTGCAGATTCGGAATCGCCTGCAACTTCAGATGGTATCGACAGTGCCCCCGGTGGAACAGGAAGTATCACTCTCGCTTTTGGCGGTGGCGGTGGCAGTCCAATTTTTGAAGAGTTCCTAGCAGCCCTCAATCAAGATTATTACAGTTTTATTCCTACGATGAGTGCCTTGGCCATAGATACCGATAACTGGCATGGTCCCGCAGATCTTGCGGCGTCTCCTTTTGATAATATTGAGGCTTCGACTAATAATTCTCTCCATGTGAGTTTGACTCAGGATATGGCTGATTTCGCTATCACTGAGATTCTACAGCTGTTGGGGAATTCTGATGTTGTGACTCAGTCATGGGGTAGGGTCATTAATCCTGCCAAAGGAAACATTCAAATGTTTCTCGACCCTTCGTTCAAGCCAGCTTTTTTAGAGGCAGAACTGTTTCAGCTCGATGGACGAAGAGTAGCAAACACCTCGTGGCATTCGCCAGCGGGTCATCTCTCATGGCCGATTTCATTGAGTCAAGGTCTGTACCTTTTGCACCTAAACGATGGCAATTCCAGCCATAACATCAGGCTACTGGTTGAGTAATTCAGCAAAGGATAAAATCTCTACCGTAAAGCTGAATAAATGAGGCTTGAGCGTTATTCATGATGATACGGCTCCCCGCGAAGAATGCTAAATACCCGATAACACTGTTCTACCATAAAAAGTCGAACCATTTGGTGAGAGAAGGTCATTTTCGATAGAGAAATACTGCCTTGAGCTCTTGATTTGATGTCTTGTGAAAACCCATAAGGACCACCAACAACAAAAACCAATTTTTTCCCGCCGGCATTCAGTTGCTTTTGCATGTATTGTGCAAATTCTGTAGACTTCATCTGTTTGCCCCGTTCGTCCAACAAAACGACTCGATCTGAGGCCCCTAATGCCTGCAATATGGACTGACCCTCTAAATAACATTGGTGTTCTGTACTGAGGTTTTTGGTGTTTTTAAGTGCTGGTAAACATTTCAGTTCAAACCGGACATAGTGATTCAATCTTTTGAGATAAACCTCAATGAGTTCCTTCAGCATTGGATTGTCGGTCGGTCCAACCGCGAGCAGACAAATATTCATATTTCAAAGATATTGAATTTGTTTTCTGTGGATAAAGTTAGGGCCATCAGTCCTGCCTTTTTGTTGCGTATTTTAGTAATTTAGCTCAAAAGCAATCCATTGATTTCTGCCAAACAAGAACAAGAAGAAATTCGGGGCATCATAGCCAATGCCCTTCGTGAAGATGTTGGTTCGGGCGATCACTCTACTTTAGCGTGTATTCCAAAAACAGCTCGTGGTAAAGCGGCGCTTCTGATCAAAGAATCAGGCTACATTGCTGGTCTTGATTTTGCCCGTCAAGTTTTTGAATCATTGAGTGCTGAGGTTGTTTTTCAACCCAATCAAGCTGATGGTGAATTTGCCCCAATGGGAGCAGTAGCGTTCACGGTCGAGGGTCCAAGCCATGCTTTATTGCAGGCTGAACGATTGGTGTTAAACGCAATGCAACGCATGAGTGGAATCGCTACAAAAACAAGGGCTTATGTCGCTCGACTTGAAGGCACGAAAACGCGTCTGTTGGATACGAGAAAGACCACCCCCGGCATTAGGGCATTAGAAAAATGGGCCGTTCGATTGGGCGGTGGGGTGAATCATCGATTTGCCCTTTATGACGCCATCATGCTTAAGGACAACCATATCGATTTTTGTGGTGGCATGCACCAGGCCATTGAAGCGACCAAAAAATACTTGACCGATCATGATTTGAACTTACCGGTAATCGTCGAGGCCCGAAATTTTGATGAAATTGAGGCCATTTGTCAGCACGATATGGTGACCCGTATACTGATCGATAATTTTAGTATTGGGGATACGAAAAGGGCAGTAACCATGATCGGGAATCACTGCGAAACCGAATCCAGTGGTATGATCAACCTGGAAACCATAAGGGATTATGCGCTCTGCGGAGTCGATTATGTCTCCTGTGGAGCCATTACCCATTCCGTCAACAATTTAGATTTGAGCTTAAAAGCTGTTGAATGATGACCCAGACGAAAGACACCCCTAAAACTTATCGCTTTGAGCAATGGCCTGTCTTAGGTTATTTGACTCGAATCATGCGTTGGATAGAACTTCCGGGGTTTCAGGGCTTGTCCCTTTTTGACTTGATAGAGATCTACGGTGTCGGACTCGTGAAAGGGGCTATTTCGTCCAGGGCAAGCGCCATAGCCTATAGTTTTTTCATGGCGATCTTCCCGTTTTTGCTCTTCATGCTTAATGTAATTCCATACCTTCCAATCCGCAATTTTCAAGCCCGATTTTTGCGCTTTATCGACGATTTGTTACCGGCACAGACCCACGACTTTTTTTATCCCGTCATCGAGGACATTGCGACCAATCCGCGGACTGGGTTACTGTCATTTACCTTGATTTTGGCCCTGTTTACCATGTCAAATGGCGTCAGTGCGATTTTTAGTGCATTTGAATATTCGGTGCACGTCACCATAAATCGCGGATATATTCGTCAATATTTCATCTCCGTAGGGGTTGCTATTTTGCTTTCCGGTATTTTAATCATGACCCTAGGCGGCATCGCTTATGGTGAATACCTTATTAACGTGCTGAAAAAGGACACCTTAATCGACAATGACCTCTTCTGGTTGTCTTTCGTACAGTATTTGTTTTTTATTGTGATGCTTTATGTCATTGTTGCCTCCTTGTATTACTTTGGGGTACAAAAGCGAGTAAAAAGTTCTTTTTGGTCGGTGGGTGCTTTGGTCACAACCCTTTTGATCTTATTCACGACCTATGGTTTTGGCGTTTACATCAATAATTTCTCTAAATACAACGAGTTGTATGGGTCTATAGGTGCTTTGCTCATTATGCTGTTTTACATATGGCTTAACGCCAATTTACTCTTGCTAGGTTTTGAATTGGATCAATCTCTAGGGCGGTTAAAAAACCGGGCCTCAACCGCAACAATTGGGGATTAAATCCACGCTCATGCCTTTTATAGACGTCATCATTCCTTTACCCATAAAGCAGCGATTTACCTATCGCGTAAGAGAGGCAGAAGCCAATTTTTTGAGTCCAGGCATGCGCGTTGTGGTCCCTTTTGGTCGAAATAAATTGCTCACCGCGCTGGTTTACGGTGTTTTGCTCGATGAGCGTCCCAAGTATCAAACTAAAGAAATTGACCAAATTCTTGATCACGAGCCCATTGTCACAACAGATCAATTGAAATTTTGGCAATGGATGTCAGAATATTACCTATGTACTATGGGCGAGGTTATGAGGGCAGCCTTGCCTGGATCGTTGCTCCTAGAAAGCGAAACCTATATCGTGGCGCTTCAAACTGATTCAGAGCAATGGAGCGAACTCAGTGATCAAGAATTTTTGCTCATGGAGGCGCTGAGTGCCCAACCCCATCTGTCCATCCAAGACATTCGGGACATATTGTCGAAGAATGCCGTAATGGGGGTCGTCCAAGCCTTGATAGAAAAAGGATTTGTCTCCATCCAAGAACACTTAAAGGACAAATACAAACCCTTGAAACGAAAGTTTGTAAAGCTTCATCCTGACGCCCTTGAATTGGCTTTGAACAATGAGTTATTCAATGAATTGAATAGGGCGCCAAAACAACGTGAACTCATGACGTTCATGCTATCCCGGCCACATGATGAATTTATTTTACAGTCCGAATTAATTCAGGCGACCAAGACCAATGCAGCGGTCATTAGTGCATTGATCAAAAAAAGCCGACTTATCGTTGAGGAGCAAATCTTGGATCGAATACCGAAATTTAAAGGGGCTGTCGAATCACTTTCTGTATTGTCGGAAGATCAGAAAAAAGCGTTACAGGCCGTAAATAATGTATTTGATTCTGGGCGTCCATGTCTTTTACACGGGGTCACCTCTAGTGGAAAAACAAGACTATACATTCACTTGATGAAGGATTATTTGGACCAGGGCAAACAGGTCCTGTTGATCGTGCCTGAAATTGCACTGACCACTCAGCTTATTGGTCGGCTGCAAAAATTCTTTGGGTCAGAAGTCGGGGTGTATCATTCTCGACAATCTCCTGCTGAGCGTGTTGAGCTCTATCGCAGAGTCAAGGACGGATCTGCGGAGGGGCGTATTATTGTGGGCGCACGTTCATCGCTCTTTCTTCCGTTTAACAATTTAGGGCTCATTGTGTTGGATGAGTCTCACGAACCCTCTTTAAAACAACACAGTCCTTCGCCGCGATACCACGGCCGAGATGCCGCCATAATGCTGGCCCACCAGTATGGAGCACAGGTTTTGATGGGTTCGGCGACGCCCTCCTTGGAGTCCTATTTCAACGCCAAAAAGAACAAATTTGGCCTTGTTGAATTGACACAGCGATTTGGTGGCATTGAATTGCCGGACATCCAAGTGATTGATTTAGGCGAGCAATACAAAAAAAAACTAATCAAGCATCATTTTAGTAGCCCACTTATTGAGGCCATTGAGCAGGCATTAAACAAGAATGAACAGGTCTTGTTATTTCAAAATAGAAGAGGATTTTCAGCCTTAATCGAATGTCTTAGATGTGGTCATGTCCCCGGTTGTCCGGACTGTGATGTCAGTTTGACTTACCACAGCCATCAACAGGTTTTGCGCTGTCATTATTGTGGTCATCAATCTGGCGTACCTGCCTTGTGTAGCGCCTGTGGTGGTAACGAATTAGATCGTGTTGGTTTGGGGACACAACAAATCGAAGAGGCCTTAGTTGAATTATTTCCCCAGGCGAGTGTCGCCCGAATGGATCAGGATACCACAAAGGGAAAATACGCTTTTGCAAGCTTGATTGATCAAATGAATCAAGGGACAATTGATATTTTGGTGGGGACGCAGATGCTGGCAAAAGGATTGGACTTCGAACGGGTGACTTTAGTGGGTATATTGAATGCCGATCAATTAATGAATTTTCCGGATTTCCGCGCCCATGAGCGCGCTTATCAGCTCATGTCGCAAGTCAGTGGTCGGGCTGGTCGAAGACAGGCTAGAGGTAAGGTGATCATTCAGACTTATCAACCGGACCACCCTTTGTTGAAACAGGTCGTTACGGGGGATTATCAGAATATGTTCGAGCAACAAAATAAGCAGCGAAGTCAATTTTTATATCCGCCTTACAGTCGATTAATCAGAATTACGGTAAAGCATAGAGCGTTACCCGTGAGTCAAAACGCGGCTCGATGGATGGCGCAGGTCTTATCGCAACAAATGGCGCCAAATGTCCTTGGGCCGGTAGCACCACTGGTTGGTCGCGTGCGAAATCAATATCTGCAACAGTTGATGATTAAAATACCAGTCCATCAATCACTGAGTAATTCTAAGCTATTTATTGAAAAGGTGCGTCAAAAGTTTTTATCGCAAAAGGCCTTTTCTCAAGTGTCTCTTACGATAGACGTTGATCCGATTTAGAAGGCCTAATTATTTCCTGCCGCTGCGGCCAAAGCCTCAACCAAATCAGTTTTTCTATTCCGACTTAAGGGTAAACTTTGGTTTTCCAACTCAATTTGTTTGCTGTTGTAGCGATGGACTTTATCCAAATTCACGATGTAAGATTTGTGAATCCTCAAAAATCGATCTTGCGGAAGTAAATGCTCGAAGGCTTTCATAGTCGATAAGACCACTAGGGAATCGAATTGAGTTACCAGTTTAACATAGTCACCCAGGGCTTCGATGTAATTTAATTCACTCAAAAAAACTTTTCTTTTTTTCAAGTTACTCTTAACAAAAATGAAGTCTTCATCGTCGAAATTTTCTTCATTACGGAGTTTGTAATTGACGATGGCTTTGTGTACGGCATTGAGAAATCGGTCTTTGGCGATGGGTTTGCGCAAATAGTCAATGGCGTCGTAATCAAATGCTTTGAACGCATATTTTGTTTTGCCTGTTACAAAAATGATTTGTGGTTTTTGGGTCATGTCATCTAACATATCGAATCCCGATACACGAGGCATTTCAATGTCCAAAAAAACTAAATCAATTTGCTGAGACAGGAGTCCATCCTTGGCCTCGTCAGCACTGTTGTACTGAGCGACCAATTTTAATGACGGGTGTTCATTGATGAGTTTGACTATGGAAAGTCGCTGAAGTGTTGAGTCGTCAACCACAGCACAATTCAACATGGTTTGATCCATAATAAGGTGAGATTTAAGGTATAACAATATTAAATAATAAAATAGTCATTTACAAGTTTCATGTGGCGTTTAACTGATTTTTATTGCGGTTTATCTAAGTTTTGAGACTTATTTTACTCTGTCAAAATAATGAAGCGTTCAGATGTTTAGCCAATAAAGCCGAATCTGGTCTGATTCCTTTACCTGCTCTTGAGACTAAGTGGTTTTAGGTCAAGAATCGTTTTAATAATTGGGCTTTGTATTTTGTAAATATTGGTGTATTTTTGCACGCTCTCAGCAAGGTGCTGAGGCTTAAAACATACATTATGACTCATTACGAAACTGTTTTCATCTTGAATCCCGTTTTATCTGAAGAGCAGATAAAGGAAACAGTTAAGAAATTTGAAAGTTTTCTTGTTTCTAAAGGTGCCAAGATGATCTCCAAAGAGGATTGGGGCTTGAAAAAGCTGGCCTATCCGATCCAAAACAAAAAGAGTGGTTTTTACCACCTGTTTGAATTTACCAGTGATGGTGAACCCATCGGTGATCTTGAAGTAGAATTCAGACGTGACGAACGCATCATGCGCTACCTCACTGTAAAACTCGACAAACACGCTGTTGCTTGGGCCGAGAAGAGAAGAACTAGAAACAAACAAAACGCATAAGCTATGTCATCACTAGAACAACAAGCAAAAGGCAAAAAAGACGGTGAAATCAGATATTTAACCCCGTTAAACATTGAGACCGCAAAAGCCAAGAAGTACTGCCGATTTAAAAAATCTGGCATCAAGTATATCGATTACAAAGACCCAGACTTTTTACTCAAATTCGTCAACGAGCAAGGTAAGATTTTACCACGTCGTTTAACTGGAACGTCTTTGAAGTATCAGAGAAAAGTTGCCGTCGCCATTAAAAGAGCGAGACATTTGGCCTTGATGCCATATGTGGCCGATATGTTAAAATAAATTCAGTAAGGACATGGAAATAATACTTAAAAAAGACGTTGAGAATCTCGGATTCACAGACGACATTGTATCGGTTAAAAACGGATACGGAAGAAATTATTTGATTCCTCAAGGACTTGCTGTATTGGCCACGCCCTCTGCTAAGAAGGTTTTGGCTGAGACCCTAAAGCAACGTGCTCACAAGGAACAAAAATTAATCGACGACGCTCAAGCAGAGGCAGACAAACTCAATGGTTTGGCCATTAAAATTAGTGCCAAAGTTGGCGAGGGAGACAAACTATTTGGTTCAGTCAGTAATGCGGACTTGGCCGAAGCCTTGGCAGCAAACAGCATCAATTTGGACAAGAAATACATTAGCGTTCAAGGAGGCTTAGTCAAACGCGTCGGTAAGTACGAGGCAAAGATTCGTTTTCATCGTGAGGTGATTGCCGATTTCGCTTTTGACGTCGTTGCAGAGGCCAAATAAGTCAATTCGGCTCAACATAAATGAACCCTCTATGGTATAGCCTTAGAGGGTTTTTTAATCTTAATAATGAAACGTGAAATATCGCCGTCTCTCTAAAGAACAGTTTGAAGCCCTCCATGAGGCGTTCAGTCAATTTTTGGCCAGTCAGTCTATTGATCAGCAAAAATGGGCAGATCTGAAGGCCGCTGAATCTGAATTAATTGATCGTCAACTCGACGCATTTAGCGATTTAGTCTGGGAAGCTACACTGCGAAAAACGATTTATATCGATCATTTGAGTCCCGGTGCGTATTTTGGATTTCACGCTGGACAACAATCACTTAGGATGGTCGGGGTCAAATTACCACTCGATTTGGATTTCAATGCTCCTGAAACTTGGCAATGGCTGGAAACCCATTGGGAGGACCAGGGCGTTTCTTTCTACATGGATCAAAAGCCTTACGCGCGTCCTCGAACTGAAATTCTATTCGAACTGATCGAAAAAGGAGGGGTCTTGGCGGAATCGGATAATTTTGAGCGACTCAGTAAGAGTTTTCCAAGTTAATTTACTCGTAACGTAGGCTCTCTATGGGGTCGAGTTGCGCCGCTTTTGAGGCAGGGTAGGAGCCAGCAATAACTGCTACAATAAATGAAATGACGACCGCGGCAAAAATAGCGCCCCAAGGTAAAGCGTAGTCAAAATCGGCCACACGAGCAAAGATGAGGCCAGTACCCACACCAAGTAAAATCCCTAAAAAACATCCAATTTGTCCGATGACGATGGTCTCGATAAAGAATTGCGTCAAGATGGTTCTTTTCTTAGCTCCCATAGCTTTTCGCACCCCGATTTCTCTTGTGCGATCTGTAACCGAAACCAACATGATGTTCATTAGTGCGATAGAGGACCCCAAGATAGTAATGATGCTGATGATCCAAGCAGCGGTTTCCAATACACCGGTAATCGAGGCGATACGATTAATTAGGTCCTCACTGCGCTCAATGGCAAAATTATCTTCTTCTAGCGGAGAAAGTCCTCGAACGTTGCGAAAAGCCACCAGAGCAGCGCTTTCCGCCTCCTTGAGCATCTCCTTTTGATCGACCATGACACTTATGGTATAATTGATGTTTGGCTGGGTGAAAATTCCACGGGCTATCTGAATCGGGATAAGTACCCGTAAGTCTTGATTGTCGCCAAATGAGGATCCTTTGGCGGACAAAAGGCCAATGATCTTGAATTTCGAACCTCGGATGCTTATGGTTTTGTTAATGGGGTCTTCATTTTTAAACATTTGCTTTAAAAAATCTGAACCGACCAAGCAAACCCGATTGTTGTTTTGAATGTCAAAAAAATTAAACGCTCGGCCACGCTCTATTTTTGTTCCTGTATTGGCCAAATAATGCTCGTTAACACCAAACACACTAACCTCTGGATCTGTCTTTAGGTTATTGTATTTGACCTCTGCGGTACCCGTGCCTAAGAAAGATACTGAGGTTTGCGTCCCCGGAAAATCATATTGTCCATTAAAGGCCCGAATTTGATTGTAATCAATAATTGGATTGATTTTTTTTCGCTCAGAGCCATCGCGAGAGTTTGTGGCAAAGGCGTATCGCTGAAGGTTAAAGGTGTTGGATCCCATGCTGGCGAAATTCCCTGAAATTGAATTCTCTAAGGCATCTACCGCACTTAGAATACCTACAAGCGACCAAATGCCTATACCGATGATGACAATGGTCAATACGGTTCTTAACAATTGAGTTTTGATTGAATCAAGGGCAATTAGGATGTTCTCTTTGAATAATCCGAGCATTCCAAATGGAGACTGATGACGGACAAATTTACCGAAATCTTTGGCTGTTAGGCGATAATTACGCTTCAATTTTAAGATATTTGTAATAACGGTAAATTTTAACACAAGTGGCACAGAAACCTTCATTACCCAAAGGGACTCGAGATTTTTCATCGCAGGATGTAGCCAAGAGAACTTATATCACTAAGATTTTACGCGAGAGTTTCGAGCATTTTGGTTTTCAACCCATTGAGACCCCGAGTTTTGAGCGATCAGAGACCTTGATGGGAAAATACGGTGAGGAGGGGGATCGCTTGATTTTTAAAATTTTAAACAGTGGAGATTTTTTGGTCAAAGCGGACCAAGCGCTGTTAGAGAACCGTAAAAGCACGCAAATTACCTCTCAGATTTCAGAAAAGGCCTTGCGCTATGATTTGACAGTCCCTTTTGCTCGTTATGTGGTCCAACATCAAAACGAACTGAGCTTTCCATTTAAGCGGTACCAAATACAACCCGTTTGGCGGGCTGACCGTCCACAAAAAGGACGATTTAGAGAGTTTTATCAGTGCGACGCGGACGTGGTTGGGAGTCAATCACTTTGGCAAGAGGTAGAGTTAATTCTTCTCTACGATCGGGCATTCCATGCCCTCGGCTTAAACGGGGTGACCATCCACATGAATAACCGCAAAATTCTTTCAGGAATTGCCGAGGTCATCGGCGCGGCAGATCAGCTCATTGATTTCACTGTTGCCTTGGATAAATTAGACAAAATAGGTCGTGATCGAGTGGAGGAGGAAATGAGACACAAAGGCATTAGTGATGAGGCGATTTCAAAATTGGCCCCACTTTTTGAAACCCAAAAAGACAATGCCTCACAGTTGACGAGTCTGGATCATTTGTTGAGGGATTCTCAGGTGGGTAAACAAGGTATAGAGGAATTACGCTTTGTACTCGACGCCATAAATGACTTAACGCTGAGGGCCTCAAATTTGTCCATCAATTTGACTTTAGCACGAGGGTTAAATTATTATACGGGCGCCATTTTTGAAGTTTCTGCGCCAGAGGGTATAGAATTGGGAAGTATTGGTGGTGGTGGCCGCTACGATGATTTAACTGGAATCTTCGGTTTAAAAGGCATGAGTGGTATTGGAATTTCGTTTGGTTTAGACCGCATTTATAT
>Ga0181577_10004442_pt1 | contig 10818 bp, 35 predicted proteins | sample 101ome_21_FD_132468 | JGI IMG/M metagenome (GOLD analysis project Ga0181577, IMG submission 132468) | Coastal salt marsh microbial communities from the Groves Creek Marsh, Skidaway Island, Georgia - 101413BT metaG (megahit assembly) | ecosystem: Environmental > Aquatic > Marine > Intertidal... | reverse complement strand
CGACATTAACCCTTACCATTCTGCTGATTGGTACAAGAAAGTTGGTGCTGATAAAGAAGCAAGTTTCGTTGAAGAGATGATTGCCGCAATGAAAGGTACTAAGTGGTACGATAACAGCGATGCGATGACTGACTACTTCGACACTGCTTACTACTTGTCACTGAAAGTTGGTCAGTGGAACAAACCTTACATTTACACTGCATAAGGAATAAGTATGAATATAGAACAATTTTTCAATGAAGCATCCATGCACGATTGGTTCTATGACTATAGTGATGACCATCGTGTTTGGACTGCAGGTCGTGATAACCAGCAACGATTATACAACCTTGCTGAAGGTAGCGAAACCAAGATGCAAATAATGTCTGCGTTTCGTTCCTATGTTCGTGGTAATCGTGAGCGTCCTACCTTAGAGGAGTTTATTTCAAATGATTAGAGCAAAAGAAAACCGAACACCTGTCATTGACCTGACGGGTCCTGATGGTAACGCATTCTCCTTGCTTGCTAGAGCAGAGAGATGGGGGCGTGACTTGGGGTTTGATACAGAAGAGATTATTGAAGAAATGAAATCAGGTGATTATGAGAACTTAGTCAGTGTGTTTGACAGGTTCTTTGGTGACTATGTTATCTTGGAAAGGTAAAGGTTTTTATTTTTATCTGAAAAGGGGACACCCTATATAGGGCATGGGCAACGACTTTCCGTTGCCGCTTCGGTAATAGTTACGGTAATAATATGAGCAGAGACATTTGGGTAATCAGCGACACACATTTCGGTCATTCGAACATCTTGACCTTCCGTGATGGTGGGTCAGATGGTCCACTCATTCGTGGTGCAAGATTTTCATCTGTTGAAGAGATGAACGAAACCATGATTGAAAACTGGAACAAGACAGTCAAACCAGGTGACAAAGTTTACCACTTGGGTGATGTGATGATGATGCCGAAAGAAAACTTCATCCTTCTATGGAAAAGACTGAACGGACAGAAGCGTCTAATCTTGGGTAACCATGATGATGCAAAGTTCTTCGCCAAGCATGAGTTGGTTTCTAAGATTGATGTATGGAGAATGTTTCCTGAGCATGGTCTGTTGTTGACGCATGTTCCTGTTCATCAAAGCACCTTATATGAGGGTCGCTTCAAAGGTAAAGAAGCATTCAATGTGCATGGACACATTCATCAGAATCCTGCACCCTCTCCTCAGCATATTTGTGTGTGCGTTGAGCAGATTGACTACACACCTATACATATAGAAGAGGTCAAAACTCTTTTACCATAAAAAGACTTGACACAGACACACACATGAGTTACAGTTAGAACACTTCATTAACACAGACGCATAAGGAGATAACAGATGCGCTACTTGAAGAAAAACGAAATGAACATGGACATGCTTCCATCGTACAACTTCAAGGGGTTCGTTTACGCACCCACAACTCACGCCGGCAAGGTGTATCACACGGTATATAATAACTACCGCTATGTTACAGACTTGGCGGGTCCCACTAACGCAGTATTTTCTAAGAAGGAGTTCATCGATGCAATCCAAAAAGGATTCCAACGATACGCCCCTCGCAAGTCTTAGAGTAACCGACACGGAACTGCCTGACGGTTCCGCTGTCTTTACTTTTGATGGTAGCGATAAGGATTTCGAACTGATTGTCAAAACTGGTATGCGAGATGCAATTAACAAAGACTTGCTTGATGTTAAAAATTATCTTGCACCAAACTTTGATGAACTAAGTGAAGAAGAGCAGTTCACAAACTACTTCTTTGCCTATACGGTGAAGACCGGATTGATGAACATGCTGGAGGACTTTGAAAAAGAAAAGCAAAAAGATATGTTTGAGTAAAAAAGTTATTGATTTTCATGCTAAGTTATTGATTTTCATGCTAAGTTATTGTTTTTATTGATAAACTTTTTTCAAAATTTATGTGGATTTCCCTTGACTTTTATGAAAAAGTTCGATACAATGTATATACAAGATGAGAAAAGAGGTAAAAATATGACTAATCAAGTAACTCAGAAACATGTCGATGCCTACATTGACCACATTATGAACGACTACCAAGAGTGGTGTGACCGTGCTGAAATCAAAGGTACTCAGCGTGACGAAACTCACTGGGTTGCAGAAGAAGGTCGCAACTACATTAAGATTATTCACTGCCGTGGTGAAGAGGGTCAGAAGTCTGTTCACTCTTTCATCGTGAAGAAAGCAACAAAGAAATTTGTTGAGGGTGATGTTCTAATGGCGGCGAGTTGGAAAGCACCTGCTACCAACTTCGCAAGAGCGACAGTGTTCGACACAAACAGTTTTGCAAACCGCATTCGTTGGGCAGGAATTTCGTAAGGAGATATATGATGTTAAGATTAAAAGGTGCAATGACTAGATTGCGTAAAGAAGCAGAGTTCTTAGGAATGACATTCGATGAATTGTTAGTCTTTATGAACCGCAATCCCTATGCAGTTAAGAACTCAACTCTTGAAGCATGGGAAGTTTATTTGAAATCAAATCCTCAGAATGGAGAAGCGAAATGAAAATGAAACAAGTTGCTGTTATACACACAGCGTTTGAAGAAACTCCACGCACTGTTGCATTCGTAAATGTACCAGAGACATTCACAACTGAAGATGCGCTTGAGTACGCATTCAAGCGAACCAACAACATCATGGGTTCGTGGTCTAAACCACAAGTCTTTGAGTGGAACGGTGAAGTAATTCAGAATGAAGACTTCTCTGAAGATGTAACTGTTGTTGCTGAACTTCCACGCAATGATGCTGGCGTTGAGATGGGATTGCGTTCTACCTCAATGGGTGACCAGATGCTATTCGGTACTACAAAGTACAAAGTTGCATGGGCGGGGTTTGAAGAGATAACATGACGCTAGAAGAACTAAAAGAATTTGTCTATGAATTAGAAAGCGATATCGAAAAGAAAGTTGAGTGGACATTGACTGACTGCATGACAACTAGTCAAGCAAAGGTTTACACTCAACCTTTATATCTCGCTACTGGTGCTTTGAAAGAAAAGATTGATGAACTCATTCTTATCCGTGAATTCAACGACAATGTGTAGCAAAAAAACAACAAAGATGTTGCAAAAATACAACAACTTTTTTGAAAAAAAATGCAAAAAACACTTGACATTTAACTCATCATTTGGTAATATATACCTATAGTGATGATTAAGAAAGGTGAAAATATGAAGAAAATAGTTTTGATTGCGGCAGTTCTTGCTACTGCTTTTACGACAAACGCTAATGCCGGTAACGGTCGTGACTTAGTAGAATATCTCTACGGTGACCAACTGCTTCATGTTCCAGCGAACAGCGTTCATAACAAAGGTAACAGCGGTAAGTTGCTGATGTTCCCAAACATTGATATTAACAATGTGATTGGTGCAGTCATCGGTACTGTGATTGACCCTCGTGGTTATCCTGCTGAAGCGTATCCTAACGGAAAGCGTCCTAAGTTCAATGTTCAGTATGGTCGTGGCGGCACTGGTCGTTGTCAACCAGACCCTAAAGCAAACGGTATCTTCTGTAACTAAGAGGTTGTTATGAAATTTCTATTTGGTATGATTGTAGGTGCTGTTGTCTTTTATAACTTTCCTGAGATTTATGATTGGGTAGTTGATATGTTTGTTGACAGCGGTATGCGTGACAAAGCGATTGATGCATTGAAAGAGGTGAAGTGATGAGCAATCAGCGTCCTGGAAAATATCAGCGTAAAGCAATGTTCAATGATAATGGTGCTATGCTCCGACAAGCAATTCAATTTGCTACAGATGCAGAGCGTCAACTTGAAGAGCAAGGCAATGAAGATGCCGCTTATTATTTTGGACAGTTGAAAGATTGGTTGGTTGATAATCCTGGTAAGGGTTTCAACGAAAGAGCGTCTACGATTTTAGGTCTCTAGTCTATTGCGCCCATGGTGAAATTGGTAGACACAAAGGACTTAAAATCCTTCGCTAGAGCGTTCCGGTTCGAGTCCGGATGGGCGCACCAGACTAAATATTTCGACCGACAGAGGAGAAGGAGTATGGTCTCAGTTTTAGAAGGCGGTACCGGCAAGGTAGTAAGTCAGGATGAAATTATGAAACATAATGTTGCAGAATTGCAAGAACTCTTACAGAAGTCCTACATTCGGATTGAAGAGTTGGTTAGAGAGAATGAGAATTTGAAGAAGCAACTATTTGGTGATGAACCTACAGGTTGTTGATATGAGTTATGTGCCTGTAGTTCAGTTGGATAGAACAACGGTCTTCTAAACCGTAGGTCGCAGGTTCGAATCCTGCCAGGCACGCCAAACATCTTGGTGTGGCGGAATTGGTTACGCATCGGATTGCAAATCCGTTCTATGCAGGTTCGAATCCTGTCGCCAAGTCCAAGTGGGTATGGTGTAATGGAAACACGACAGTCTCCAAAACTGTAAACTGAGGTTCGATTCCTTGTGCCTGCGCCAATTATGAGGTAGTGAAATGAGTGAAAATAGGTTCGGTAAAACCCGATTTGATTTAGAACATGCGATGAATGACATTCGCACTACAGCAACAGACATACAGACTGTTGCGGATATGATGTATGATAGCAGTCTCATTTATAATGAAGACCGCACACACACCGTTCTGAGCGGTCTAGCAGAGGTGCTAGAAGCAAAGTGTGAGAAAGCGGAGCAGATTTTCAAGATGCTCTTTGAGTTAGATGAATATTGTCCGCAGTATTATAAAGATGCTGAAGGTGTATTGCGTTGGCGAGATACAGACCAACCATTAGAGTCCCAACTGTGGGATAAAGTTTAACGGAGATTAGCGCAGTCTGGTAGCGCATCTGCTTTGGGAGCAGAGGGTCGTTGGTTCGAATCCAGCATCTCCGACCAAATTATGAGGAGTGAAATGAAAGATATAAAAATAGAACCTATATTTGCAGATTTCTTTGTTGAGGACGAACTGAACATTGACCATGAACAGATTGTCAAGTATATCAAGAAACAAAAATCAGAAGGACCTAGCATTTACTTCAATGGTAATGAACCTCAACTAGGACAGTTCTATGGTACCGTTCGAACTATGGTTGATGCACTACACACCAAACTTGGATTGTACAGTAAACTCAAACAACAGATGTACATGGCATGGGCGAATATAGAGACTAACGAATATATCACAGTTCCACATACTCACAGCGAAAGAGCATATGCGGCAATATCAGGAGTGTACTACCCTCAAGCACCAGAAGGTTCTTATCCGATAGGATTCATGTCTAACAATGTATCAGTAAAGCATGTTATGTTAGATGGTATTGTTGAAGAACCAAATTGTTATAATGTGGGAATGACTGAGAGATATCCAACAACAGGAAAAATTTATATCTTTCCTTCTTGGTTGACGCATTATGTAATAAGAAAAGAAAAAGCATATGAAGGCGAACGGATATCATTAGCATTCAATTGTGAAATGATACCAATTGACTAAATAAATATTTGCCGATGTAGCACAACGGTAGTGCAACTGATTTGTAATCAGTAGGTTGGAGGTTCGATTCCTTTCATCGGCACCATAACTTATTAAGGATTCTGTATGAGTGCGTGGCACGGAGGTAAAGGTTCTTCCCGCAGAGGAAGTGCAAACGACAAGAAATTTGCAGAAGGGTGGGACAGAATATTCGGTCCTAAGAAACCCTCAACTGAAACCTCTCAACATACGGGCGGCGTAAGACGCAAGGAGAAGAAGGATATAACAAAATAGTCTAACCATTTTTGCTCTTATAAAAATAAGTAATAATAGGAGGTAAACGAAAATGAAAAGATATTTTGTCGCTACCGTGGTAGCACTTCTTCTTTTTGCGCCGCTGACTTTTTCTAATGCAAGACCACTACCAGATAGTGAAGCATGGAAAGACTTTAGTGAAAGCGTGAATGATGACCAAAGATATTTTGCAAGAAACTTTTAATAATATAGAAATATACGATGACTTGGTTTCAGTAGGTGACCAGCGTAAGTTCTTATCAGAATGCAATCGACTAGGTTATAATGTTAATGCGTGGGATGAAAGTCCCGCAGATGCCAGTGGTGCTAGTGCATCAGTTAGTATTCATTCTTACATGCACAATAAACTGATGATGATTATTGGCAATAACATAATGTCCGTTGAAGGACTTAAACCTTACGACTGTTATGTGAACTGTTTCTTTCCTAATGAGAATCCAAATTGGCATATAGATAATGATAGTGATAAATCTAGAACTCTCATATACTACGCAAATACAAATGATTTCAATGAAGGCGGCACTGAGTTTCTAGGTGAGAATACTGTTATGAGTGTACTACCTAAAGCAGGACGCATCGTTGTCTTTCCTGGAAACTACAAGCACAGAGCAACATCATTCAGAGATAAAAAGAGATTTACGATAGCATTCAAATATAAACCTTAAAAAAAATTACAAGTCGTTGTTTTTCAACGACTTTTTTTTGCATTTTTATGTGGATTTCCCTTGACAATAGTGTAATAGTAGGGTATATTATATATGTAAGATGAGTTGAAAAGAGAAAGAGAGATAAATGACCTGTTTTATTGATGCTGTTGAAGAGAAAAAGATTGCTGTCTACAAAGATGTAGGTGAGTGTGTTGGTCACGCTAAGACTGCAAAGATGTTGAAATACATTCTTGAAACTCACAAATTGACTGAAGAGACTTTCTACTACGGAAGCACTATGGACTTCGCTGATGAAGTAGGGTTCGCTCACTACGATGATGCTAAGAAGATTGTAGATGAAGCGTTTGATATGATTAAATGTGAAATGGTTGCTGAGGAGTTAGCATAATGACTGAATTCAAGATTACTACTTTCGATGTTGCTGGTACTGCAATTGCTGAAACTGTCCGTCACACTAAAGAGGGACTTGATATTGTTCTCGCTGGTGTTGTCAAAGAAATGAATGACACTACTAGCATGGTTGATTTCTTCACTGTAGAGGAGCGCACAATATGAATATAGATAAAGAGTTCAAACAGTTTATGGATAACATCTGGACTGCATCAGAAATCAATGGCGTTAAAGTTATTGCTCGGCATGTAGGGTTCGGTGCGTTACCTGACATTAAGTTCGTTATGGCAGATGGGAGTTTCATCAGTGCAAAAAAACTTTTTGCTGACAGCAGATTGGGTTAGACTGAAAGGTCTAACTCGGCATGGTAAGAACCGTGTAGAGCAACACGGTGACCGATGGGAAGTTCGGCAAGTAGGAAAGTTCAACGGACAAGATGCGCTACTGATTGAGAGCGAGTTCTGTACTTTCAAACTTGGTGAACGAAAGATAAGAAATTGGACCTGGTTAAATATACCAGAAGATAATGATTATGAAATAGTAGAATGGTGGTAGATATGAAATTCTCAGACTTAAACTTTCATGAACTGTATGACGGTGTTCAAGCAGTAATGGGTATCGGCGACTATGAGTTGTCGGTTGTTAAACATTCAATGTCGTATGGCGGCAAGCAAGGTCTCTATGAGATTATGGTATCAGATGGTATCAATGGTGTCTCATTACCTGGCATCACAAATGATGGCGATAGTGTTCGTGGATTCTTGACAGAAGAAGATGTTTCATCTATAATGAAGAAACTAGCAATGGTAAGAGGACCATCTGATGAGTGATTATATTGCAGTAAGAATGGCACAAGTTTTTCTTGTAGTAGTTTTTCTAATGGGCGTAGTCGCCTTTATTGAGGACTTTGTGTTATGAGTGAAAAACAATATCAATTGATGATTGACCCTACCCCTAGTGGTTGGGCGTATGGGTTTCCTAAAGCATTACCGAGAGAAGCAATCGGCGGTAGCGGTTATGACTTATTCATTCTACCTAGTTTTGATTTGACTAAGTGGGTAGTAGAGCAAGGATATCCTGAAGAGAGTTTTCAATACTATCGATTGTTCGTGCAAGAAGTCGAATACTTTGATGAGTATTATCAACCAGGAGGAGATGTGCAACTATGAGTTATAAGTTTATTCAAGAAACACCTGAGGCGCATAAACCATTTACAGCAACACATAGAATTGAATTCACCTGTGCAGATGAAGCATCACTAGATGAGATGTTGGAATCATTCTCGTATTTTCTGAAAGCAAGCGGTTATCACATTGACGGTTACATAGATGTGGTGCCTCATGATATCGATGGTGCCATCGATGAAACTTGATATTAACAATCTGCGGCATGAGAAATACATGCGATGGTTAGACAAGCGTGACCGTCTTATTAGTAACTTTGTAGAGCAACTTGCAATGCTCGGTCGTGAATATGATTTAGACAGTATGACAGTTGATGGAATTATTTTAGAATTTAGAAAGCGTTATGAAAAAACTCAACGATGAAATCACACTGATTAAGACGCAAGGTCTCACTTGGTACATCAAGTGGGTGGCAACAATTGTTATTATCATTGCCGTAATGTGTAGGTCAGTGGATGAGATTCCAAAAATCTATGACCAAGTATTCAGTCTAATAGGAACGCTGTTGTGGTTATGGGTAGGTCTTCAGTGGAAAGACAGAGCATTGACTGTACTCAATTCTGTTCTTGTCTTTGTACTAGCAGTAGGTGTATTGAGATATATATTCTAAGGAGGCGCATATGTACAAATCAGAATTTCGTAACTTCGTATCTAAACTATATTATGAAGCAATGAAAGAAAGATTTTTATGGCGACAAAAAGAATGCACAGTGAAAGAATGGTTCACCGCAAGCAAGTGGTGGTTGAGACAAAGGTATAGAGAAGAAGAGCATGGTTTGGATTAAGAAATTCAAAAACGATATTCGTGACTACATTGTTCAAGAGCATGAAGTTCATATGCCAGAGATTACTATACCTGGCATCTTTGAGAATCCTGAATATGAACTAGGTCGTAGATATGAAGTTGTATTGATGCGTGATACAAATGAGAAGACCGGTGAAGTTAAGTTCTTCTGGTATGAAGAAGGAAAACAACAAGCAATCAGTCCTCGATTTGCTAATCAGCAACTAGCACAGTTATGGATGAAAGAGCGTGAGGAAAAATATGGCAAAACCTAAGACACAAGAACTCGCAAGAGAATTTCTCATTCGTCTAGGTGATTGGTTTGAAGACCCTGAACCACAACATGACGATTACTTTGCATCAGTAAATCAAGGCAGTCTAGAAATTGTATATCGTGCATTGATGAACTGTGAACGATTTCAGAAAGTTGAAGATGCAACCGAGTGATTTCACAAATGTCAATCGTTGTCTTGTATTCGATACAAGCGAACAGAAGTTCTGTTGGTGCAGTCGTAATGACAGAACAACAAACAGAAAGAAATTGACAAGAATGTCACCGTACTTCGGTACAGAAGAAGAAGCAGTTGATTGGATTCAACTACATTTCATTAACCAGCAAGAGCGTATCAATTCAACAGAAAATAAAGTAGATAATGTTGTACCTCTCTTTGCATCATTGAAACCACTCTATAAGAGGTAACAGATGTGGACACTTGTATTCATAAACTTAATGTTCAACGCACAGTCACAGCAAGTCGAACCAGTCATTGACGCATGGTACGAATACGAAAGTATGATTGACTGTTTTCTAGACAGAGAAGTTCTTATTCAAAACTACAATAGACAGACAGGACACTGGAGCGACTACTACTTACCAGCAGGAGTCCAAGCAGTCTGTATTCAACAAAAGGAAGACTAACACGCAGAGTGACAGAGAGGAGATTTATATTATGTCAGCATACCGTGAAAAAATCATCAAAGCAAAAGCAACTCGCAAGTATCGTCTTACAAAGACGCATCAGATTACGCCATACATTCGTAAGCATCTTTCTAGTATTCGAAAGCAGTGCGCTAAACTACCAGAAGATAAATGGTGTTCAGTCGCCGCATGGACTATTCTTCAGCGAGATAAAGTAGATATCTTTCGTGATGATAAAGTATGGGACATTCCTCAGAAGGTTCGTGAGTACATCAAAGAAATCATCACAACAGACTATGAAGATGATCCAGGTCCTCTCTTTAGTATTCAGAACGATACGACTATGAACTTCAACGCAATCACAGATGTATTGAACTTACATGTACAGTTAATCGATAAACAGATTGAAGAGTTGAATAACAGTAAGCAACAGTTGCGTACAGCAATCGATGCGTTAGGTAAACTTTGACAATGAAAAGAAAAGCACCTACTGCTGAACAGATAGCAGAAGCAAATCGTAAGCACGATGAGCAGTTCAATAAGAATGATAGAGTATTCAGTAAAGCAGTGAAGAACAGCGTATACTCTACTGCAGATACACCAGCAGAAGCAGGTCGTCCTATGAGAGCGCATCTAGGCATGACAACAAAACCTACAGGGAAAGACAGACTGTTTTAGTGCCGACTTTAGAAATGTAAAATTTTGTCCGGAAAAATTTTCGGATTCCTTAAACCCCCTATAGTAAAAGGAGTTTTTATGACAGATGAAGAAATCATTATTTACTTACATGACTTAGCAAGAGAATTGAATTCAAAGAAGATGCGAGTAGTCGCAGACAGATTTAGTGAACTCTTAGAAATGTCAAAAGAGACTGATAAGTTTATCTACAGATTAGAACAGAAAATGTCAGATGCATTACAGTCTTATAATCAGAATGTAGAGTATGTCAGTGATTGGCAGAAGATGAAAGACCAAGGGTCATGATAAAGATAATTTGCAAGCATTGCAGTAATGTGCAGTATGTAACAGAAGCATTGCTCGGTATCTGTAAAGCATTCTATTGTAGAGTGTGTACTAATCCGCTCAATGATAGTGTTACTGAGCAAGT
>Ga0181577_10004437_pt1 | contig 10828 bp, 8 predicted proteins | sample 101ome_21_FD_132468 | JGI IMG/M metagenome (GOLD analysis project Ga0181577, IMG submission 132468) | Coastal salt marsh microbial communities from the Groves Creek Marsh, Skidaway Island, Georgia - 101413BT metaG (megahit assembly) | ecosystem: Environmental > Aquatic > Marine > Intertidal zone... | reverse complement strand
TAAGCGACGGAGAATTTGTCATGACGGCTAAAGCAGTCAGAGGTGCGGGCGGAGGCGACCGTCGCGAAGGCGCAAGAAAAATGTACGAAGCAATGGATAGATTGGAGGCGATGGCATAATGGCTACGGAAACAACACAAACGAAGGTACTGATTCCAGAGTATATAGAAAAGCCAACGGAGAAGATGGCGAATACTCTAGATCAGTTAATGCAACAACAATTTAACGTCCCGCAACAACAAGTAGCAGGGTTCTCTCCAACACAACAAGCGGCAATGATGCAGGCTTATCAAGGCATTGGTGCTTATCAACCCTTCTTACAAGCGGCAACTGATGCACAGGCCGCGGCTCTTGGAACAACAGGTGCTGGTGTACAATCACTAGGACAAATGCAGTTTGATCCAGCAAGAGCACAAGCTTTCATGGACCCTTATCAACAAGCAGTTACGAATGAAGCATTAAAAGAGATTGATAGACAATCACAAATGGCAGCTAACCAGTTAGCTGGTAAAGCGGTGCAAGCTGGTGCGTTTGGTGGTTCTCGTTTTGGTATACAACAATCAGAACTAGCCCGTAATGCACAAGACTTAAAATCAAGACGTATCTTTGAAGACTTATCAAGAAACTATCAACAAGCACAAGCGGCGGCACAAGCAGCTAACCAACAACGTGCACAGCAAGCACAAATGTTTGGACAGCTTGGTAAAGTAACTAGTGGTATTGGTGGTGCAATGGCAGGTCTTGGTGGACAGGCACAAAGCATGGGTCAATCTGATGTTCAACAGTTACTTGGTATTGGTGGAATGCAACAGCAACAAGCACAACAAGAGATGGCTGTAGATTATCAAAATCTGTTAGCACAAGAAAAAGCACCTTTTGAAGTATTAGGGGCAGGTGCTAACATACTACAACAAATATCTCCACAAACAGTGGGTCAACAAACAACCGCACCAATGGCTACAACTAATCCGTTTGCACAAGCAGCGGGTATTATAGGCACAGGTGTTGGACTTAAAAACTTATTAGGCTAATGTCAGTACTTAGAAGAAAACTATTTAACAGAGGCGGACCCGTCTCATCACGAGGTGTGGGTATTACATCTGGTTTAGTTCCTGTTCAAAGATTTCAAACAGGTGGAGACGTAAAACAAAAGTTTGCAGACAACATGGAAATGTTGAGAGGTTTAGATCTTTATAAACCACAAACATTTGATGCAAAAGAAAATATTGCTCCTTATCTTTTAGATCTATCAGCAAGACTACTTGGTGGTACATCAAAACGAGGAGGCATTGGTGGCGCACTTGAAATAGGTGGACAAGCAATGGCAGGAGCAAATCCTTTGTTAAGTCAAGCTTTACAAAACAAAAGAGAATTTGAAGCAACAGATCAAGAAGCACCATTAAAACAAATGGCTTTGCAAATGGCATTAGAGAAGGACGACCCAAGATTTGAGTACAAAAAAATAGGTGAAAAATTATATAAGATAGATACAAAAGGTGAGTTACCACCAGAACTAGCTATTGATATACAAGAACCACCAGAACTAAGATCAGAACCTAAAACTGTTTATGGTAAAATTGGTGATAAAGAAGGTTATGCTCAAATGTTTACTTTTAAAGATGGAAGAGTTGAGTATAGAAGAGATGGTCAAGTATTTACACAAGATCAATTTAGTCCTTTAGCAGAACCAAAAGATGAAGGTAAAGCTATTACTATACAAAAGTCTTTACCTAATAATATGGTCCAAGATCAAATAAGCTATGATGGTGGTAAAACATTTACTGATTTTGGTGCAGCATATCCACGATACAAACCAGAAGTAACAGGACAACTAAAACAAGTTGATCAAGTTTATGGTACGTTTGGTGATAGCACAACACCACAATATGGTCAGTTGTTTAGATATGATGATAAAGTAATTTACAAAGTTGGTGGAGAAGAGTTTGATAGCTTTACACCAACAGAAAAACCAAAAGATCAACCTGCTCCAATATTCCAAAGCAAGAATATCGGTGATGGTATGATTCAAGATGAGATTAGCACGGACAATGGATTAACCTTTACTACTTACGGTGAAGCATATCCACGATTCAAAGCAAATAAAGAAGATCAATATAATTACTCAAACACTGCGGAGAGAACAATTACAAAAGATGGTAAGAAGATTAAACAAACATACGCTATCTACAATAAGCCGGGTGTTGTTGAGCCGAAAAAATATCTTATGTTTGAAGAAGAAGTTACGGATGATCCAAGTGTTAGAAGAAGTGGTAACGTTGTTATTACAGAGGGTCCTAGTCAAGGACAACGATATGGTGCTGTTGAATTAAAAGATGGTTCTGTATTATTCCATGATCCTATGAACCCACTAGCAAACGAGCAAGGTCTTGTTCCGTCAACAAGCTATCAAGGTAAGTTTGAATACTACGGCACAACAGTAACAGGTGATCCAGAGTCAGTCTTTGGAGGAAAAAATGTAGAGGACATAGCAAATGCGGCGGCTGAAACATCAAATAGTTTAGCATCTGGCGCGGCGTTAATTAATGACGCGTTAAGTCTAGGTGGTAATCTTGATACATTAAACAGATCAATTCTAGATAAAGGTGGTAAAATATTATCACAAATACCTATTCTTGGTGACGATGCAAAAGCAGCGTTGTTTGATGCATTTGATGCAGACCCACAAGCACTACAATCATTTATTACAAATGCTAGAATATTTGTTGCACAACAAATTGCAGCGATTACAGGTGAAGATTCTGGTAGAATATCAGAACCAGAACGTTTCTTAGCAAACCAAGCATTAGCTACTTTAGATTCAATGACTGATGCACAAAGTGCTGTAGCAGCGATACAAGCTTCTGTAGCAGCAACATATGTTCAACAACACAGAAACTTACTTGTTGTTGGTGGTGATAACAAACCATTATCTGTTTATGATCCTAATGGTAAAAATGGATTTAGTGAAGCAGGTGCTGTATATCACGCAAACAGACTTGCAACAAAGTTTGGTTTTGATAAAAAACAAGTACAACGAACTTTACAAGTAATGAGAGATATGGAAGAGTTAGGTCTACAAGAACTAACAAGTATATCGCAAGATCAACAAAGTCACTTTCAGAACAATAAGAATGCTATTAATGGTCAATACGCTAAGCTTATTGGAGGACAACAATAGTGGACAAGTATCAAAACTTTGGTGACATATTTGGTGATACAGAACTTCCTACAGAAAATAAAAAAGATCAATACACAAGTACAGATCAAATATTTGGAGAGCAACCTGCGCCTAGCACAGATGAGGCGTTAGCAACTTATGCTTACGGTGATCCCGATATGCCTATTGGTGAAGAAAGTTTACTTGATGTAAAGTTAAGAGGTAGACTATCCGCGGCTGATACAGTTAATGAAAAAATAGCTGAGTTTAAAAAAGTATATCCAGATGGTGATTTGTTATTTGTACCGGGCAAAGGCACACCAGAGAGCACGTTAGAAGGTGTACCAAGCAAATATAGTGGTGGTGAAATATTATTTAGACCAGACACAACAACACCTTACGCAAGATTAGATGGTAATTATTTTAAAGGTGGTGGACAAGAATTTTTAGCAGACTTTGCAGAATTTATTTATGATGATTTAGGTGTTCTTGCAGGTGAATTAGCCGCAGGATCTAAAAAAGTAGCAAAGTTTATGAAACCTTTCACTAAAGGTATTCCTTATCTTAATGCAATAACAACAGGTTTTGATCTTCTTCCTTTAATGACAAGAATGGGATTATATGGTGCGGCAGGTGAAATGGCACAAGAAGGTGTACAAGAATTAAGAGGTATCAACGAACAAAGTTTTAAAGATATAGCCGATACAGCAGGGTACAAAGGTTTGGTTACTTTTGTTGGAACAGGTGTTGCTGAACCAGTTGTAAGAAAAATAGGCGATGTATTTAGTGGTAGAGGTTTTTTAAAAAGAAGTGATGAAGCAGGAGAAGCCATACTTGCTACAAAAGATATTAATAAGATATTAAAAGATTTAAATATAAAAGATAAAGAAGGAAACATTCTTCAAATAGATGCACTTCCTGCTAACTTATTAGTAGATAATCCAATTGTTACACGAATAGGTAGACAAACAGCGGCAACAGGTGGATTACTTAGTGGTCAATATAGACAAATAAATGAAGCATTAGCACAAGCATTAAAAGGTGTAGGTGACGAAGAAAGTGCTGGTAAACTTATTTCTTTATTAGAAGTAGCAACAACATTTGAAAAACAACGACTACTTGATTTAGCTTATCAAGCATCCACTGGCGCATTTAAATTTGATTCTTTAAATAAAGAAGCACAAGAAAGTATACTGCAAAGATTTGGTATACAAAATATTGATGAAGCTAAAAAGTTATCTAATAGTGAAGTAGCAGATATTATTGCAGAATCTGTACAAGCAATGACAGGTCCGGGAGGACAATTAGATTTAGCATTAGATGTTTCTTATAATACGCTTAAAGGATTAAAACCAGATGGTATAAAATTTGACATAAGTGATATTAAAAAACTATCAACAAAAGAATCTTTTGGTACAACACAATTGAAAAAAAGTTTAGATGGTGATTCTGCTGATTTAGAAGAAATAATTATGAATTCTTTTGGTGAAGAGAGACTTGCTTTTTTAGATAATCAAATAAGTAAAATAACAGATAGATTAGAAAATCCTACAGATGCTGTAATAGAGAGAATTACTGCAAGAGAATATCGAAAGTTTTTAACAAAAGAAATGGGTGTTGATCCGTTAATAAACATTAGAAATACAAACTCCACTATAGAAAATATTACCAAGTCTATTCGTGATCTTGGTGATGATGGTGTTATTCAATTACCAACAGGTGCTGGTGGAGGACAAGTTGATTTATTTGACTTCTTAATAGATGCTCGAAATCAACTATCTGAAGTACAGTTTGCACCGGTAGGTGAAGCAACAAGAGTGCAACGTGCAACAGCAAATAAGTTAATTTCAAAAATAGACGCTGCTTTAAAAAATCCAAGCAATGCAGGGCCACGATGGGGTAAAGCGTATGACAGCTTTATTAGCCTACAAGATGAACAATTAAAATTAATTAATTTACCAATCGTGCTGTCACTAAATGGTAAAGGCAATTACACACAATTACTTAAAGGTTACATGCTACCAAACTATACAAAGAAAGACATTGATCTTTTATATGGTGCAATGGATGATAAAGGTAAGATTGCTTTTAAACAAGGTTTTGTTAATCAACTTATTGGTGATGAAAAAAAATTAAAAGATTTACCAGAACTATTTGAACAGTTTGATCCAGATGTAATGAAGTATGTTCTTGGCACGCAAACATTTAATGCCATTGAAATGATGTCTGGTTTTGTTAAAAAAATGGATGATTCTGGTTTTAATAAAATACTAGATACACAAGTTAAGTTTGGAAAAGCAATTGATGGTTTTATGGCAAACAACAATACAAAAGGTATTGATGATGCTTTACAATTTATTATTAATCACACTGATGAAGTAGGGGGTAAAACAGTAAAAGATTTTGACACACCACTCGGAAAATCTTTTCATGATGGTATTGTTAACAGACTATTTGAAAGTTCTACATCAAAGATCAAAGGTAAACTACAAGTTGATCTTGGTGCTTATAGAAAATATATACAACAATTAAAAGACAACGGTATCTTTGATACATTTAACAAGAAGACACAAAAGTTATTAGAAGATACAGATCTTGTAAAAGATTTCTTAGTACAAGCAGGCGATGCAGGTACATCAATCGAAGCCGCGTCATTTGCTGATGCTGTTAAAGGAACTGTGTCTGGTAGAACGGACCCCGGAGCATTAATAGGAACATTTGCAGAGATTGTTGGTCTTGGTAAATTATTTACAAGTTCTGGTGGTCGAGCATTTTTAGTTGGAAGTGGACAACAACAACTTAAACCAAGCACTGTAAACAAAATTATAGGTGGTGTAGCAGCAACGTTATTAACACCAGATGATAAAGGATTATCGGAGTTTGCACCTTTATTAAACATTTTACCTTTTGTTGAAAATGTTGGTAAGGGCGATGAACAAGAAGTAAGCATGGCACCAACACCAGAGACTTCTTTTTCACCAAATCCAGAATCACGTTTATCTAATATTAACATGGCTAGTCCTATAAGCGCCGTGGACATGGCTGCAATGCCAACAACCGCGGACACCGGACCAATGAACATGGACACCATGGCAAGAGGTCAACAACTATTTGGCGGACCGGGTGAAATAACATTTGCGGCACAAGGAGGAATTATGAACGCACGTAAACCAATGCAGAGGGTAATATAATGCCTCCTCAAACTAAAAAACAAGCAGAAAAAGCATTAGGAGCTAATCCTATACCTCCTCAAAATTTTGGACCTAACATTGTAATAGGTGGTAATCCGGGTGACGCTGGTGGATCGACAGGTAACGTGCCTAGTGGTGGTCAACAGGATAGACCACCTCTTTTTGGATCTACACTAGAAACAGGAGGGGGAGGTAGTTCTGATGATTACAAGCCAAATTTAAATATACCACCTAATCTTGGTGGCGATGGCGGCGGCGATGGCGGCGGCGATGGCGGCGGCGATGGCGGTACTACTCCTAAAGATAATGAAACAACTATTAAAAGTTTAATATCAAATGTATTTTTTGGGAAGCCATTAAATCAATTAGATAACACAGAATTACAATTTGCTCAAAGAATGTTGGGTAATTATGATAAAATAGACACAAATATTTTTCAATTATTTAAAATTATGAATCGAGACCGAGCAAACATGTTTGGCGAAAAAGTGTTTAATAAAAATATTCAAGATGAATTTACTACCATGGATGGTGAACTTGTAGATCCAGATAAAGTTAAAAATTTAAACATTGGGGGTATAGAAACTCTTGTTGATGAAGATGGAAATCCGGTTCGTAGATCAAGATCGGGAGTTGGAGACCTGTTAGAAGAAACTCTTGGTGAAGGCATAGAAGAACGTTTAAAAAAGTTTGCTCCAGACATACTTTATGGCACTGGTTATGGCACCATGCCTGCAACTTCTGGTGGTTTATTAAATTTAGCTAATGATCCAAAAGCAGAGGCTGTTAGGGACTCAACTGGTCAAATAACAGGATATATAACAGCGGATGGTAGAAAAATTTCTAAAGAACAAGGTGAAACGTATAACAACATGATATTTGCTGCAAGAGCAGAACTTGATCGTATGGGTAAAAACCCAGTAACAGGTAATCCACAAGGTGGAGGACAACCACAAGGCTTTCCGGGAATACCGGGAATACCAAGTTTACCAATACCAAAACCGCCAGAAGAAGTACCTAGTTATCCTATATTTGGTCCACAACCACCATTTATGCCGGGACCGCCATTTGGTAGACCACCATATGGTGATAAATTTGAACGACCTAGACCTTATAATTATTTTGCACAATCGCCTCAATACAGATTTAGAGGAATACCATCATTAAATACCGATGCATTTAATGAAGAGTTAAGAAATAAATTTGGAGTAGCATAATGGCTGAGTGGGAAAAGGAAATAGCTGAACTAAAAACGGATGTGAAATACATTCGTGAAGATGTAAGTATCATGCAAAAACAAATACGCGATCTTAATAAACACACAAACATGGGTCTTGGAGGAATTAAAGTATTATTAATAGCAGGCGCCATCGTCGGCGGTATCTGGACTATAATGAAAATATTCGCGGGAATGAAATAATGAGAATATTTGTTGGCATATGGCTCGTCCTACTGACATTCTCTCTCTTTCTTTTACCAACCGCGGTCCAAGGAGCAGATACCAATACCGTGTCAAGCACGGTGGTGACGAATAATACCCCGCCAACAGCAAACGCACCAAGTGTCGTGGTCAACAATTCAGACATCTGTAAGACAGCGGCGTCGACCGCGGTCCAGACACAAATACTAGGTTTGGCGACCGGTGTGACTATCACCGATGAAAACTGTGAACGTATAAAATTATCACGGTCATTATATTCGATGGGTATGAAAGTTGCCGCGGTGTCAACTTTATGTGCTGATGCAAGGATTTTTGATAGCATGTGGATGGCAGGCACGTATTGTCCGTACATGGGGGCTATTGGTGAAGAAGCAAAGAAGGGTTGGGAAGAGAACCCGGACCTCGTGCCAGAAGGCAGTAAAGTCTTTAGTAAAATTGAATTAACACAAGAAGATGTAAAGGAAATAAAAGATGATCAATTTGCGCAGTTTGTCATGTATGCTATGGCTATGTGGATCGGTTTTCCTATCCTCTTCTAGTAATGCACAAGTAGATTGTTCAACAACGACTGTCGGACTGTGTGACGAGGTTGTTGATCAAGTTATTGTTGAAACAATTACCGAGACCGTAGAACAAAAACCAGACGGTATTCTTACCACCACAACAACTGTCACTGATACTACTACAACAACTGTCACAAATGAAGATAGCGGTGATATTCTTGACGGTGATAATGGTTATGTGACGTCGAGTAAAGAAGGTGATATGGATTCAGACTGGGGAGGTCAAGGACCCGCTAGTATGCCTACAGGAACTTATTGCGGTGATTTAGGTACAGATAGATGTGCTGAGATCACAGGATCTGGTGATAGCACAAGCACCATGGGTGTGGATGGTATGGGAACCACTTTTATACAAACAGTGGACATATCTGATCTTGATATAGAATACGGCGGTCGCACAAACTACACCATAAAGGTAGATAAACAAGATGCGGAGGACCGTATCTACATGCACATTACCGGTAAAAACGGTACAACTAATGTGTTTAGTGGCACGGATGTATTATCTGAATCTGGTGTCGCGAGTGGATATGAAGCGTATGCTGGTGGTTTTGATTTCGCTGGTAAAATTACAACACTTATTATTGAAGTTGGTGGCCGTGATATAAACTTGGCTATCGGACCACTCTTTGATGATGTGACGATAAACGTACTATACAATACGATTAATACCATCGTGACACAATCTATTGAAAGTGTTGAGATGTTTGTTGCATTGAACGTCGATGCGACGGTGGAGGAAATAACAATTGTTGAGAATATCTTTGAGCACAACGATATTATATCTTCTCCCGACGGTGATATTAATATTGAGCCAGAGTTTGAAGAACCAGATATGGAAATATCTTACGAAATAGTTGAAATTGAAATGGAGATGGAACTACCAACAATGGAAATAGACATGCCAGAGATGGAAATGGATATGCCAGAGATTGAGGTAGCAAGTGTCGAATCAGAGATTGAAATGGAGATGGAGATGGAAATGCCAGAACCAGAGATGAAGGTGGAGGCAGAACCGACCACGGAACCCGAACCAGAAATGGAGGAACCAGTAAATGAACCAGAACCAGAAACAAAAGACGAGTCTGTGGACGAGCCTGCTGACGAACCTAAAGAGGAAGTGGCAGAGGAGCCAGAGGCTGAAGAAAGCTCACCAGAGGCTACTGAGGATGAAGCTGAAGAGACTGAACAACAGTCTAAAGAAGAAGAGAAGTCTAAAGAAGAAGAGCCGAAAAAGGAGGAAATAAAGAAACAACAAAAGGAAAAGGCGGCTAAGAAGATCGTCAAAAAGATGGGGGATAAAGGTAAGTATGACTCACAAAATCAAATGAAGACACTTATCGTAATGCAGGTTTTGGGTAACTCCAAGACATTCTTTGAGTCACAACAACAATTGAATGACAGAGAAGGATTTTTTACAGATATGACTTTACCAGACACTGTTATATCTGATAATAATATAGCTGGATATTTCTTGTTCGCAGGAAGTGACGGCTTAATGAACGAAATGGTGATGCAACAATGGCAGAAGTAGAAGTAGGTGGAATAAAATTTCGCGGTGGTAAGATTTTTGTAATCTTAACGGCATTAACAACAGCAGGTGGTGCCTTATGGGGTGGCTTTGAATTTTACAAAGACTATCTGGATATGAAAGAACAGATACAAAATTATACCGCGCCAGACTTATCGGGGTTTGATAAGCGTATTGATTTAGTACAACAAGAAGTTGACATGTTGCAAGGTGAAATGACCATGATTCTGGATGAAGTAAATTTAGTGGCAGGAGTGGCAAAAGAATTAAAAAATGATTTGAAGGCGGATGTAAGGCGTATTGAAACAATCGTCGAGGACGTCGAAACACGGGTCAAGGAAGACTCTAGAGAAAACGAACGTGACTTAAAAGCAACAATAGATAGCATAGAGTCTGACATGGAAACCTTGGAAGACAAACTCAACACTTCCATGAAGGAACTACAAGAGAGTATTGATAAACAAATCAAAACAACTCTAGCTAATCCGTTAGCACAGATGAAATAATGGAACCAATAACAATAGCGTACATATTTTTTGGTGCCCTTTGGGTAGCAGGCGCTGTAACGTATTTATAGATTATGGCTGTCCCTTTAATACCTTTAGGAATAACTGCGGCAAGAGCAGCGACACCTTTTATTATGCCGGCAATAAAAAGTGGCGTGCAAAAATATGCTCCTAAATTAGCTGAAGCTGCTTCTGGATTAGGGTTAAGTTATCTAGCAGACAAGTATATATCTCCTTTTATGACTCCAGATCCAGACGCTGGTAAACCACAGATAGAAACTTTTCCCGAACTAACAGAGGCAGAAAAATTACCTCAAACAACGGGAGGTGTTGTTGATATTAATAATTTAATAGGTAAACCCCTTGTAAATATACCAGAAAAAGTAGATACAAATTTAATTTATACTCCAGTACCAGAAATAGAACCTTTTACTATTTTG
>Ga0181577_10004435_pt1 | contig 10831 bp, 10 predicted proteins | sample 101ome_21_FD_132468 | JGI IMG/M metagenome (GOLD analysis project Ga0181577, IMG submission 132468) | Coastal salt marsh microbial communities from the Groves Creek Marsh, Skidaway Island, Georgia - 101413BT metaG (megahit assembly) | ecosystem: Environmental > Aquatic > Marine > Intertidal... | reverse complement strand
GCTGCCAGCCCGGTCGCTTCGCATTGGATAATCGAGCAATTTTGTTGATAGGGAGTGACGGGCACCACCTGCACTTTCAGGCTCACACTGCAGCTCCTGTAGTTTGCGAGTCTTCAAGATCACCATCATGATCCGCATTCGGGTCAAGGTAGATCGCGCGGTCCAGCTCGGACTCTTGATGCGCAACGATCGTCGCCACGGTGGCGTCCCCTGTCACATTCACCATGGTGCGCACCATATCGAGGAACCGATCTACACCGATAATGAGCGCTACACCCTCTACCGGTAGCCCCGCCTGTTGTAACACCAGCGCCAAGGTGATCAGCCCTACTCCGGGGACAGCGGCGGTGCCAATCGATGCCAACGTCGCGGTGAGCACCACCATCAGCAGCTGCCCACCCGTCAAGTCCACGCCGTAGACCTGAGCAATAAAGACCGTTGCCACGCCTTGCGTGATGGCCGTGCCATCCATGTTGATGGTCGCGCCCAGCGGCACCGAAAACCCGGCAACGCTTTTGCTCACGCCCAGCCGTTTTTCAACGGTCCGCAGGGTAATCGGCAACGTCGCACCCGAGGATGCAGTAGAGAACGCAAAGGCCCACACCCTGCGCATTTTCTGTAAGAGGATGCCGGGATTGAGGCCGGTCAGTAGTTTCAGCAAGCCGGTGTACACCACCAAGCCGTGGAATAGCAGCACACCCAGCAAGGTAAAGAAATAAGCAGCCAGATCGACGATGGTGCCGAAACCCATCGTGGCAAAAAGTTTGGTCAGCAAGGCGAACACACCGTAGGGAGCGAGCTCAATCAAAATGCCCACCATCTTCATCACAACCACTTCCATATCTCGGAACCAGCTAGCGATTCGTTCCCCCGCGTCGCCAGCCCGTGTCAGAGCGAAGCCCACCAACAGCGCAAACACGATGACCTGCAGCATCTGGCCCTCGGCCATGGCCTTGAAGGGATTGCTGGGGAAAATATTGACCAGTGTGTCAGTGAGAGGCGGCGGCGCTTTGGCTTCATATGCAGCAGAGGCCAAGGCCTCAACGCCTTTGCCAGGACCAATCAGCAGTGCGGCGCTGAGACCCAGCGTGACCGCCACACAGGTCGTCAACAGATAGAGCCCGATCGTTCTGCCGGCGATTGAGCCCATACGACTACTGGTGCCCAGAGAACTCATGCCACAGATTAACGACACCATCACTAATGGCACGACCAAGAGTTTCAGCGAGGCAATGAACACGCGCCCTACGACATCGAAAAACCCGAGAATCAGGCCATCCTCGATAAACGCGTAAAGGCCCGCCTCAGGTTCGATAACGCCCATCAGCCATTCCAGCACTGAGCCCAGCGTGATCCCTACCACCATGGCCAGCAGGATGCGGTTAGTCAGCGACATATTATTCCTCGCAGGTTTTCGGATGCCACTCGGTAACCGACACGTCGGCGCACGCGTTGCAAGGTGAGGCGTAATCGGTCGTTTCCCCGTCACTGCGCTTCCCGCAGACCGGGTCATAAATCATGGTGCAAACGACGGGTCGCTCGGCATCGCAAGGCTGCCAGCCGGCAGCTGCCGTGCCGCCCTCTCGAGCAGGCGTGAGTGAATTACACGCGCTCAGCAGAGCAACGAACGAAAGTAGATAAACGAACTGCTTCTTTGAACGGGCCATCCTGACATTGTAGGCAATCGCCTCGACAATGTACCCCCCAGACAGACCCCTCAGTAAAGAGCGTCCCGCCGCGCGATTAACGCCGCCAAGCGCGCGACCAGCGCCTCCGTGTTCTGCGCAATGCGGAGGGTCGAGCGGGCTCGCAGCAATCGCCGCTCGGCAACGTCGGTCATCGCGGGCACGGCATTGGCAATCGCGGTCATATCGTCAAAACGCCCCCAGCAGTTGAGCGCGATATCACAGCCTGCCTCCAGCACCGCCACCGCGCGACTGGGCAGATCACCGGAGAGCGCCTTCATGTCTAAATCATCGCTCATGAGTAGCCCATCAAAACCAATGCGCCCGCGAATCTGCCCTTCAATGATCCGCGCAGAGACGCTGGCGCAGTGCTCCATATCCCAAGCTTCGTAAACGACATGGGCGGTCATGGCCATGGTGGCGTCGGAGAGTTCACTAAATGGTAGGCAATCGACCGCCAGTGACGCCGCATCTGCAGCGACGCGCGGTAGGCTCTCGTGAGAATCACTGAGGGCACGTCCGTGACCGGGAATATGTTTGATCACACCGGCGATACCCGCCATCGCCAAGCCCTCCAAACACGCCCGCCCCAGAGCCGCCACCTGGTCAGGTGTGTTACCGAAAGCGCGGTCACCGATAATGTCGTGCGCATCGGCCTGGGGTACATCGAGCACCGGTGCGCAGGTGACCGTCACCCCGGCTGCCAAAAGCTCCAGTCCAAGGGCTTCGTAATTTAATCGGACGCGCTCCGCGACCTTCGACCCCACAACGCCCGAATATCCATCGGCACCTTGCGCCAAAGTCGCGGCGGCGGGCCAATCACGCCAGTGCGGTGCACCCAGTCTGGCGACACGGCCTCCCTCCTGGTCAATGAGGATCGGTAACTGATCATCTCCGCGCAATTCACGCAACGCGTCGGTCAACGCGCGCAGTTGAGCAGGCGTCTCGATGTTTCTGGCAAATAAAATGTAGCCCGCGGGGTTCGCGTCGCGAAAAAAAGCCTGCTCGTCCGGCGACAGCACAGCGCCGGCCAAGCCAAAAATCACGGGCAGCGTCATGCTTCGGACCCCAACATTTTGGGAAAGAGCCGATACAGTAACTCACCCTCGTATTGCGCGCTTTGAATGTCTTGCCATCGATCAATGGGTAAACCGATCTCGACCCACCCCGCCGTGGGTAGGTTATCGAGAGCGCTCGGGCCCACCAAAAAACCGATCAATTCCGTGAAGGCAGGGTTATGGCCGACCAGGGCGAGCGCGTCATCCATGATGCCGCACGCCGTTATCCAACTGAGCACCCGCCGGTAATCGAAGGTATAGAGTGCGGGGGTTGTAACGCCTTGCAACGCCTCAAGACCCCGCCAAGTCGTACACAACGCACGAAAGGTTTGCTGCGCGCGCTCGGCCGGACTCACGTGAAAGACCATTGGTGACAGGCGCGTGCCGATGGCTGCGCCCATCCGCGGCGCGTCTCGTTCACCTCGAGCATTCAGCGGGCGATCGTGATCAGATAAGGCCGGATTATCCCAACTCGATTTTGCGTGTCTTAGTAAGTAAAGCGTTTTCATAGCAGGCTACGGCGGTAGACAGGTCAGTCGCCGAACTGGCTCAACACATCGGCTGCCTCGTGCTCGCCCAACAGCACCTCGAGGGCAGCGCGTTCATTATCCACCACGTGAATGAAATCCGTCCTGTCTGCGTCGATGAGCTGTCTGGACGCCAGCTCGTGATGAAACCAATCCAATAGACCAGACCAAAAATCGCTGTCGACCAAAACCATCGGACGGCGCGAGGCGTCGTCGGTGTGAAAAGCCACCAACAGCTCCATCAACTCATCGACGGTGCCGAAACCGCCGGGGAAGACCGCAAATCCCCGTGCATAGCGGGTCAGCATCAATTTTCGCGTCGCAAAGTGCTGAAAGTGGAGCTGATGGGTCAGATAGGGATTGGGCGTTTCGTCGTAAGGCAGCTGGATATTGAGTCCGACCGAAATCCCACCAGCTTGATGCGCTCCTCGATTAGCGGCCTCCATGATGCCGGGCCCACCTCCCGTCACGACGGGCACCTGAGCTCTGGCCAACCATTTGCCCAGCCTTTCAGCGCATTGGTAGTGGCGATCAGCTAATGTGCCTCGGGCGCTGCCAAAGAGTGTGGCACTGGGCGTCAAGGCGCCGAGCATCGCTACAGCGTGGCTGAGCTCTTGCTGTATGTCGACCAGCCAGGGGTCATCAGCAGTCGAGACGATCCCCTCAGCGGTCATCGATCAACAAGTGATACTTCTTTTTGCCGAAGCGGATGAGAAAGAATCGACCGTGGAGTGCACGCTCCGCAGGCAGCGCCTCGGCACATTCGATTGTCGGGCCGCCAGCTACGGGCTGGCCATTCACCAGCACTGCCTCGCGCGATAGCGCGTCCTTGATTTGCTTGCCCGACGCCAGCCCGATTTGAGCCAATAGCTGAGTGAAAGTCGGAGGTAAGTCGCCACGCACTAATTGATCGGCGGGCAGACCATCCTGCGCCAGCTGCGCCAGGTCCGCTTCACTCAGGGCGCTGGGGTCTCCGGAAAACAAAGCGTCAGTAATACGCTCCGCGGCGCCCAGGCCTTCCTCGCCGTGAACCAGCCGCGTGACCTCGCGCGCGAGTACCTGCTGGGCCTCCGGGCGACCTTCGCGCTCGGCATCGGTGCGTTCGATTTCAGCGATCTCGGCAACGGGCAGAAAAGTAAAATAGCGCAGGAATCGGTAGACATCGGCATCCGCCGTGCTCAGCCAGAACTGATAGAAGGCGTAAGGCGACGTCCTTTTGGCATCCAACCAAATCGTGCCCGATTCGGTCTTTCCAAACTTGGTGCCATCCGCTTTGGTGACTAGCGGCAGCGTTAGACCGAACACTTGTCCGCCGTGCAGGCGACGGGTGAGATCGATTCCACCCGTGATATTGCCCCATTGATCAGAGCCACCAATCTGTAAACCGCACCCATACAACCGGTAGAGCTCCGCAAAATCAAAGGACTGCAGGATCATGTAAGTGAATTCAGTAAAGCTGATACCGGCGCCTTCCCGATCGAGGCGCTGTCGCACCGATTCTTTACCGATCATGTTGTTGACGGAGAAGTGCTTGCCGATGTCGCGCAGAAAATCCAGCACGTTGATGTCGGCGGTCCAATCGAGGTTATTGACTACCAGAGCCAGATCATCGCCATCGAAATCGATAAATTGACTGACCTGATCGCGGATTTTCTCCACCCACCCCGCCACCACATCGGGCGTGTTCAGCTGACGTTCCGCAGCTTTAAAGCTGGGGTCTCCGATCAGACCCGTAGCGCCCCCGACCAAAGCGATTGGGCGATGCCCCGCTTCCTGAAAACGACGCAGGACCAAGAGCGGCACCAGAGATCCGATGTGCAAGCTGTCTGCCGTAGGATCGAAGCCGCAATACAGGGTGCGGGGCTCAGCGGAGAGCCACTCATCGATAAGATCTTCACCGGCAATCTGAAAAATCAGATCGCGGGCGCGGAGGTCGGCTAGGAGTTCGCTGGACATAGTTGATTCAATGTAGACGGGAGTCGGTTCTCTTAAAGCGGGCGTATCGCCGTCATGAGAGGCGAAGCTTGAGTATCCCACAAACGCGAGGCCATGGGATCGGGATCATTGCCACAGATCACGATATAAGCGGCCCGAAGTATGGCGTGGGCTGGTTTATAATCTTCATTGACATCGGTATCTGCGCGGGACGCCATGCCTCGTAAGACAGCGCCAAGGGGAGCGACGCCCCTGGCACAGCCCACCACACCTCTGCACCGCCGGCCACTGGTGTGGTTAGCGACGATGGGCTCTTTGCTTGGTGTGATGGCACTGGGTCTGTCTGGACCACAAGACTCGGTACCGCAAGACAAGGAACAAAACGTCCCGCCGGACACTGTTGAGCTGGCAACGTCAGAGGGGGTGCAGCAACCCACTCTGAACCCGGAGGACGCGAGTGTATCGGCATTGCCTCCCGAATTACCTTGGCGCAAGTTCACCGTCCGCGACGGAGACAACCTCAGCCTGATTTTCAATCGAGCGGGATTTACCGATACCGACCTTTATCGCGTAGCAGCGGCCAACTCGGATCGGTCATTGAAACGAATCTACCCAGGTGAAGTGATCAGCTTCCAAGCCGGCGTCGAGGGCGAGCTGCTCGCGGTTCGCCATGTACAGTCGCCGCTACTGACAACGATCTACGAACGCAACGAAAAGGGCTATCTGGCGACCGACATCGTTCGGAAGCCAGAGCGACATGCTCGTGACGTTTCAATGACGATCGACAGCTCGCTCTTTCTCGCAGGCACCGACGCAGGACTCAGCGACGCTATGATCATGGAGCTCGCTGGCATTTTTGGTGGCGTCATCGATTTTGTTCTTGATCCGCGAAGCGGCGACACCATTCATGTGGTCTTCGAAGAACTCCACCTTGACGGCAAGCGATTTGCTGACGGCCCCATTCTAGCGGCCAGTTTTACCAACCGTGGTGAGACGTTCGAGGCCTATCGCTATACCGATCTTGAGGGCGACACCAGTTACTACAACGAGAAGGGTGTCAGCATGAGAAAAGCATTTTTGCGCGCGCCGTTGGACTTCACAAGGGTCAGCTCTAACTTCAACCCCAACCGACTCCACCCCATCTATAAAACACAGCGCCCACATAGAGGGACCGACTACGCCGCACCTCGAGGCACACCGGTATATGCCGCCGGAGACGGACGAGTAGTGGAAGCGGGCTACACGCGACCTAATGGCAGGTATGTTTTTATTCAACATGGCGAGCAGTTTGAGACCCACTACCTGCATCTCCACAAGTTGAAGGTGAAAAAGGGGGACCGCGTGAAACAAGGTGCGGTGATCGGGACCGTCGGTTCAACCGGAGCCGCCACAGGGCCTCATCTGCACTATGAGTTTCTGGTGAACGGCGTTCACCGCAATCCGCGCACGGTTCACAAAATCTTGCCCAAGGCGCGTTCACTGCCCGAGGCCGAACTGCCCCGCTACCTGGCGTCGATTCGGCAGCCCACTGAGCAGCTGGCCAGTCTCCGCAGTGCCCAGCAACTGGCCCTGGCAGAGTGACCCAAGACCTGTTCATCGGGCTGATGTCGGGCACCAGTGCCGACGGAATTGATGCGGTGCTGGTGTCATATGAAGATCGCCGCGGCATGCTGTTGCAAACGCATCATGCGGAGATGCCAGGGGCGTTGCGCGAGGAGATCCTCAGTCTCCGGCACGCGGGCGCGAATGAACTGCACCGCATGGCCGTGCTGGACCAGCAGTTGGCCGTCGCCTACGCGGAAGCGGTCAATGGACTCTTGGCACAGGCCGGCGTGAGCGCGAAAGACATTAGCGCCATCGGCAGTCACGGCCAAACGATACGGCATCACCCTGAGGGCACGTCGCCCTATACCTGGCAGATCGGCGACCCCAATCGGCTTGCAGAGATGACGGGCATCAGCGTCGTCGCCGACTTCCGCCGCCGAGATATGGCAGCGGGTGGACAAGGCGCGCCACTGGTCCCCGCATTTCATCAAGCCCAGATTGCGCAACCCGGGATCGCGACGGCCATCGTCAACATCGGTGGTATTGCGAATATCACACTCATCAGCGCAGCAGGCGAGGTGAAGGGCTGGGACACCGGGCCCGGTAACACGCTCATGGATGGGTGGATACACCGGCACCAGAGTTTACCGTTTGACGCCGCCGGCGCATGGGCGGCGACCGGGCAAGTACTGGAACCCCTCTTGCAAGCTGGACTCAAGCACCCCTTCTTCGTGGCGCCCGCGCCAAAAAGCACCGGTCCCGAGATGTTCCATCTGGATTGGTTCGACACGTTGCTGGCAGGCCATGAAAAACCCGAGGACGTCCAGCGCACGCTGTTAGAACTGACAGCAGAAAGCATTGGCCGCGCCTTGGATGGCGTCACCGTTACTGACATCAGAATCTGCGGTGGAGGAGCTTACAACACGTTACTCATGGAGCGCCTGTCGACGCGATTGAGGCCAGTATCAGTGACCAGCACTGACGTCCTTGGCGTCGATCCGCAATGGGTGGAGGCGTGGGCGTTTGCTTGGCTTGCCAAACAAACGGTCGCGGGCTTACCGGGTAACGTGCCAGCTGTCACCGGCGCAGAGGGGGCGAGGGTGCTGGGAGCGATCTATCCCGCCTGATAGCTCAATGTGAAACGGATAGGCAGCGCGATTTCTCTATCGCGCCGGTGCGACAGCGGCCTGTACTGGGTCATCCGCTTTACCCGATCACATTCAACCCGGTCTGCCCTATCGCTCTGGTGGACTCAGTGTGACGCTCATGATGCAGTACGGCGATAAGCGCTCGAAAACGGAGCGTCCGAGACACCGCTTAAAGCTTAAATAAGCAGTTTTCATGTAAGCAGGACTGTTGAGACGTTCTATTACCGATTAGGGGACGGTTAGATCGAAAACGACGCGCCGCAACCGCAGGTAGTAGTCGCATTGGGGTTGTTCACCACAAAACGCGAGCCTTCCAGGCCTTCCGAATAATCGACTTCACTGCCAACCAAATATTGGTAGCTCATGGCGTCTATCAAGGCGGTGACACCGTCCCGTTCGACGACCATATCGTCCTCGCTCACGGCCTCATCAAAAGAAAACCCGTACTGGAAGCCTGAGCATCCGCCGCCGGTGATGTAAACGCGGAGCTTGAGTTCCGGGTTGCCCTCGTCCACAACCAGTGCACGAACCTTGCTGACTGCATTGTCAGTCAGTCTGATTTCATTTGGGTCGAAGGCTTCAACCACTGTCATAAGAATGGGTTCCGTGTCGGGGCAATAGCTTGACTATACCCAAAATCGGTACGGGGGCACCGGTTGGCAACCCCCGTCCCTTACCATCGCGTCTCAGGAAATAGTGGGCCCTGGGACGGTTTCCGCGGCTTTCGCCTCTCGTTTAGCGGCGAGATCGTCAGCAACATTACTCGTGTGTCGCAGTCCGCCGTTTACCTTAGCGCCCACTGCCATCTCTATGAGATTATAGTAAACGTCGCCGTCTACGACCGAGCGCTCCGCCAATTCGAGGCGCTCAGTAGCATGGATATCGCCCTCGACCTTGCCGTTAATCATGGCGTGGGGGACTTTTACCTCACCCGCTACCTTTCCGCCCTCTACAACCCGCAGGATGGCGTCTTGTCCTGGCTCGGCTGCAATACAACCCGCTACCTCACCTTCAATGTCCAAATTGCCACTGAACGTGATGTCTCCCCTGATAGTGGTTCCAGGTGAAATCAATGTGGTCCTGCCTGATGCCGTATTGCTCACAATAGCCTCCTTACGGGTGTGTTTATCACCTTTGTTTTTACTACCGATCCTGTTTCTGATCATCGCTCTTTATTATCGGACGCATTCCCCTCGGCCCCCTCTAGCCCCCCCTCGGTTGGGATGAGGAGCTCAACTGCATCACGCCGCGCCAGTGTCGCCTTTATCGGCCTTTCCATCGTTACCGACGAAACGACAATCTCGGGGACAAACCCCTCTGGCAGAGAAACTGCTATCTGAATCCTCTGTAAATACTGGAATCGCAAAGGGAATACACCACTTTCCGTGGCGGTGTCAAGCGAGGACAAATCGATGGTATGCGGCGCTTCAGCCAGTCGCCCCTCGACCGAAACACTCAGTTCCCCCTCATATTTGGCATAGTCACTGGCACCTCGGTGGACAATCGTCACTACCTGTAAACTCTGAGTCAGGGGATCATAGTCTGTGGCCGGGGCACGCAGAACCACCACATCGCCCGTTTCCTCAGGCAACATAACCCCGCGGTAGAGCGTCAACATCTCGCGCATCTCACTGATTTCACCGGCCTGCTCTGCCAGCGTCGATTTCAGGGTGCGTAAGGTGAGCTGGTCCGCATCACGCTCGACGGTTAACTGTGCGACCTCGTCGCGCAATCGCTCTTCAGGACTGTTGAAAAAGGGGACATCGTCTGCCTGACTGGCACCGACAAGGTATCCCACAAGAAAGGTGACTAGCAGCGCGGCAGCCGCGCCGCCCACCCGCCATCGCCAAGCATGGGGATGAACACGGACGACCATGGTGCGGGGTTGATGTTTTTGCATCAGGTCACATCCATCGGCAGTCTAGGGTGCAAGCGCTACACCCTCTAGCCCCAGCGTTTCAGATTGTCCGACCATGAGGTTCATAGCCTGCACTGCTTGCCCCGCGGCGCCTTTGACTAAATTATCGATGACCGACATGACTACCACCGTATCGCGACTCTGTGGTTGCGCCACGGCGATCTGACAAGTGTTGGCACCCCGCACGTTCCGCGTCGCCGGATGTTCCCCCTGAGGCAACACAACCACCGATGGTTCGTCGGCGTAACGGGTTTCATACAGCGCCTGCAAATCACTCGATTCATCCGTGAGAGGCGCAAACAAAGTGGCGTCAATACCGCGACTCATCGGTACCAAGTGCGGCACGAATGTGAGATTGACGGGCCCACGACCCATTGCCGCCAGACCCTGCTCCATTTCAGGTAGATGTCGATGTCCTGCGACACCATAAGCCGACAAGCTTTCGCCCGCCTCAGTCAGCAACCCACCCAGCTTGGCTTGCCGGCCAGCGCCACTGACGCCAGATCCACAGGAAGCAATCAGCCGCGAGGCATCAATCACACCCGCCTCAAGCAAAGGCAGGAAACCCAGCTGCACCGCCGTCGGGTAACAGCCCGGGCAGGCCACCAGCTGTGCCGTGCGGATGGCTTCGCGATGCATCTCGGGTAGGCCATAGACAGCGTCCCCGCAAAGATCCGGCGCGACATGGGTTTCACCGTACCACTGCTCCCAAGTGGCGACGTCTTTCAACCGGAAGTCGGCAGAAAGATCTACCACCCGAATCCCTTGTTTAATGAGGTCAGGCACCTCGCGCATCGCCACGTTGTGCGGCGTCGCAAAGAAGACCACGTCGCATGACCTGTAGTCCGCGTCCGCCGGGTCCGTGAATGTCAGATCACAGGCGCCACGGAGGCTGGGAAATAAGTCATCAAGGCGTCTGCCCGCCTCGCCTCGGGAGGTGATGAGCGATACCGTTACACCAGGGTGGCGCAGGAGCAGGCGCAGGAGCTCTACGCCTGTGTAACCGGTTCCTCCG
>Ga0181577_10004432_pt1 | contig 10832 bp, 13 predicted proteins | sample 101ome_21_FD_132468 | JGI IMG/M metagenome (GOLD analysis project Ga0181577, IMG submission 132468) | Coastal salt marsh microbial communities from the Groves Creek Marsh, Skidaway Island, Georgia - 101413BT metaG (megahit assembly) | ecosystem: Environmental > Aquatic > Marine > Intertidal... | reverse complement strand
GCCAATCATATTGTCTTGCGCAATCGCATACGTAGTAAGCTGGGACACTTGAATACTCTCAATTTCTGCCGCGCGCTCCACTGCATACTTCCGATCTAATAACGCAACCTGCTCTGGCGTCTGATACCCCTTGCGCAACACCTCACTTTGTAGCCGACGTTCGCGACTGTCGTCAAGCTCCCCAAAATAGATTGCAGCTAATTGTTGCCCTTCCGGCGTAGACACGTCGATATTTTTTAAACTTTCCACAATCTGTTCATGATGGCTCTCATTTGCTTTCTGTTGATCTAACTGTAAATTTTTACTAAACGTCTCACGGGATTTAACCAACTGTTGATTGTTAATTGCGCTACCCATGACTCCCAACCGGTCTTTATACCGCTCAGGTGCTTGCGCTTGCAAAGTTTCTATATAAGCAGTTGCTTTTTGGTTTGCTATTTCTGGGTTCGGGTTCTCGTCATAAATACGAGATACATTAGTTTTTACATTCGAGTTTGCCGAAGTGAAATATAAATCGTCTGTTGCTTGCTCAGCTATGAGATTTTGCCGCTGAAACGCAACAAGCGTTGAACTAGCCAAGCCAAGTACACGCTGTTTAGCTTGCTCTGCGCCAGCAATACCCGTAGGCGTAGCTAAGGGGGCCTGAACCGGTGCCTGGCGTAACGATACTGTTTTAACTTGATACCGAGGAGTACGAGAACCTAAGCTCACCGGCCCATACCCCGCATACCATAGTAAGACGATAGGCCTGCCAACGGTGCGCTAAGCAATCCGCTAGTTTGCGCCGCGCGTGCGGCGTAGCCAGATTGTCTAGCTTGCGCTCGCTCTTGGGCTATACCGGTCCGTAAGCCGAGCTCTCGGGTCGAAGTAAATAAACCGCCAAGGCGATCTGCCCGTGCGACTTTACCAACGTCGGCGGTTTGAATCGCTTCAAACGACCGACTAGAGGCCCCCGCTGCTCCAAATGCTGCGGTTTGCGCCGACATAACCTCGCGCAATTGCTGTTGGCGTTGCAGTTCGTCTTCGGCTGCTTGCGCTTTTTCAGCCTGTAGCTGTAACTCTAACTGTTTAGCTTGGAGCTGTGCTTGTTTTTCTTGAAACGCAGCCATGCCTGCTTGGGCTTGGGACTGGCTATATACTGAATACGCCGACACGGCTGCGATTATTGCTACAAAAGGAATTGCCATAATTACTCCTATTTTACCTCAACTAGGGTTCCCAATACAATAAATTCTAAAGGTTCGGTTTGCGTTATAGTAATTGTTGGTTCTTTACTATGCCCGTTTAAATACACTTTTTTATACCCAGTAAACGTTTGCACGGGGGCGTCTAACAAGTCTCCGAATTGACGAAAAGCTGGCCGATAAGTATTATCTCCAAACTGAACTTCAATATTTCGCGAATTGTGCAAGCGGATTTGTGCGCTTACTAAGCGGCGAAACTGCCCCGCCATAGAGTAACCGCCAAGGTCTACATCTACAGGTAACGTCTCAATAATGGCCGAAAAGTTAAACCCCGCTTCAATATTCGTCACCGCTTGCGAGCTTGTAAACCCACCAGAAGACACCGTTACATCTTGTAAAATATAATCATCCCCGCGGACGTCTACCGTCTCGCCGTTTAGGTGAGAGTACCCAGTCCACGTATCCGTAGCCGAGCCGCTTGTAGACAACTTAGATGAATCCATATAGGCATTTTCGTTAAACTTCTCAACCGCCCGAACGGTGCTGCCATTAATTGTCCGTTTGACAACGACATACACTGTATCGGCTACTACTGTAATATCTTCAAACTCCCCGTTAGTAGTAAACAAACTCCATGCCGCCAGCCCGACAGAACGCAATGCGCTAAACACGGCCAGTGTTCCGTCTGAATTTAATAAGTAGACAAAATCCGCCGGTACTGTACTTGTCGCTTTTCGAACTACTAATCGACGCGACGCGTTAATCAAATGGGAGCTATAGAGCGACACGTTGGCGGCGTTATAGCTTTTTTCCACGTCATTATATAAAAACTCGCGAACGACCCGGCCGTTATTTTGAACAAACAGAGTAGCCCCGTCTACCGAGATCGGAGTAATCGCGCTGCTCCCGTGACCCGTAGCTGGAAGCACCGACACGTTTTCCGGCGTAATAGGCTCAGTCTCTCGATTGGGTATATAGTATTCACTGGCCGAAGTAAAGATCTGAAAGGTTCGTCCCGGGTACACACGCTGTATAGCGTTTAACTCGTCACTATCTAACGTAATATTAATGGCATCCGCCGGGCTGCCCCCAGCCACGTCAAAGTCAAAAAAGTAATTTACTTTAGACCCCCACACCGTTTGTGGCCGCGACTTACTGCCGCCAAACCACAACCGCGTTTGGTAAAAAGTTAGGCTCTTTGGCCACCCGCGGGTCGCACTCCATGCGGGCTCGTAGCCAGTCTCATACTCCCAGTCTCCCGCGTCAATAGAGGTATCTGGAAAATCGACCTGTACATCGCCAGTGACCGAAGTACCGCTTGTGTAACCTGTAATAAACAAAATGCCGCCTTTTTTACCTATAATAAATTGATTGACACTAGCCGCCGAAAATACACTATGTGTCGCCGTAACTGTTACCCCGCGGCCAGTTACCGACGACAGCGTAAGATGGTTAGTAGCAGGCTCCGTTACCGTAACGCCGCTAAATGCGTGCACTGGTATAGTATCAAACGTAATATATGCCGCAGTCCATGCGGTATCCGAGGTTCGTTCAATTTTAATTGGCTGAACATCTGGGTGCACCAAAAATAACGTGTCCGCTGATTGCGTAAAATCCATGGTTTTAATTTGATCTAAAGTCAATGTCGATATAGGAGAGCTTGTTAACGTAGCTTGCAGAACATCGTTTTTATATACTTTGAATTCGCCCGCAGTAAACACTAGTAAATAAGTCTGCTCATTATTAAACTCAAAGTTAATCAGGCGAGCTTCTTGGTTAGTTGTCGTAGCCGCAATATACTCTAACCCTTCCCGACGAAACGCATACCCCTCGGGGCTAACATACACATTTCGCAATCGCTTGGCAGAGTCAGCGTACCTCTCGCGCCGTATATCCATAATAGCTGTTTGGTTGATCTCCCCACCAAGAAACGATCGTTGCGCAGCAATGAGTTTAGTTTTTCGAGCCATTATCCTCGAACCGCAATATAGCTTTGCGTACTAGGTGCCGTCGAGGTACCGCCGGAGTTTTGAGAATCGATTAGTTTTGCCCGTCGCAATTGCTCTTCTAGCATCCGGTCGTAGATCGCCGCTTTATCCGTGTCCTCCAACACCGCCACTGAAAGTAAGCGCGCTAGGTCAAATTCCAACGCACGAACAAAATACGCAGGCATCTTATGCTCCGGGGGCGAAAACGCATAGGTAATCTGTAATTCAGACGCGTTGCAATAAATTTTATCTTCGAAAATCTTATACTCGATGGTGGAGGGATTGCGATTAATAAGCCGTAAATAATCTGCTGGTAACTGAAATGCCGTAGAAAAATTAAATAAAGGAACTTCCACTAATTTATTTAATTCCACTTGATTCACGGCAAACCGCCAAGGATGGCTTTGCAAGAGTCCATCCTTGGTAGTGGCATACATGGCTTTACAGAGCTTTGCTTCACGTGTTGCATCAGAGAACGAATTGATTTCATCCGCCCCGATCAGCAATAACGCAGTTGTACAAATGTCGACGTCTGTAAGAGCCATGCTATATCCTAGTCGGAGTCAGTCGCAGTTACAACTAAACCGTTCGTTACGTCAACAACGCCGCCAGTGTTACTGTTTACGTAGTTAATTGTAATCGCTGGAGTTCCGCCAGTAGAAGACACGATAAAGATTATGTCGTTTACTTTTACGTCCGCAGATAGCGCGTTAAAGTAACCTGCGCCATCGATAGTACCGATAGCATCGGGTGAACTGTACATAAACAAATCTGGTGTTTCTTGTCCCGATTGAGAAATCGCTTTAAATGAATTAATATCGAATGCCATTTATTTATCCTCCTTATCTTTACGATTCGTCAGTGGTGATTTTTACAACACCTTTTGCGTCAATAACTACCGCTTGCGAAGAGAAAGCAACTACAATAGTATCAGACACGTTTGTAGTTAGGCGATCAGTTAACATCAAGAAGTCTTTTCCAATTGCGTAGCCAACTGCATCTTTTTGGTAGGCAAAGTTAGTTCGATCATTAGTCGCCAACGGCAACCCACCTTCAGCTCCGTTTGCTCCAATAAATTGAAAATCAAAGCCATAAAAACTTTGAATACTTCCATTTACCAACGTTTTGACAGAGTTAGAGTCAATTGTTTTAACATCGCTTTCTTGCGTCAAGTGGTGCTTACCTTTTACAGAACCAACAAACGTTCGGCCTTCATCCGGGACGCCGCTTTCATCTAACAAGTACGAGCTTTCAGCAATCATAGCAACGTTCAAATTGTCATTAGAACCGCTAATATTTTTAGCCACAGTGTTAGAAATACTTGCTGCGTTCAAAGCGTCTATAATAATTTGATCTTCTTTTCGTCGGCAAGCGTTTAACATTCCGGGCTTCAAAGCAGCCAAAGCGTCATAGTTAACTTCGCCGCTCAAAAACATATCGGTGTCTACACGAGCAGTGTACCGTTTAGTAGTAACAGTAACCGCCGTTGCCGTTGGGTTGCTGGCAATAACTTCACTACCCACTGAGTGCTCAGTAGCACGGATCGCTCCGTAAACTGGAAACTGGTGTTGATTTCCTTCAATGTTCTTTACCCGAACGGTCGGTCGCAACTTACCGCCAGCTTCAATAAATTCGTCGTGAACTTCTGCTTCAAACGACTTAAATTCTAAAGTGTTTAAAATACTTTGTGACATGATTTAACCTCAATTCTTAACAATTAGTACAACAGTCGAATTGGGTTATCGCCAGTTAGCGGGCCTCATCTGCCATTTAAAGTTTGGGTCAACTTTAGCTTTTATGGGCTTCGTAAAAAGGTTACCATAAAAAAACTACAAATAGTATAACTTACTTTTTTTTAGTTGTCAAGCTGTACGCCAGCCGCCGCAAACGCTTTTCGTTGTAAACCGAGGTAATGGTCTCGCTTGCCCTCGTCAGCGTCAAATAGATGCCCGTATTCTTTTCGATACGCAGTAGCTTCGTCTTTTAATTCCTGTACAGACTTGCCGGGGACTGCGGTAGTATTTGTCGGTACCGTTAGTTTTTCCGAAACAAGCTGGCGGTGTAGAAAGTCCAACGCCTCGCCGCTAGTAGCCAAGGAATCCAATAGTTTCTGATCTTGCTCGTTTAAGCCTTTTTTATATTGGTTCAACTCACCCAATATTTGCTCTTTACGATACCCAAGTTTTGCAAGCTCGTCTTCCGGTTTAGGCTTCGCCGCTTCAATTGATTCTAAATAACTTTCTAACACGCCCGTAGCTTGGTCCCTAGTTAAGCCATTCTTTTTAAAAACCTCATTAAGATACGGAAGGTCTATCTGCTCTTCGAGCGCTTGATACTTCTCAAGCTGCCCGCCTTCTTTAAAATTAAAGTCATACTCCTCCGGGACTGCGTATTTTTCTTCGTATTCTTTGAGGGACTGGCGCAACTCACCAATATGTTTGCTTTGACTCTTATACCCTTTTTCTAAATCTGCTGCAGTTTTGTACTTGCCCCCCAGCAACTCTTCGGTTGAAGTCTCTGCCGTTAACGCTTCTGCCGGTGTAGATTGTTCGCTGGTTTCCGGTGCTGTAGCCTCAGCCGTAGTTTCAGTAGTTTCAGTTTGTGGGGTTTCAAGTAATGACATCAATTAGCCTCCTTAGCTTTTTTGTTCAAGTCCTCTATAAGTCGTTGTATCTGTCTTATTACACTGTTTTGTCCTTCGCGTTGCGCCGCTACCATTAAAGTATTCCCGCTGTCCGGGTGAACCATTTGTATTACAGGCTTTTTAATTGTCTTTTCTTCCAAAATACTTAACACTGCCTGCCCTTCAGGGGTTGTAAAGAGACGGATAAGTGCGCGTTTTTCGTCGTCGGTTAGCGGTATCTGTATCATTGTTGCTCGGGCACCTCCTGTTGCCCTAATTGCTGTTGCGCCAGTCCTATTATATTTTGCTGAATTTGTGCGGATTGCTCTGCAGTCGGCACTACACCTTCTGGTAAGTTTAGGTGAGCAGCTATTTTGCGCGAATATTCTGCCGTATTCAGGACAGTATCCAGCATTTCCGGGCCTTTTATTTCCATCATGTGCCGTGAATAGCGCATAAGGTTTAGAATTTCCTCTTCTTCTTGCAACGTCGCTAGTGGCGATAGGCTTTGAACATCGATTTCAAGCCCATTGACTCGCAACCCGCTTAGATCAACAAGCGGCGATCCGTCGGGGGTGACAACTTTTTCCAAAGTTTTTAACGACACGTCAATCGTTTTGGCCACAAGCTCCCGAAACAACCGCCCAAACGAAGCCCCCGATCGATTGGCGTACTCCTGCTGCCGGATTGTTTGCTCTGTAGCAGTCTTTACGGGCGCATCAATTGGCCCTAACGGGTCAGTAAATAGCATCTCATTAATGTTTCTGCGCAAGTCTTCCACAATAATACGCTGAAGGTTTGAGTACGCCGGCGGATTTAAGTATTGAATCTTAGGCCCTCCCATGTCCCAATGCACCGGTATCGCGATACCCGGCTCTAACTTCATGTTTTCCAAGCTCATAACGCCATCGTCTCCTACGAGCAAAGGCGGCTGACCCGTTAGTGCTGCGGCGGTTAAGTCAAACTGAATCGATTTGTTTAATGTTTTAATATCCGGTAACGCATACAACAACGGGCCGCGGCCATACCACTCGCCGGGAACAACTGACCACCGGAATACAACCCATGGTAAAAACTCTTCGTCCCGATCAACCAAAATATGCTGTCCTTTAGCCGCCATAATGCAATATTTAAAGCCCATAACCTTCTCTGTCCGGCGTTTGCCCTCGATCTGGTATGTCACCGTAACCTCTTCGGGAAACATCCCCTCTATAAGCTCGCACTCGTCCATTGGTTTTTGTGCGTAAGCCTCTTGCATTTCTTTTGGGATTTTTGCATCAGGCCACGTGTCCATAATGTTTCTGTATTGGATTTTTATTTTTCGAAACACCGTATCTACCGTATTATCGGCCCCTGTTGCTATGTATAGTGAGGCAATCGGGTGAGATTCGACGAGTAATGGTTGCTTAATAGTGCCGGGGCGTATGAGCAACGCACCGGTCCCCGCCGCTAAATCGTACCCCGCCTCTGACATTGCTTGGTCAAACGACGACGCATGAAGACACTCAAACAACCGAGTCTCCATAACTTCTAATTGTTTAAGTATCTCGGCGTCGCCTTTCAAAAACATCCCCGCTTTTAATCTTGCCCATTTCTTCATCGGCGGCACCAACACGCTTTGGATATTCGACACGAATTTTTGAGTCCCGTTTACCGCGGTTGAATCAAAAACAACTTGAGCGTTATCCCGTTTAGCACCATTAACTGCATCGTTAAATAAATTCCGTTGCGGCATACAATACTCGTACACCTCTTGGTACGTGGAATCCCATTGTTGCTTACGACCTTCTAAAGTCTTAAATGTCTGTAAGAATTTTTCTTTAAGCTCCATAGACTCCTCGCTCCGAAGTTTTTAGCAACGACTGCCGCCCGACGGTCCCGCGTCTAAACGCCAATAGCCGTTGCGTGTTTTCTAACGCAATCTGCTCACGTTGGGCTCGGCTTTCTTCTTCCTGCTCTAGCAACTGTTTTTGTTGCATCGCAAGCTGTTTTTCTTGCACACTGTTATCTATTTTTGGCTGTCCGCCACCCATATTCTACCTCCATTTATTATTAGCCACCGGTACAATTCATACGGAGTCATTGCATAATTAGTTATTCCTAACGCCATTTTCACTATACTAACACATCCCGGTATTATATTTCCAATATGAAACCCCGACTTACAGTCTTTTTCGGTCGTTTCATATTCGACGATTAAATATTTTGACCGGTTAAAATAAAAATTCAAAACTTCCTCGGCCGTTTGATTTTCGTATAGTTTAGTGTTTATATTAAACCCTGTATAATCAAGCGCCACCGTGTGCGGGCTGATCGTCCGTAACGCAAATACGTGCTGAATGTTATGGTCCAATACCTTTTTTAAAATTTTCATAGTCGGGTGTTTCGTAGGACTAATGCGTCGAAACACCACATACCATTTAATTTTTTTCATCCCCATAGTATACTAAAAGATTTTAAACTTGGGAAGCACTTTAGGCTTTTGCATTTTCTCGTTTCGACCTAACATTGTTTTATGCTCGCCCCCGCCCAATAACGCATACTGCAACGCATCGTGTGGGTGGCTAAACCTATTCTTCTCCGGCTCCAACTTATACTTCGCCTCGCCCCCAACGTTCAACCGCTTATAGTGATACCCGCCATTAAACCCTCGGCGCACCATGGGGGCTTTTTGCCGACTTACAACAATACCCGGCAGGCCATTGCTTGAGCGCAACAACGGTGCTAACACCGCTTCCCTTCGGACTTCAAATTTATTTGACGGAGCGGGTCGTACATACAATTGTTCCGTTTTAAAAATATCAAACGCTGTTACCCCTTGCTGATCTCTAAATCCACCAGACGGGTCCCCCCATAACTCAATGCGAGACTGCTCGTACCCTTTAGTTAAATATTTATTAAGATTACGGGCAAAATCTTGTAGTGGCCACGTCTCGCCATCCGGCGTTAAAAACTCATCAACAATCCGCCAACGGCCAAATGGGTCTTTCTGAGCAATAACCGCCGACGGGGTGAGTCCGAAATCCACCCCAACAATCACCGGCAATAGCGGATCATACTTCACATCCGCACTTGAATGTGTGGCGTCCACATAATTGTCCCCATACACCGGCTTGCCCTCTTGTATAAATCCGTAATCCCCATGAACGTACACATCAATCCACTCTTGAGGCTTACCCGCCATCATGTTGTTATAATAACCGGGTGGTAGATTCTCCACATTCTCCGCGCCTTCACTTAGCCCAGACGGTTGATCAAAAAACTCCCACCCATCCGGGTGCTTAATCTCAGCCATGTCGTACCACCAGCTAGAATCATCTGGCGGGTTAGTGTCCGCTATAACGCCAAACCGAGTCGGCCATTGCCCCGTAAAACCTTCGGGCTTCTCTCTGTGCGACGGATACCGACCTACCCGCCCCGTAGCTGCGTCTAAAATCTCTTTCAAAATATAACGCGCCTCATTAAACCATATCATTGTAGCTTCTAACGACAATAATTTTTTAACGTCTTCGGGGCGGTCTAGTGCCAAAAAGATAACTTCCGATTCAATATCGTCAATCTTAATATGGTGCGAAATTGGCGGCTTTCGGTTTACTTTTCCAAACACATCTTCAGGAAACCAATCCAGCCAAGTCTTTAACGTCGTCGTCTCAAGCTCCGGGGCGGTATTTCTCACCACGATATGCCGCGTCCGGCGAATCCCGTCTTTTGATTTTGCTTGAGTCTTCATAACCACAAACAACTCAAAACACATACCCACCGACTTCCCAGAGCCAATCGGGCCTTTCACCCCTCGGAAAAAAGCGTCCGAGTTATGAAACTTCGAGAGCGTTGGCGAGGCCTTGTAGTTTAATTCGAAGTTCATTTACTTTTTAGGCGCCCAATCTGCAAGCGTTTCGAAGTCGGCAAAGGGATCAGTTTCTTCCTGTAACACAAATGGACCGGTTTTATATCGACGATTGAGTTCCTTCTCTCTATCTCCAATCTGATTTAAAATTTCTGCTGGAATCTCATTTTCCAAATCGTAATAAGAATTGTAGTACGGAACAGAGAAGGCCGGTAGCCAACCTTCACCCACAGAACCACCCCGCATCCGATCCACAAATACTAACAGGAGTTTTGGGTCTGTTATGCAAAACCGGCCCCTGTAAATTACAAAATACTTATCTGTTAACCCACATATCGGAAAGCAATCCGGGTACCAACACTTAAACTTAGCTCTTAATTGCGGGCCGTACTTTTGGGCCCGATTACTAAATTCTAATTTTTTTTGCGTCTCTTCTTTTAAGTCAATCATGTTTCATTCCCCTAAATTTCGTACTCATTCGGGTAAGGCCACTCCTCCCATTTTTCTTTTATCTTTTCTGGCGGAAAATCTTTAGGGCTCCGTATGGCCCCCAAACTTACATAAAACTCTTTAAATTTAAACATCAGGTCTATTTCTCCGCATTCCCGTCTGAGGTATATGCGATACTTTAGGCGGTTGCAGTCGCCCACCGCTTTCAGAACTAAAAAGTCATCACTAGCCGATACCGCCCTGTCCCACAAACGTTCGGGAATCTTAGCGGCTCTTAACCACGCCTTTTTTCTTACTAACTTTTCCAAACGGGCCCTATCGTAAGTCTCTTCTAAAAACGCAACAGTCCGCCTCTCTGGGCAATTATAGTCCGCGCCTATTTCCTCCCATGCAACCACTGTATCGTACATATACACTGTTACATGCCACGCCCACTTAACCGTGTTTAATTGAGCGCGTACTGAGTAGCCCCCAGCCACCACAAACTCAACCACAGCATCCGTCCCCAAAGGCTCATGTTTCTGATCTTTTTTAACCCACTTAAGCATTTTCAACTTCGGTGGTTTTTTTAGCCCGTGTGCGCTTTGGCTGTAAAACCTTTGCCTGATACGCTTCCTTCTCATACGGATTTAAATTGTCCCACGCATGTATAATCGACAACGGCGCCGGCTCACCACAAACATCACATTCCCCCAAAACCAGCGCAGACTTTAAATACTCCTTACTGATCACGCCGCCAT
>Ga0181577_10004431_pt1 | contig 10833 bp, 8 predicted proteins | sample 101ome_21_FD_132468 | JGI IMG/M metagenome (GOLD analysis project Ga0181577, IMG submission 132468) | Coastal salt marsh microbial communities from the Groves Creek Marsh, Skidaway Island, Georgia - 101413BT metaG (megahit assembly) | ecosystem: Environmental > Aquatic > Marine > Intertidal zone... | reverse complement strand
TCGAAATAAATCGTTGTTAATCGTATCGTTATTCGAATTGCTGTAGCCCATCACAGATGCCCCTAAAAAAGCGTGGTCTGTGATTGCATAAGATACCGAGGCGCTACCTCTGTAAAAGCCTTGAAGCGTAAATGCAATGTCTCCTTTTTCAAAGTGCGTTGGCGTTTGATTATGCGGTGGCATGTAGTATAGCTCACAACCGGAGAGTGGTGCAATGATGCCAAGCAATATTGTTAGTTTTAGGATGTTATACGCTTTCATACGAAGGTTTTTTGCAAAATTACATCAAGGATGTGGTGCAATGACTGACGGTAATCATCAACATTCCCGCACTTATGATGCGCTCTTTGGTTAATAGTAAATGGAAAGAACTAGATTGTTATGTTGTCCGAGTTCTGTATTTCTTTTGCACAAACGTATGATTATGAAGAAGTACCTATTACTTATTTGGTTAGCGGGATTTGTGCTGTCGAGTTGTTCCGACGACGAGGAGCCAACCGGTAACACTGGGACCACACAAAAAAGCACTTGACGATCTTTAAGAAAAGTAAGACGGGCTCACAACGAAAGCTATATGCACTGTAGGTTTTCGAGTTGAGTTTTCTTTAGTATTCTCAGTGATAAACGTCGTGAATAAGGTACAAGAGAGATGTGAAATGTTTTACCTCCAAATAAAAAACCCTTGCAAGTGCCTGACTTACAAGGGTCTAATTAAGTGTCTTGCGCCCCATCCTGGACTCGAACCAGGGACCTGCGGATTAACAGTCCGTCGCTCTAACCAACTGAGCTAATGAGGCGTTTCGTAAAAACGAGGTGCAAAGATAAAAATATCCAGAATATGCAAATCAGTTTTTGAAAATATTTTGGGATAAAATTTCGTAGTCTTTTTAGCATCATTCTAGCCCATCAAAAAACAGGCTTACAACGTTTGAACAATCGCAGATTCTTTATGATCCTAACACAATAACATTGCGATGAAGTTTTGTTCGTTAACCAATTGATTATTCGATATTCAAGATTCATCATTCGATATTTACAAAGACCCATTTTTATCGCTTTTTTTGCAAAAAATTTAAAACATGAGTCTACTCGTTATCGGATCTGTCGCTTTCGACGCAATTGAAACCCCATTCGGTAAAACGGATAAAATCATTGGAGGTGCTGCTACATACATCTCTATGGTATCCTCTTACCTTACCAACGACATCAACCTTGTGGCAGTTGTGGGTGAAGATTTTCCTGCTGAGCACATCAACCTACTTAGCGACATGGGAGTAGATACAGAAGGTCTTCAAATCAAACAAGGAGAGAAATCGTTCTTCTGGAGCGGTCGTTACCACAACGATATGAATAGCCGTGATACGTTGATAACGGAACTTAATGTTCTGGAAAACTTTGATCCGGTAATCCCATCAAGCTACCAAGACTGCCAATACCTCATGCTTGGAAACCTGTCTCCACAGGTGCAAATGACTGTGATTAACCGACTGGAAAATCGTCCAAAACTTGTAGCTATGGATACCATGAATTTCTGGATGGATATTGCACTCGACGATCTAAAATCAACACTAGAGAAAATCGATGTCCTAATCATAAACGATGAAGAAGCTCGTCAATTGAGTGGAGAATACAGTCTGGTGCGGGCAAGTAAGGTTATCCGAGACATGGGACCAAAATACTTAGTGATTAAAAAAGGTGAGCATGGAGCCCTCCTTTTCCATGGAAATAACATCTTTTCAGCACCTGCATTGCCGTTGGAAGAAGTATTCGACCCGACGGGAGCCGGAGACTCGTTTGCCGGTGGTTTTATTTCGTACCTTGCACGAACAGACGATACGTCTTTTGACAATATGAAACGTGCAGTCATTTACGGATCCGCAATGGCATCTTTCTGCGTTGAGAAATTTGGTACAGAAAGACTCGTTGGACTTACCGAAGAAGAAATTCAATCACGTGTTCAAGCATTCATTAGCCTGTCGTCTGTTGACATCAGTCTAACCAGCTAACACGATATGAATAACCTTTGGCGGAAAAGAGAAAAACTTAATACTTCCGAAATCAATCAACTGGCCCAAAATCTTGGGGTCAGTACTTTCTATGCTCAATTGTTTGGGAATCGGGGAATTACCTCACCTGAACAAGCAAGCGCATTTCTACAACCAAGCCTAAGTGATTTGCACGATCCATTTCTGATGAAGGATATGGAGGCGGCAGTGAGCCGTATTGATGAGGCGTACAACAACCAGCAAAAGGTTTGGGTTTATGGCGACTACGACGTAGACGGAACCACCAGTGTAGCACTGGTGCTTTCGTACTTGCGCCAGTACATCGCCAACATAAACTTATATATACCGGATCGGGATAAGGAAGGCTATGGCCTATCAGACCTGGCCATTGAGAAAGCTATCGAGCAGGAGGTTGATTTAATCATCACGCTAGATTGCGGTATCCGCTCAGTTGAAAAGGTTCAACGTGCCAAGGACGCCGGAACAGATTTCATTATCTGTGACCACCACGAGCCCGGAAGTGAAGTTCCACCCGCAGTAGCGGTCCTCGACGCGAAGCAGGATGATTGTAGTTATCCGTACAAAGAATTATCAGCATGCGGTGTTGGATTTAAATTAATACAAGCACTCGCTAAAACCTGGGAAGAGCCGGATTCTGCGGCTTACGATTATCTCGACTTGGTAGCTGTAAGTATTGCGTCAGACCTCGTACCGATTACCGGAGAGAATCGAATTCTTGCCTATCATGGACTCAAGAAATTGGCGAGCAATCCTACACAAGGACTCAAAACAATCATGGAAAAGTTTATGCCGGATCGTAACATCGATATTACCAATATCGTGTTCATGATTGGTCCGCGTATAAACGCTGCCGGCCGACTGGCGAGTGCGAAACACGCGGTGAAATTGCTTTTGGCTGATAACGATTTTGACGCATCGGAACTATCTGTGCAACTCAATAACTTTAATGCCGAACGACGCGAATTGGACCAGAGCATTACGGAAGAAGCATTAAACGTGATTGCAATGGATGATTCGTTTGCCCAAAAGAAAACCACTGTGGTGTACAAGCCGCATTGGCATAAAGGCGTTGTTGGGATTGTGGCCAGTCGATTACTCGAGTCGCACTACAAACCCACTATTGTGCTCACAAAAACCGGTGATCAGTTGGTTGGCTCTGCTCGTTCCATAGAAGGCTTTGACATCCATGACGCGCTAACCAAATGTGAAGAACACCTAGTCCAGTTTGGAGGCCACATGTACGCGGCAGGGATGAAGCTAGCAGAGGAGTCACTGGAAGACTTTCGGACTGCTTTTGAGGAATCTGCGTCACATCTTACCGAAGAACAATTAACTCGAAAACTCTATTTTGATGCCGAGCTAACGGTTGCAGCGTTAAGTGAATCATTGTATTCCAACATACAGCGCTTAGCTCCATTTGGACCGGAAAATGAACGTCCAATTTTTGTTATTCGAAACGCTCGCGACAACGGACATGCCCGTACCATGGGCAAAGGTGCAAGCCACCTCCGGTTAAGTGTTGTAGATCAATCCACGAGCAAGCCTATTACCGCGGTGGCATTCGGCTTTGGGCATCTCTATGCGCAGATCCGAAACGGCACGCCATTCGACTTGATGTTTACCATCGAAGAAAATCATTTTAACGGGAGAACCTCATTACAGCTGATGGTGAAAGATATTATGTTGTTAGACACTAACCGTTAACACAAACCATTAACAGGGTGTTCAGACAATGCAAGAATGCAAGAATGCTTGAATGCGCGACTAATTCTCAATTCTCAATTTCCCATTTTCAATTCAACTCTGCGACGTGGTGCGCTCTGCGCGATAAGCAGTGCAAGAATGCTCGAGTGCTTGAATGCGTGAATAATGCAATATGGAGAAAATCCTTAACCATTAACTCTCCACTCTCCACCTTCCACTCCCTCGAAATTCATCATTCGATATTCGATATTCAACATTCCACCGCCTATTCTTCCACATAAACCCGTTTCACCCGCTCAGAAACGGAGGTCATGATTTCATACGGAATGGTATTGAGTTTTTCTGCGAGTTCAACAATGCTCGGTTGGTGCCCAAAGACTATCACTTCATCCCCTTCCTCGCAATCGATTTCGGTCACATCGCACATTGTCATATCCATACAAACGTTACCAACGATGTGGGCGGGTTTATCATTAATCATAAAATACCCATTACCCCGACTCAACATGCGATTCAAACCATCGGCATACCCAATCGCAACAACCGCAATCTTTCGATTTGTTTCCGACGGTTCCAGATTGCCGTAACCAATTCCCTCACCCGCATTCACTTCTCGAATTTGCGTGATAAACGACCGTAACGTAGCAACCGTTTCAATCGATTTGTCTGCGGAGTTTGACGGGTGGAAACCATACAAACCCACACCAAGTCTTACCATATCGTGATGCGATTCCTTAAACCGAATTATACCGGCCGAGTTGGCCATATGCTTCATGGGACTGTAACCCATTTGATTCACAAATGTCACATGACTTGCATTCAAACCTGCCATTTGTTTTATCGATAATTCATCCAGATTAGGGTCTTCAGAGCCCGCAAAGTGGGTGAAGATCGATTTAATCTCGATGTTTTTGTGCGCTTTCAGAATCTGGCACACTTCTACCATTTCAGACTCACCAAATCCCAAACGGTTCATTCCCGTATTAATCTCCAGATGAGCCGGTGCCGAGGCTATAGCCTTACGTTGTACGGCTTCGATATACATATACAAGCTCCTGAAGTTGTAGAGCTCAGGTTCAAGATTGTGCTCAAGCATCACGTCATACGAATCCTCATCACTGTTCATAACCATGATGGGCAGATCGATACCATTCTTGCGTAACGCAACGCCTTCATCTGCATATGCAACACCGAGGTAATCCACGTTGTTATGCTGGAGGAAGTAGGCCACCTCATCGCTGCCGCTTCCGTACGAAAAAGCTTTAACCATCACCATCACCTTCGTGTTCTTGTCCAGGTGTGATTTGAAATAGTTCAGGTTATTTCTCAGTGCATTGAGGTTTACCTCCAATACCGTATTATGAACCTTTTGCTGGAGTTTCTTTTCAATTCGTTCGAAAGCAAAGGAGCGCGCACCTTTGAGCAATATGGCCTCGTTAAAAAAGTCTTCTTCAGACTCAAGAAATTCCGTAGTGTTCCGGTAAAATGCCTGCCGCGGTAAATCGAAAAGATAACTCGAGGAGCTAATATCTTCTCCTATTCCAATGAGCCTGGAATAGTTGTGTTGTTTCAACAAATTGGAAATCGCAGTGTACAAATCGCGTTGGCTCAGGTGCGACTGCTCGATGTCCGATAAGATAATTGTGCGATTCAGTTGAGCATGCCGCTGGTTTGCCCAGTCCAATGCAATTTCCAGTGACTTTAAGTCTGAATTATAAAAGTCCGAAATCAATCTACACCCATTGATGCCTGCTTTTTGATTCAGTCGCATTTCAATAGGTTGTAAGTCACTTATGGATGCAGCAATATGGGCAAAATCAACTTCCAGATAAGTTGCTATGGCACATGCATGCATCGCGTTCTCGTAGGATGCTTCATCGGTAAATGGCAACTGAAACGTAGCCTTCTTCCCGCCGTGCTGTATCGAAATGGTGGATGTGTTTTCACCAACATTATTGGCAATCACTTTAATGTTTGCCGGGTTGGCATCCGACCAACAAAAACCTTCAAGTCCATTTTCAGCAATGTACCGCTCAATGATGTCGGTAAGCAAGTTGTCTTCCTTCCGATAAATAAGCGTTTGACATCGCTTGAACAGTTTTAACTTTTCATAGATCTTTTCAGACTCGTTGGTGAATCCTGCGGCATGAGCGTCTCCAATGTTGGTGAACAACCCTATGGTAGGTTGAATCATAGCAGCTAGAGCATCCATTTCATTGGGTAGAGATATGCCTGCTTCGAATATCCCGAGCTCATCAGTCTGCTTCAGTTGAAGCAAGCTCAGTGGAACGCCAACCTGACTGTTATAGCTCCGTGGGTTTCGAGTTATTTTTTTATGCTGATATAAGAGCTGATACACCCACTCCTTCACAATGGTTTTTCCATTCGACCCGGTAATTCCAATAACCGGAATTTTATGATTTGAACGATGATGGATTGCAAGATTCTGTAACGCTTGCACGCTGTTGGATACTAAAACAAAAGAAGCTTCTTCGTTCTCAGACATATCTGGGATCCGCTCCACCAAGAACGCGCTTACTCCGCGTGCGATGAGTTCAGATATGTATTGATGTCCGTCGTGTTGTTCACCTTGAATAGCAACAAACATGCTTCCTGATGCATTGGAGCTTTGACGGCTGTCGATGAATATCTGTTCCACAACCAAGTCTGATTGCCCTACAATTCTACCGCCCGTTATTTCAGCTATTTTCGCAAAGGTGTATTGCACAACACAAATGTAGCGATGGAAGCCAAAGCGTAACACCTTTATGCAGGAACAACGTCAAAAAAAGAAGTCATTTACAGAAGCTCGCTTAGCGATACAGAAATACTGCGCATACCAGGAACGTTGTCATCAAGAGGTGAAACGCAAGCTGTATGATTATGGACTCAAAACATCAGAAATTGATGAGTTGATCGCGGATTTGATTCAGTCGAACTACCTCAATGAAGAACGATTCGCCCGCAGTTTTGCTCGAGGAAAGTCAAAGGTGAAAAAGTGGGGGAGGAATAAGATTCTCAGTGAACTCCAGTTAAGAAAGATAAGCGATTACTGCATTCGTAAAGCAATGACAGAAATTGATGACGATTTATATTCGGAGACCCTCCGAGCTTTAATCGAAAAGAAGAACCGAGAGTACAAGAGCAAGAATGAATTTGAACAGCGCGCCAAGATAGCCCGTTTTCTAATGGGCAAGGGGTATGAGTCCGATTTAGTGTGGGAGGCTGTGAAAGAGCTGGTATAAAAAAAGAGGACCGAAGTCCTCTTTATATCTTGTTCACTCGTTTATTACTAGCGTCTGTGGCGAGTAGTGTATTTTCTCTTCGTAAGTTTTCGAGTAAAGAATACCGATGCCTGGATAGCGCTGTTGGATGCTGAATAACCTGAACGCTTATCCCAGTTTCCAAGTCCCAATAGGTAACGCGCGTCGAAACCTAGGCGGTTGCGATCCTCTTCATCAATCTTAAACGACAATCCTGCTCCTGCCATGATGCCAAAGTCAATTGGGTTCCACACGTCAGATGCCAATGTGCCACTTACTGCGGGAGTAACGGTAGTTCCGGTCTCATCTGTTATCGTAACCTTTGTTCCTTGGCTACTAGACAATCCGTAACCAAAGAATCCTCCTCCATATAAATGGAAAGACATGTAGCTATCTTTCATACGGTAAGGAACCAAGCGGTCTGGCTGGAACTTGTGCTCATAGTTTACATAAACCGGTACGTGAACATACATGCTGTTGGTTTCAGTTTCTTGAACCGTAGTTACGCCGTTTTCAAGCGTTGTCACCTTCATGTTGTTCCCCATGGTAGAAACCATTCCATCCATTTGAACAGAAAGGCGCTGCATAAATTGGTATTTAGCTGTAGCTCCTCCATGAAATCCGATAATTGAAAGGTTTTCCGCACCTGCGGTGTTGTGCGACATGTTAGACAGGTTCATGCCTGCGCGTGGTCCTAAATAGAACTGTGCACTTGCCGCTGTAGCTGTGAATGCGACAACAATAGCAAGGGAAAAAATTCTCGTTAAAATTTTCATAATTCTTATTGAATCGAATATCTGCAAATATATACTATCAAACGCATGGAACGAAAGTTTGGTATGATTAAACGCTCCTTTGGTCTATGTCTTATGTGATAAGCAACTCTCGGTATATCTTTGTTGTCTTAAATACAAAATGAAGTTACGTGCTGAACAGCTGGTAAAACAGTACAGACGCCGAAAGGTGGTAAACAAAGTAAGTCTTGAGGTGAATCAAGGTGAGATTGTTGGATTGCTCGGACCAAACGGTGCCGGGAAAACTACAACGTTTTACATGGTTGTTGGCTTGGTGTCTCCGGATGAAGGTTCGGTATATCTGGACAGCAAACAGATAACGCGTCTTCCGATGTACAAGCGGGCCCGGTTGGGAGTTGGCTATTTGCCTCAAGAAGCATCTGTTTTTAGAAACCTTACGGTGGAGGACAACATCAAAGCAGTTCTCGAGTTAACCAAAATGCCAAAGAGTGAGCAGAATGAAAAGCTTGAATCGCTTCTCGATGAGTTTAGCTTGCACAAGGTGCGTAAAAACATGGGGAATGTCCTATCTGGGGGAGAGAGAAGACGCACGGAGATTGCTCGGGCACTAGCGGTGAATCCAAAGTTTATTCTACTGGACGAGCCATTTGCCGGAGTAGATCCAATTGCGGTTGAAGACATCCAAGAAATCATTCAAACATTAAAAAAACGCAACATCGGGGTACTCATCACGGATCACAACGTGCATGAAACACTTACCATTACAGACAGAGCATATCTGTTGTTCGAGGGTGAGATCTTGATGTCCGGAACGGCGGAAGAACTTGCCGCCAACGAGCGTGTACGTTCTGTATATTTGGGTAAAAACTTTGAGTTGCGATAATGAGACTGAAGCTAACACTACTTGCCACTGTGATGCTGGTCCTGTCCGGTTTTGCTTCGAAACAATTGAAGTTTTATTACTTCAAGAAAGCCGGCAAACACATAAACACTCTAACTCGAAGTATTTCGTCGGACCAACCAAATATCACATTTGGTTTTCAATCCTATAACACGCACAAAATTGTTCAGACTACGGCGTACTATAACCAGCCGAGCAATTTGATGCACTATGTTTTATCGACTGAAAATGGACGGACCTTGTACTTCCAAATCCCGTTGGCAGATGTTGAAATCATTCAACTCGACACATCCAACACAAACAATTACCTGTACTTCCAATGTGGAGGGGAAACTGGAATTCGAGTGAAGGAGCATCGCAAAGACGGCATTATTTCATTCGACTTACGATTTACGTCGTACAGGATTCCATTACCTGCCGAATACGACGAGAAAGCGATTCGCAAAGCTTGCAAGAACTTGGTTAAGCTTGCAGCGAATTACAGAAAAGATTGAGGCTAACACTCTACATAACGGTTGTCGTACTTCTTTCGGCGTGTACCCGATTTGATGCTGTGGTTGATACAAATGGTTCATCCCATAACTTGGAAAATCAACCGGTTGTCCTGATGTGGCTCGCTCCGGATTGCCCCTTATGTCAAACATATAGCACCGAATTTGTTCGAATGGCGGATTCATTCCCTGATCTGCAGTTTCTGGGGGTTTTGCCGGGTAACCTGTACTCAAAGGAGGAGGTGAATCATTTTGTAGATTCATTTCAGTTCGATAAACCTATTCTGGTGGATGCAGATTTCAAACTCACTAAAAAAATGGGTGTTACCACAACTCCTGAGTTTCTCGTTTTAGATAACAATCTTTCCATAAGGTACCAAGGTAAGTTTGATGATTGGGCAACGGCTCTCGCACAGAAGAAACCCAAGCCAACGGAGCACTACTTCAAAGATGCGCTGACTTCGTTTATGGCAGGGGAAACAATTAAAACGCAATACACCGAACCGCTTGGCTGTTTGATTGAGTTTGATTGATTTAGCTTAGCAGTCATTGCTATCTTTGTCCCATGGCGATGTCACCCACAAAGAAGCGCAACCTTGTATTTCTGGCAGTTTCCTTTGTCTTAACGCTACTGGTTTTTCAATCGGTAAAACGCGCGCTTATCGGAGAACCTAAAGAGGTTAAAGGAGTTCCGGATCAAGTGTTTTACGCAAGCGATGTGGCACCTATATTGAATGAGCATTGTGTGAAATGCCACCGACCACATGGCGCGGCTCCTTTTTCATTGATGGACTATAAGAAGGTGTATCGCAAGAAAAAGACAATCCGCAAAGTTGTTTCGAAAAACATCATGCCTCCTTGGCCTGCCGATCCTACCTATTCTCACTTCATTGGTGAAAACATCTTAACCGACGACGAAAAAGAAATTCTGTTCAAATGGATGGATCAAGGTGCAAGATTTGGTGATTCCTCGAAATTGCCTGAACCACCCGTCTTTAGTAAGGTGTCTAATTTAGGTGAGCCGGATGTTACGGTATACCTAGATTCGTTCTTGGTGAAAGGAAATAACCGCGACCAGTTTATGGTGATTAAAACGCCTTTCGAAATTCCCCAAGATACCTTCATCCGTGCCATCGAGTTTGTACCGGGTAAAGAGCAATTGGTGCATCACCTCAATGCTGATTTGTTGTTGTACGATTTTGATGCAAAGGCAGATGTGATGGATGGTAACCGCGTGGTTGATGTTGAAATACATCCCATGGAGTTTGACGAAGAGTTTAAGCAGCTGAAAGTGTATAACGATGATGGGTCTCTGCCATACAGATATCACAGCGCGGCGAACTACCTACCCGGAGTGATGGGAACAATATACCCGGAAGGCGTGGGAGGATTTAAAGTAAATCGGAAGTCGAGCTTCATCGCACGCGACTTACATTATGCACCTATTCAAGAAGACGCCTGGGATCGATCGCATTACAACATCTTTTATGCAAAGGAACCCCCGAAACGTCTCACCAAAGAAATGATGCTGGGCACAAATGGCATTAGCCCAATTCGCCCTCAATTGATTATTCCTCCGGATACTGTAATGACGTTCAAAACGCAGTATCGGGTAAGCGCTCCCATTTCAATACTAACTGTAAACCCACACATGCATTTGTTGGGGGATAGGATTATCGCTTATGCAGTAAC
>Ga0181577_10004425_pt1 | contig 10844 bp, 24 predicted proteins | sample 101ome_21_FD_132468 | JGI IMG/M metagenome (GOLD analysis project Ga0181577, IMG submission 132468) | Coastal salt marsh microbial communities from the Groves Creek Marsh, Skidaway Island, Georgia - 101413BT metaG (megahit assembly) | ecosystem: Environmental > Aquatic > Marine > Intertidal... | reverse complement strand
CTTACCCCAGTTGAGCCAGTCCTCAACCGTCGGGTCAATGTCCCAGACTGACCAGCGGTCAAGTTCTGCTGGGTCCATTTCATTGACTTGGTATTGTTCCCCATGTTCCCCGCCGTTGATGGCTGCGAACACAATGGTATCTTCATGGAGATAGTGACCGTTCAGCTTACGGCTGTCAGTGAGTTCGAAGATGCCTTGTCGTACTTCAAGCGTAGCACGATCAACTTCGTCCAAGAAGAGTACCGCAGGTTCTTCACAAGCTTCTTTGAACCAGTCAGGCGGGTTAAAGCTTGTGCGATTGCCTTCAATGCTCGGAAGACCGACAAGGTCACCTTCCGTCATCTGGCTGGCACGCCGTTCAATAACAGGCAAGCCCATGTTAGCAGCAAGTTGGTAAACAACCTGGCTTTTGCCGATGCCGTGACGACCACGGAGCAGGACAGGCAAGCGAGCAGCGCTCACTGCGGGTGCAAGGTTAACAAAGGTTTTGAAGTCAACAGCCATAATATCTCTCTCCCTTACACTAGTATATTACTACAGATTGAGTATTCGTCAACTTATTTCTGCTCTTTTTTTCACTTTTATTGTCTTTTTTTATTCCCTGCTTTTTCAATGGGTTAATTTAACTCTCCCGTAGTGTGATACGGCAGTTAAGAAGCTGTTTAACACCTTCTCGATCTTGTGATAGAATGGTAGTCTTCTCTGCTATTGCCTGCTATTATTAATCCTTTACATTGACTGTGTTACTATGTATTAGACACATTCTGACAATCGCTCCCAAAAGCCCCCAATCGCTGACAATCCTGCAAAGTGTTGATATAACTAGCAAAACTTTATATCATTTATAGAATCTACAGGCAGTTCAATGGCTTACAATCACAGTGCAATTTTTGCAGTGTATAGTGCAGTTTATGCATCATCACTCTGCAACGGCTCATAAGTCCATGAACAACCTGCTATTTTACCTTTACCATAGGGATAATCTCCTTCAACAAGCTGCTCACCAACAAAATAGCCAACACCCTGGGAAGACAGCCATCCTTCGTTAGAAGCGCTCTTGGTAATGTTCTCTAACATATACTCTCTGGCTTGTTCTTGGAATGATGCTGAAATCTTTATACTAGCATTTAGTAGTGTATATCCTCTTACCATAAGTTTGAACTGCCATGCTTGTTCTAGTTCGTTTAGGAATGTCTTGTATTCTTCTTCATTTAATTCTTTTTTGTGCCCTTGGTCTACAACGTCTAGAACCTGTATCTTGATTGTGTGATGCTGGTTATCTCGCATGAGTGCTCGGAGCAAATTACGATAGGCTGGCGTGCCACATCGAGCAGGACGCTTTTGGCTGTCAGCCCTGACATCGTTAAGGTGCTGGCGAAACCGCCGGAGAACTCCCTGGGTAGTTTGTCCTACGTAAACCATACCCTCAGTTTCTTTACTGTGAGTAAAATGAATTGCATAAATAGCAGCATGATCTTCTGTGGGATCTGAATGTGTGTTTTTTACAAAACGAGACCTAAACAGGCTTTCTTTATTCAGTTGTGGAGTGTCTTTACTTTTATATATTTGTTCCCGAAAACGATAAGGCAAATCTACCATCTCCGTTTCATCATCTGCGATCAATTTAGAAGTGATGTTGACAAGGCGCTTTGCTCTGTTGAGACGATTTTTCTTCTGCTCTTCTGTCTTCGATTTTATCTTATAACAGCTATCGCAAATTTTCTTGCCTGAAGAAAAAGTTATTCCATCTTCCTCGGTAAGCTCGCAGAGGTCACAATCTTTGGGAACCCAGCGATTACGGCTCCAAATATGATGGACCATCGAAGGCGAAACTTTAAAGACATAATGAGTGTGTCGGGCGAACTCACTGGCTGTTTGCCTCACAGATAAAATACCCTCCTGCTCCCTGATCCAACGAATGTGATCCCAGGTAAGTTTATATGTTTTCTTTTTCGCTCGGATCCTATCTTTACGCATAATTAAAACTTTACTTTCTTATCGTTTGATTCCAAATATTCTTCTACTGAGCCACTGAAATCGCTAGCACCCTCAAGCAGATCGTAAATGCTCATGGCATCTTCTGTAGTATCTGGATCTACGTGTATCTTACCTGAGAATATTCTCGATACTGTACTGGCAGACAACTTCATATTAAAGAATCTTTTGCTGAAAGCTTTGGCCGTCTCCCTAGTGCTCAGCTTTCCCTGCTGCTCCCTTATCCAGTCTACATGCAGTTTGGTTAACTTATGTGATTTTTGTCTTCTTTTTTTGGCTCGCTTTGCATTTTGCTCTCTGAACTTGGCTGTGGTACAAGTACGACAGCGAGGCTTGTAGCCATCAGCGCTATAACCTGGAGTGTGCTTATAATACTGGTCAAGGGTCTGGACTTTCTTGCACACAGAGCAAGCCTTTACCCAGTCACCGTTCTCATCCAGATAAGCAGCAGGCATTGCTTACACTTCCTCCCAGTATGCTTCTACTAGAGTATACAACACAACAGGAACAACGTATACAATCAACTTTAGTATAGGTTTTATCATTTTCTTTTTGTGCCTTTCATTCGGGTGATTAAGGCAGCCACTCGGTCGCCAACAAAGTAAGCCAAAAAGTAAAATGAGATCATAAAGATCACAAATGATATGAAGCTTACGAGCGTGTTCATTTATTCTTCTTCTGCCACTGGAACATAGCCAACAACCAATGGGCACTGGTCAGATTCGTTCTCCCAAACAATGCCGTTATAAGCCCAACTCTCGTCAATGTCGAAGTGCTCTTCAAAATAGATCTCATCGGCTTCGTCTTCGTCGGTGATCTGCCAAGCATCCACTAGGAATTCTTTAGCAGTTGTGTCTGTCCAGTCTAGCCGCCAGAACCTTCCGCCTTCAGGGTATTCACCTCCGTTGGAAATGTCTTTCAACTCTCCGTTGTCAATCATCTCCTGAAGTCTTGGATACTCTTCTGTATCCAGAACAATAGTTCTTGCTTCTACGATGTGTTTCTCTGTGCAGACTTTTACTTTAATTTTCATTTTGTTCTCCTTCAATAAAGTCTTTGGCTAGTGGGAAGATCTCAGCAATCACTTTCGCACAAGCGTGAGCGATTTCCATATGTTCTTTTTGGGTGCCGTTGGATGCTCGCAGTTCAATGTAGTGAATCCACGAGCGGAGTGTTCCATTCATATACAATCGTGTTTTAGTATTGCCTTCAGGTAGCACAACTCTTGCTTGCTCTTTGGCAATCCCGTTCTCGATAGCCCAGTCATATGCTTCCTTGGCTTTATCGATTATGAAGAGTTGCCATGCTTCCCACTCCTCTTTTAGGGTGTCGTCATCAACATCAATTGAGTTCTGTCTATTCTTTTTATCTTGTAGCCTTGCTTCCCGCAAAACAAACATATCACCCATCTCTTTTGGGTTAGCATACCGCTGACTGAACTCCTGAAAGGCAAAGGAGCGGTGCCGAACAATCTGATGAGCGATGTCTCTGGTCGTATTGATTTCTAGACAGGCATTCACCATCTCAAGTGGTGACCAGTGAGCATGTTTGATTAGATATTTAATCAGTCGCTCAGAAGTTTCCTTGTTCATCTGGTTGCTGGGGTTGCTCACCCTCGCACAATACGCAATCAGTTCTTGAACATTATTAAGATCAAGCTCAGATCCGTCGGGAACCCGTGAGTATGAAATAAGTTTTACTGTCATGTTCTACAGAGCCGCCAAGATAAGTGTTGTGATCACATATAGGATTGCAAGTCTATTTAGTTGTCGCTTGGTGCTCTTTAGTTCTTCAGCAATCACATGAATCTTATCACTGTTCAGGATACATTGTTCAGTTAGTTTTTTAATGTCTTCCATTTTAATCTTCTCTATTTTCTTCCTTGAGTTTTTCGAGCAATATGTCGAGGAACTCAAGTGTCACCTTAGCCATGAAGAATCCGCCAATCAAAACGGCGGCTGCTAGAATTGCTACTTTCATTGCTGCTTCTTCCTAACATTCTCTAGGTGGCGGTCAAGATACCACTTAGCCTTTTCTAGGTCCTGAATCTCTTCTCCCTTGTGCGGGGCACGTAGCATATATTTAATGACGTTCCCTACATTGAAGTTGAGGTCCCAGCTTTCGATCACGTCGATGGCCTCAATCCCTTCATTGTAGTGAATGGGATGATCTACATTATTATTCAATTTGTTCTCCTTCTCTGATAACAAGCTCCACATCAGAAGTCTCTGTATCCGTTTCAATCCAAACCCTTGCTCCACAGCTTAGTGGCTTGTGTGGGCTGTAGATTACTCTTCCTAATTCTACACCATCTTTTGTTTTGATTATAGCCTCATGAGCATAATTGTTTTCTTTGTATGTTTTTACCGTCAAGACTGGCTCGTCGGTTCCTTGCTTTGTATTTCGACGGATAACATGCTGATTGACGTGGATAATTTTCTTCATTATGCTGTTCCGAGCTTGTGCCATCCACGGCGGGTTTGAAATTCGTTGTGAAGGAAGGGGTCCCAAAAATCTTCAGTGTTCATCAGGTTCTCGTAGCCACCTGGGGACAGCCGCTCCGCCTCCTTCCAGACGATGTCAAAGGCTTCGATACGTGCGATAAGTACTTCGTTTTCCATAGCTTTTCTCCTTACGCTACGATGAGTTCGCTACCAACCTCTTTGATAGCCTTGATAACTTTGTTGCCGAATCGCTTGCTCATCCACTTGCCGCCCCACATGTAGACTGGCATACTGACGGGGAACTTGTTGTCGCCCTCATAGCCGTCAAGATTCACACGGGACCCGTGAACGGGGCAGATCAGTTTGTACTGGTTATGCATGTCGCCGAAATAATCACTCTGTTGTTCGATGTTTCGGGGAACCGCAATGTTGCCAGTGCGACCTTGGTGGTCTTTGATGATGATACCTTTGCCGCCACGGAAGACCCAGTACTCAAGCACATTACCCAAGCCGCTGCTATTCTCTACGTCTTGCTTACCAATTTGAGACCAATCAATGCCCTGAACCAAGCCGACACGATCAACATAATCTCTGGTGGTGTAATCAAATTCACGATACTGGACAAGAGCACCAGGCACAATGCCAGCAGCCTCAAAGGTCATCCGAGCAACTCGGTGAGCCAGAGCTTTCATCGCACGGCACTCACGCTCATGAGCTTGCTTCTCTGGGCATTTGCGACGGTTGTGACCAGTCTTGCCGCAGAAGCTACATTGGCGCTGTGCGCCTCGCTCTTTACGTCGAGCAGCGGCAACCTGACGCTCACGTTGCTCCATAAAGCGGCTGGCTTCCCAATAGCTGACGTGCTCGTCTTCATCAATGTGGTGAATATCATAGTATTCGCTGACATTATGGGCTGCCATCTGCTTTTCCCTGAGCGGCTTAATCACTTCGGAGTAGCAAGCATCAGGGTCAAGTTCAATGCCATACTTGGCACAGAGCCTAAGCACCTTCTCGTAAGCCGCTTTGATGCTAGGGCAACCACGACGATTGTGACCCCAGTCACCACAAGAAGAGCAACGATTAGTACGACCCGTATAACCCATATCTGTATCTCCCTTACATCTTATATTATCACCGATAGGGAGTACGTCAAGTTTTAAATTCGTTCTTTTTTATTATTTTCTTCCAAAAGTCCCTTTTGTAGGAGTTGTGAAACGCTGAGCCCTTCATATTCGGGAACCATTTCGGCGGAACAAATAGGACAATGTGGTGTCATAAACTCATCAAACTTAAACCGCATATTGCAGCTTTTTACTTTTCCATTATTTCGTTCAGCATCTGAGGAACATACAAAATAACGTTCAGACATGGGCTTCCTCCTAGTGCAACATTTGGTAAACAGTTTTGCGACATTGTTTATTCCTGCGTCGCTCACGGGCATAGTTCGAGTAGTAAGTCCACTTCATTTTGCGGAGAATGAGAGAGATAGTTCTCTGATTCTGGTTCTTTAGAATTTGTGTGATTTGTTCCGCTTTTCTAATGTCTTGGTGCTTACTAATCTGCCCGCCATAAACGGCTTCTGGGCTCGCCAAGTCCATCGTTAAAAGGGACGCAACAAAAATAAAACCTGCTTTAATCATAGTTAACTTTCTTTGGATCTAAGTTCTCAAGTTGTTTTTTGGTCATCTATTCTGCCTTTCCGTTGCTTATAAAAAGCCATCACCGCAGAAGCAAGGTTACCGATGAAAATATGCCCACATATAACCAGTGTAGCGAGGTGATCTCCGTTTACTATATACATATATAGTCCTGAAATTGCTCCAATACAGAAGAATGTGAATTGGGCTGGGACGTTAATAGCTTCGGCTCTTGGCGACCTCCAGATGCTCATCAAGTGAGGGTAATAAATAAAGAATACCAACGACTGTGTGAAAGCATACAGATATGTTAGGTATTCTTCTAGCATTTATCTACTCCCGTAAACGTAAGAGCAAACTCTCATCCCTTCGTTGACTTCTTGGCGAATGTTCTCGTCGTCGTAATGACGTGCTGCGACGTAAGCAAGTCCCATACATAAAGTTCGGAACTTTTTCATTGTATCGTCACGGGCATCAAGTACGGCTTGACAACTGTCTTCGCACTGTTTAGGGACAGGTTTCAGCGGCGTCGTTGTACAACTAAACGACAACACGAGACCTAGTAAGAGTGTTCTAATAACCATATAGTTTTGCACAATATAATAAAACGGTGAGTAAAAGTAATAGTTCAATCGCATCTAGTTTCATTACAGAAATCCCATTGGTTCAATCAACCTTCGAGGAGCATAAAAAGTAAACTCACCTTTTACAATCTCACCGACTCTGAGAAACTCGTCATAACGAACTAGAATTCCAGTGTTCCATTCTTCTTGGCAGTCGAACGTCTTAAATCTAACGTGATCCCCTACTTTCATCAGTTGGTTCTCCCACAGGTCTAAAGTATTTTTCGGCTAAAACTGATCTAAAATATAAAACGTCTTTACCAACTTGTACTTGATAACCGAGCGGTTGTTCCAGCTTGTTCCTGATCACTTTGACGATCAACCCTAGTTTTTCTTCTAAGTCATAGAATGCATCGAAGAAATCCAAAGGAATTGCTGTTATAACATATTCTCTTACCTCTTTTCCGTAACCTCCGTTTGTGTCGGTTGGAAGACACATACTCCAACCATTGTTCTGAACGAACCTTACCAGATCGCCCTGTTTATAATTAGTCTTCACTCTCTAGTTTCTTGGCGATCAAGAAACCTTTAACTAGTCCTGAGAAGCTGCTGAGTTGGTCGCTCATCTCACGGGATAGAGCAGCCGTTTCCTCCAAAACTTCTGGATCTAGGGCGTCTTGTAGGGCTAGGTTGTACCCAGCCGTCACCAAGTCCTCGAATAGGCGCTGATGCTCGTTTGACAATTCTGTGAAATGACGGGACAAATTAAGATTATCCTTCGTGACTTCCTGAATCTCGTCTTCATAAATTTGCTGAAAGTTGATGTTCATTCTTTCTCCAATCTTTATTTATTATAAAGGACAGCATGTCCTTCGTTTAGTAGCAAATCATTTAAGTTGGTTTGGTCGGCATCCAAAATAATAATCTCTGCTAGGTACCGCCCGAACTTCCCTCTTTTATCTTTTTCAGTTTTAATAATAATTTTTTCACCCACAGGAATAAGTTTGGCAACTCTAGCTTTTGCGAGCTTGCCTTTCTCTTTATGTTCTCCACGGACTTCCCAGGCATTAATGCGGGAAAAACGTAGTCGCTCCTTGCGATGAACACCCATACCCAGATCAACCATCACATCGATGGTATCGCCATCAACTATCTTTAAAACTTTTGCGTAGTATTCAAACATTTTTTTCTCCCATGTACGGTTGGATCTCACCATGGAACATCCAGTAGGTTTGACCGCCAACAAAATTGACAAGGTATTGTCTAGGTCGCTCTTTTCCAGGGCGCTCCATAATGATGCCAACGGTGCCCTGCTCTAAGACGTTGTGAATGCCGTCATCTTGTTCGTAGCTTGGCATTGTAAAAACTTTATCAACAGTTTCAACGAGACAGCCAACTTCCATTGGACGTGACTCCTTAACCCTCTTCATTGGGTCCAAAATGCGTTGTTTTAACCCAGATGTCGTTCCAGTTTGATGATTCGGGTATATCGGCATAATTTTCATACCTTCCTCCCATTGGGAGTAAGCGGCTCAAAACTTCGGGAGACATGTCAGTTTCTCCATGCAGGTTCTTTACAATGCCGGCAAGTCGTAGGGCGTATGCTATCCACTCAGAACAATACCAGCGGCTCTTGTGCTTGATATGGAAGGGCACGAGTTGTGAAGCTAGAAGCCCTGTCCAATCGTACTGCTGTCCTTTGGTGTCTTCATAGAACCTTTCGATGATTGAGAGTTGACCAGGGCTGATTGGTACACAGATAAATTCCCAGTCCTTCTCGTCTTTCATTGTGAAAGGTGCTCGATGAATTCCCTTCAGACTAAACGGAAAAATAGTTATGGAGGTTCTATCGGGTAGGATCAGTTCTGCGTGTGAGTAGATGCTCTTGGTCCAGCGCCTTACGATGGCGTTATGTAGGCGTCCCTCGCCTTTGTAAAGACCAATGCATATGTTCACTGCGCTACCCCATAGTATTATAACTATTCAGCAGTTTCCAAAACATTCAGGATTTTCTGTAAAGAATATTGATCTGGTGTTGACGTTTGTAGATTGTGGATCTTGAGGGCTGCTCGGAATGATCGTGTATCTAGTTTGTTTTTCATCTCTGCGAACAATTCCGAACGATCTTGTCGAAGGATTGTGATCTCATTCTCGATCTCTGTCAAGCGGTTCACGAACTCCTTGACGTTCTTTTCAAAGTCTTTATCTGTTGTTGTCATTTTTGATTGCCTTTCTTTGGGTTTGCCTGCTCCTGTTCAAAGCGAGCATTCTCTGTTGCGTATTCCATTATCTGTGAAAAAATTTTGCGGCGAAGTTCGCCGGAAAACTGAAACTTATCTAATATTCTTCCTATGTCTTCCCCGAATTTCTGCTCGTCGAAGACAGGGAAAAATTGTTTACTCATCTCCAAAAACCTCCTTTGCTAGTTCGGCGGACGCTTTGTCCAACTCTTTGTGTGCTTTCTCTAATACTTTGCCCAACAGATGGAGCGAGACCTCTGCCTTACAGCCCGGCTCGAACTCATTAGCCAAAGCCTCTGCCCTAAGGACCCAATTGATCGTGTCTTCGAGGCGTCCGCTCGCTTCGGTGAACGAGGTGAATGTTTTATCGAGAAGTCGTCCAGGTCGTGTAGCCATCTTAGGCTCCTTTCTTTATGTCCCGATTATACTACCTTGTTAGAAAATAGCAAGTTAAAAATCCGGCGAAAAAGAAAACAGGGTGAAGCATTACGTGAAGTTGCATTCTCTTATATACATGCGACATCACCACCAAGATTTCTAGTACCATGCTACGTAAAAATTTTGGGTCCTCGGAGCGCATAACCTCCATGAGGTATTGCTCGCCCAAAGTCTTTGGATCTAGTTTGTTTTTACTCATTGTTTCTTAGCCACGATGGGTCCTTGACCTTCGCAGCCCCTTTTCTAATCTTGAGTAGGCGAGCGACGGGTGGGATGTTCATCCACTCTAAATCGTAGCAGCCCTCAAAATCACCCACTTGGGTTGGCTCACAACCAAGTTTAATTAGTTTCTTATTCAAGTAAGTAAACTGCCGTTGGCTCTCTCGTGTAACATATACACCGATTGTTCCTTCTCTAAAATTACAATAGAAGTGGTCTTCCGAGAACTTGCCGATGGCTTTAGCGATTGGAAGTCCGTCACCAGCCTCCTTGAGGCGGAGACGGTTGTTCCGACAAAAGGTCTTGAAGTTTTCTGTATGCTTTTGAAAAGTCATTTTATCTCCTTTCAAGAGATAGTGTCTTTGTTGTATCGCTTCTTTAGATCCTTGGCAAACCAAGCAAGCGAGCGATCATTGTAGATAATTTCTTTCTCGTATATTGGGCAACTCTCTGCGAGAGGTTGGTAGTAATTTGTCCATAAAGCCCATTCCTCTTCGCAAACACTATCCATCATCCTTTCTTCTAGAAGTGTATTTGTATGTGATAATGTAAAGTTTTTGTTAGCACAGAAAAGTAAGAATTGATTTCTCTTATTACTTTTTATATTCAATGTCACCTCGTGTACATATCGGCGATGTCTGCTGCCCAAGCATCTGGTTTAATAAGGACTGGGTATCCCATTCCCTTGATCATACCCATTATAGCATCAGCTACTCGATTACTTAAGTTTTGTTCGTCAGGATTTACATCTGCGTGAATGGTTGGTGATATGCCTGTTGCTTCCCTTACCTCTTCGGCAACCTGTAGTGAGACCGCAACTTCGTGTAGCAAACGCTCCAGCACGTTAGTAAAGAACTTTATCTTTTGCTTTTGATAAAAGACGACTGCTCCTTTGCTTTGCTCTCTAAAGCAGATAGTTGTGATTAGAGTAGTAGAGTCACTATGTGGCTTCGTATCACTTCCGATGTGTAAAGTGTATTTGCCCTTGGAACAATATTCTTTTATTTTGTCCCGTATGTCTTCGACTTCATTGCCGTTGAGAGTTTGCCACGGATGCTCTTCCAAAACACTCACCTGTTCATCACCCTGTCCGACAACATAAACAGACCAACAACCGCTAGGAGCGTGACTCCTACTACAGTATTGATAGCGACTTGGATGCCCTTGTCAATCATTTCTTTTTCTTCTTCCAAAATCGGTGGGACCTGGGGAGGTTCATGTGAATTGAGCGCTCTAGGAGGTTTGCTAGTTCAAGAGCCATTTCTTCCTTGGTCATCTCATCTTTGTAGGCAATGGCCAGAAGCAGAT
>Ga0181577_10004419_pt1 | contig 10854 bp, 10 predicted proteins | sample 101ome_21_FD_132468 | JGI IMG/M metagenome (GOLD analysis project Ga0181577, IMG submission 132468) | Coastal salt marsh microbial communities from the Groves Creek Marsh, Skidaway Island, Georgia - 101413BT metaG (megahit assembly) | ecosystem: Environmental > Aquatic > Marine > Intertidal... | reverse complement strand
CACCAAAATCGTGGTTCGAATCCCACTTCCGCGCTCGCCCCGCTCTTCACACTCGTCCGCGCGCTCTTCTCGGACGTGTCCGAGCGGGCGGAACCGGAGACGCGGGGGAATCGGAGACGGACGGACTGACCCCGGGGCGATGGATGGGCGGGCGCACGCGCGGTTGTACCCGCGAGAAGCGATGCGACGAAGGTGTGAAACCGGGGCGAGAGACGACGGACGACCGCTGGGACGACCGAGGGCGAGAACGTGCGCGGTGGGAACGTGCGCGACGACGGGATCGGTGAGCGGTCGAGGCGGCGGGAGCTCGGTGCGTGGAAGCGCGTTGGCGAGACACGGGGAAACGACGGTGATGTGCGGGGTCTCGGCGGTGATAGCGACGCCGGATGCGGAGAGACCGGAGAGTGGGTTTTTGGAGATTTACGTCGAGTACGCGCCGCAGGCGAGCGAGGAAGGACGGCCGGGGAGGGGGCACGCGAAGAGAGACGAGACAGCGGCGACCACGCGCGGGGCGTTGGTGAATTCTGAGATTTTGGGAAAGGATTTGAAGGATTTGTGCGTTGAACGAGGGGCGTTCGTGTGGAGAATATCGGTGGATATCACGGTGTTGAATGATGACGGGGCGGTGGCTGACTGCGCCGTGACGGCGGCGGTGGCGGCTTTGAAGGATTGCGTTTTACCCAGCGTCGGGGCGGCGACGGCGACGTCAGTCGACGGCGCGGAAGATGATGGCGACGGTGACGGCGTCGGGACGTCGCTCAACGTGAGGGCGACTCCGGTGTGTCTCACGACGGCTATGTACGAGGAACATTTGCTCGTCGATCCAACGCACGACGAAGAGACGGTGAGCGCGTGTGAGGTGAGCGTCGTGTTGACAGAGGACGGCTTGATTCGCGGCGTGTATAAAGCCGGTGGCCAATTCGAGGCGACTGAAGACACGCTCATGAAGTGCATCGCGGCGGCCAAGTTGCACTACGCCGACGGCGCGCGCGTCATTGCCGAAGCATTTGAGGAGGACGAGGAGGATAAGTAGTAGAGAGAGAGTAGCACTGCGCTTAGTAGAAAGTTTTACAACAACAACAACGATATTGTTTGGAAAGAATCGTATTTCGTCTCATTTTATGCCTGAGATAAAGCAAGGGTCAGCTGGATCGTGCGGCGAGTAGACGTACGTCACTGGACACTGATTGACCGACTCCGACTGCACCAAGCTAGAGAGCGAACCGTACATGCCCGAAGCCATGATAAATATGCCCATGAGGAAGTTCAGCAGCACCCAAGTCTTTTCGAGTCTCGACGATTCATCATGCATGTTGAATGCGTAATGAATCACGCTCGGCAAGAAGTACGTCATCGCCGTCATGCCAATCGAACCAGCCAAACCTTGGAGATTAAGAATCACGTCGCCAGATTTGGCAAGGAATATTGCCGCAATGAACACTTCGCTCGCCAGGAAAGTCGTGCGGAAGAAGGCTCGAAAGATGGCTGGCGCGACGCCCCACTTGGTGATGACGTCCCACGATGTGGTTGGATCAACGCCGAGGGCGGTTTCCAGACGCATCATCAACGCGATGTTCGTGTAAAAGACGCCGTAATAACACTGCACGCTCTGCATGAACATCGAAACCAGGTTGGCCACGTTTCGGGGAAAGTTTATGTTGATGTTGCCTTTCGCAAAATCACCGTAAGCTTTGTAGCCCCAGTACATGACAGCGATGTAGATCGGAACCATGGTGGAGTACGTCCAGTTGAGTACGGTGGGCCATTGCTCTGGGTTCTTCATCTCACGTAATTCTTCTGGATAAAGCCCGTGACCACCGAAGGCGTAGGCGAAATTGCCGAGAGAATTAAACACACTCTTTGGTGTGACGACTTTCCCATACGTCGGGCCCGGGTCACACTTTTCCCACGGTCTAACGCGCGCGATTTCGCTGAAAAAGACGATGATGGCTACTGAAACACAGACGCACGGCAACCACACCACCCTCCCTGAATCGTGCATCGTAGGTATTTGAACCACCGGCAGCGCCAACACACCGACCATTATTGCCCATACGGCGCTACAGAGCTCGACACGCGGAAGCATCTCGCCCAAATATTCCGCAATGTACACCACTTGCACGACGGCGTCCAGATAATACGTCACAAATTGCAAACACAGCGTCCACAGTTCAACCTTTGGCTCCCATCTCGCGACGACGCTTTCATCCACGCCTCGTCGCATCATCACCCTCGATACCGCTTTACCGGTCATCTTCCCGTACGTCGTACACGTCGGATCGACGAGAAACGCTTTCCCCAACACTCGCCCAGTCCAATACGTGCTCAACGCAGAGTATGTAAAAAAGATGCCGCTCCACGTCGCCCCAGCGACCGCGACCGTCGCCGGCATGGACATTGGCGTCGCCATGTACAACCACGTGTTCAACGCGATCGTCGCCACGGATGCGCGGGGCAGGTGCGCATCCACAGTCTCTTCCGTCGCGATCACCACCGGTGGGGCGCCGCCCTCCAAAGAATCATCAGCCACACCGCGTGACTCGAGTCCCAGCTCGAGTTCGTCCTGGAGGACGTGCGAATCGTTCGACGGGACGAGGGATTCGATTTCTTCGGCATCGGAGACGCGCATAGTGTCTTCTTCGTCGCGACAGACGGGTTTCGAGAGCCCCCGAAAGGGGCTGGGCTCGGCGCCGCGAGGGCGCGCGTGTGACGACGCGTTTTCTCGAGCAACGAGTTTTTTTCAATTTTTTGATGCTATTCAGCTATTGCGACCCGCGCGTGCCGCGTTTTAATTTCAATAACTCTGTGCCGCTAATTCTCCTCCGATTCCGGGTCGGAGTCCGAACCAAGTCCGTGGTCGTCTGAATCGTCCGAATCCGGAACGAACTCGTCGTCGTCGCCGCCGGTATCGTCGATATCCTTGCCGCTTCTGCTCTCAAACCATTTGCGACCGGTGAGCCTGCCGTCAGCTCGATTCTCGTTTGGGTTGAGAGATTCGCCCGATTCCTTCATGTACCCCGCCTGCCAAACTTTGAAGTTTTCTTCAGTCACCGGAGTGCCGACGAGACGCATCTGCTTCAGGCGCTCTTCGGCTTCAGCCTCTAATCTAGCCTTGAGTTCTTCCTCGGTTTCTTCGTCTACGAAATCGCTCGCGCCGACGCGTTCGCGCATCCAATCCTTACACGTCTGCACGAGGTCGAAAATCATCGCCTGACCGACGGATGATTCGGCTTGTTCGGTAACTTTACGCTGAATGTCTACGAGCTCGGCGTCACGGAGACCGCGGACGCTTCTACACTTTAACAATGGTGGTTCGTCTGGATACTTCTCCGTATGAGAAAACACGAGTCCCAAAACTGCGTCATCACCCTCCCCTTGATCCTCTGGAACGCTATCGTTATCGCCGTACGCGCTTATTTCAATCTGATAGCACGCAGAAATCGCCTGCGCGATCCCATCCCCCGAGTCGTCGTCCATTTTCCGCATGTCCTCCATGAGAATGCTTTCGAGGGCTTCAACCTCCATCGCTTGGTCTTCGGCGTAATCCATCTCGACTGTCGCCGGTTTCTAAGTCGTCACCGTCACCGCTACCGGCTTATGAATCCCTCGCAAACCACGTATGCGCGATTTGCGTTCTCTCTATTTCTCGCGATTCGACTCTGAACCGTCCGCGAGCGTCTCAGACTGCGGGCGCTCAGACTGCGAGCGTCTCAGACTGCGAGCGCTTTCCTGTCGGCACTTTCAAGCGCGCGGGCGCGTCATAACCGCCTTGCCTCGACGATCCAACGCTGCGCACGCGTAGAAAAACCGTTTACGTCGTGAAAACCGCGCGTCATGCTCAGAAGATGCGCGCATCGCGCGCTCGCGCGCGCCTCTTCGTCGTCGTGGTGCGCGTCGGTTGGAACTGTCAGAAAGGTGACGAACACGACGCCGACGACGCCGCTGCCGCCGCCGGATGCGAGCCGGTCCGGCACGGCGGATATTTGTGACGTGTACCACCCGGAAAACGTGGACGAGATGGGCGTGAGGGGGGTTTCGATCGCGGCGAGCAACTACTTTAAGGATTTCGGCGGACGGCGTCGGTTCGCAGGAGAGGTGACCACAGTACTTTGTTATGAGAACAATCCGTTGGTGCGAGCGGCCCTCGAAGAACCCGGGCGCGGGAGGGTATTAGTCGTAGACGGTGGTGCGAGCGCGCGATGCGCGCTCTTGGGGGATAACTTGGCCGAGATGGCGGCTGCAAACGGGTGGAGCGGGATCATCGTGAACGGTTGCGTACGAGACAGCGAGGACATCGCAAAGATGGCTGTAGGTGTCAAGGCGATCGGAACGCATCCTTTGAAGAGTAGCAAGAGAGATAAAGGTTTGCGTGACGTCGAGGTGAGTTTTGCGGGCGTATCGTTCAAGCCAGGATCTTACGTGTACGCGGATGGAGACGGCGTCGTCGTCGCGAGTCACAAGTTGGAAGTGTAAATGAAAGGAGACACTTGTCAAGTGTTTGGTTGAGCATCAGTATTCCCGCGTGAATGTACATAAGATGAATATTAAAGCAAATTCAATTAAAAATAGCCTACATTCTCAGCCCAATCACGGCGCGTGCGGCGCCTGCGCGTTGCTGTTATCAATCAATGATGCGTCGAATATAATCTACCGTGAAGAGCATGCCGGCGTTTGCCGGAGAAGCGCGCAACAAGCACGGCACGAGACCTCTGTAGAAGGCTCTCACCCCACCAGACGTGTACAGCTTACCGGCGGCATCGAAGAAACCGCTAAACTTTCGCTGTGCCGGGTTGACGGCGTCAGTCATGAGCGCGCTCTTGATGACGTCAATCGGGTAGAAGAGCGACCAGTAGAAGAAGCCGCCAATACCGCCCGAGGCGATAATCTGCGCGTTCGTCGCCTTGCCGTCGTCGTTCATCTTTGCGAATGTATTTTTAGCGTTTTCAAACACCCCAAAGTAAACGGCGCCCGCCGGAAGGTTACGCGCCATGGTGGCGTGGAACGCCTGGTATGGCCCCCGTATGCCGTTGTGCTTCCAGGACTCCTTCACCACGTCAAGCACGCTGTTGTACGGAGACTTGTACGCCGGATCCGCCTTGGCCTTGATCAACTGACACTGCCATTGAGATTTGTATAAATCAATCGGGGACTCGAAGAACGTCCCGGCGAGCCAAGCGAGAGCTCCAGCCTTGGCGTAACTCAACGGGTCCTCTGGCGACACCCCCACAAACTCCTTTGCCCGCGCGTACGCGAAGAACAGCGTCGCCCTGAAGAACATCTGCCCCGCCAGCGGCGACGTCACGCCTCGATACAACCCTCCAACACCTTCCGCCTTGATGACCTTGGACGCGGCATCCACCGCCCCCGAATACACCGGGTTCTTACTGCTCTGCGTCTGCAACAGCACCTTGACCGTGTCGAACGGGTGTCCCAAGAGCGTCACCGTGATCCCCCCGCACGTGCCCGCGAACACATCCTTTGCAAACTTCATCGACGCGTTCTCATTCACCGCACTCGCCGCGAACGTCCCACCGACGCCCGACGTCGCGCGTCGTCCTCGTCCTCCATCGCTCGCCGACGCAGACGCCGAGCGCGTCGCGTCACCCACCCTCTGCAACGCCGCGCACATCGCGGCTTCGTTCAGTCGTCCCACCCGCTCCCTCGCCCCGGCGAACGCGAACGGCGCGTCGCCGTACACCAACGCGCGCGTCGTCCGATCCATCTTCTCGACCACACGCGCCCGTTTTCGGTCGTTCGTTCGTCGTCGTCGAGGACTGAGGCGCGCCCCTCGAGCGGTGAGTAATCCGGTTCGTGTCCAGATATACCTCGCGAGTGATGACTCAAAAAGTACCCCCATCGATTGGAAAGCCCCCTCCCTTTCTTTCCTCGAGGGCGTCGGTTCGGCTTTGGGAACGCTTCGAGTTCGAGCGCGCGACCGAATCCTTGAGTGATGACTGACGAAAATGAACACTCGCAGTCCACGGCGGTTGGTTGTTGGAACGGACGTTAGAACTCTCTGGACGTCAGAACGGCGAACGCGGCGGAGCGACGGAGCGACGGGCGGATCAAAACCGAGAGGAACACGCCAGTGCTCAAAGGTGCCACGCGATCGGAGTTTGAGGGCCGTTCGAGAGCGATGGCGACGAAAGATGCAGGAGACGCGACGAATGCGAGTGTGCAAAATTGTGACGTGGAAAAAGTAACATCCGGCGAATTCACGTGGCGCGTTTTTCGTCAAGAGCTCGGGTCGTACATGATCTTCTCGACGATTCTACTTCCGGTTGCGATAGCGTTGACAGCGATCGTGTTTGGCGGTTTGCTCGCGGCGGGCGAGGGATGGTCGTACGTGGACGGCTTCATGTATGTAATGCGAGATGTCCTCGACGTCGGGATCGAGTTGACGAAGGCGAAGGTGGAAGGAACCTCTGGGATTGTCTGGGACGTATTCATCTCGTTTTGGGCGCTCGGCGTCGTCGTCGTCGCGTTTTCGTTTGTTTATGAGATGGCTCTGTGTCGGAGAAACACTCTCGGTTGGGCCTTGGAAAAATTCGGCTTGACCATCGAAGAGGAGTATGACGAAGACGGAGAGTTCGTGGTGACTTCTAAAGTGTTGAAGCATGCCACCGCGGTGTTGACGATCTTCGTGTTTCTCGTCATTCCAATTCTTGTCGGGACTCTGAGCGTCGTACTCGGTGGTTTACTCGCCGCGCTTGAAGGCTGGAGTTTCAGAGACGGCGCTCTGTATCTCATTTCCGAGCTGTGCAACATCGAGGGAGGTTTGGTCGAAGCGCACCCGGAGACGACTTTCAACAAGCTTTTTATTGTCATCATCGACTGCTGGGCGCTCGCGATCTTCGGTTCTTTTGTCGGTCTCTTTGTCACGGCTGGAGTCACAAAGCCGTGGGTGCAATTTGAGCTGGACATCTTGCGCTTGGGCCCGATGGGCGCATGGCGCCGAATTCGCTGGGAATGAGGTGACGGAGCATCACTTCAAAACATCCTCTGCATATTTATAATGATGATGCTGCTCGCCGCCAATTTGAGTAAATAGCAAAGGTTACACTTGTAAGTAAATACAGCGCCGTTGACGCCGACAACCGCAGTATTCGCCTCGCGGCCCACTTCCACCATGGCTGGCGACGATTCAACCATCTCGACGGATTGGCGCATCGTAGATGCGGTCGATGACGAGTGGGCGAGCGAGACCCTCCCCGACGATGGTGCGCGCGCGCAAATCGGTCCTCGTCGTGCGCAAAGGCAGCGGTCTCAAGCGTTCGCTCAACGGCCGCGATGAAAACGTTTCCACCCACGCGTACCGCGTCGACGACGGAGATGACGATAGTTTGGACTGACGATTGCCTGAATCTTACGCGCACGCGCGAACGCAGCCGTTCAACTGGGTCCGGATATGGTTCCACCCGCGGACGACGCGGAAGATGGAGATGGTGAGCGCGCTCGCGAGTCCAAACTCGGCTGTTCTCGTAGTTGTTATTCACTTTGCTCGCCATCTCACTCGCGACTAACGATTACCTGATGATGCGTCGCACGCGCAGACGGGGAAGATATCGAGGATGAAGAAAATAAATGGAAAGAGCTAGGCTTACAAAACGCGGGCTAATGATCTAATCGTAGTTGGCGTGTCGGCGTACTAGACAAAGCGCTGCGAGCCATCTCCAACGTGTAGCAAATTCAACTTGGCGAGCGCATCTTCCAGAGCGGTTTCGTCCCTATACGGCTCAACGAGAAAACCATCAAAATCTGCAATTGGGCGTTCGCCGTCTTTCACTGTGGTGGATTTGCGATGGCAAAGGAGCGTAGAATTTCTCTCCTTGCATTTGTTCCCTTTCGAGTCGACGTCAACTAAATCGGTGCGTAATCTCGTCAAGAATGACTTGATACCATTGTTAGATCCACGAAGGGCAATCATGACACCTTCTACTCGTTTACCGCTCTCTCTACACGGAGGCTTGTGGTAGACTCGAGCTGACAAGCCATTTGATTCACACCATTTCTTTATTATTCGAAGGTATTCACGCGACTCGTTCATATGGTCAATAGAAATCACAGCGTGGTAATCCGTCTCTTCCTCGTCTTTCACGTCAGCCGCGCGTTTTTCTACTTCGATCGATCGGACCTTGGCGACTAGCTCTTTGAACAGTTGCTGAACATCCGAAATGATTTGATATGCGCACTCTTCTCCGGCGTCGGGGATAAACTCTCGAGCGCGCTGCAGCAGCGCCGTACCTTCCTCTCGGCTCAACCTGTCGCTCATGAGAGACACCAACTCTAAAGGCTCCTTCTCTGGGTACCCACTAGGCATGCGAATAGTCACTTCGCATTGCGCGGCGTCTACGCTCGCCGTGGCACCGCCTTCGTCGCCGTCACCGCGGAGAGTCACTCTAAGGCTGAAAGAGGTCGTCTCGTGCGTCTGTTCGCTCGTCGATTCCTCCTCCACGGCTTGTCGAGCGGCATCGACCTCATCCTTCGATATCAGCTCGATTGCTTCGTCGTAGATGGCGATCAGCGCGTCTGTTTCATCCAAACGACGCCGTAAGTTTTCAGACGTCGTCATTGCGCGCGAGTCGCTCTATGCGGTGATGCGAGGCGAGGCGAGAGAAATTTTATGAAGTAGAAATATTGAATTACTCGCTAGAGAGTCCCTACAATCGCAACGCAATGCACGATGATTGCGGTTTAACCCATCTTGTTTTCCATGCGCGCACCACCGACACCTTCATTGCCATCCATGGACACGGAAATGTCGACAGACGGGCGAAGCTCGCAGCACTTGGCAACGGCGATGTGAGCCGGGTTGTTCAAGAACTGCGCTTCAACTTCCTTGTTCACGCCAGCGTTGGCATCGTATGCAGTGTACGCTTGCTGGTCAAGGATGTAGTCGTAGCGCGGGGCCCATTTGCGGGCGCCGAGGCGGGCGGTGAAGGAGCAGTTGTCAACCATGAATGCGACACCACGGGCGTGCATGTATGGGTTGAGAGAGTCGACGGCTTCAATGACGGACTCATTGCACACCTCAGAGTAGGAGTGACCCTTCTCGCGAAGGGTATCGATTTGAGACATCATGCACGCGCAGTAGACACCAGCGGTAAACGGGTTGAGCGGGATTTCGCTCTCGACACGCTTGGCGCGAACTTCTTGGCCGACCTTCCACATGTACGTGCCGTCAATCTTGCCCATCGGGAAGCGATCGAAGCGGTCGCCAGCCATGATGACGGAGCGAATTTCGTTCGTGGATTGAACTTCTTCGTAGCACTCGTAGTGGATGTCCTTGCACGGCTTGTAGGCGGCAGAGTACGCTTCCATGAAGGTCTTCTTGTCTTCGACGGCGTCGTAGACAGCCTTGATGCCTTGGGTGGAGATGATCTTGGTGATCGGACCGGTGATGCATTCGACGGTGTTCTTGAACGCATCTTCGTCAGACATGCCGGCGCGGGTATAGCGGCGGAAGAGAGACTCGACGATGCCGTGGACACCACCGAGCAAGATGCCACGCTCACCGTAGATGTCAGAGCGGTACTCCATCTCGAGCGTCGTTGCGAAGGTGAACGGAGAACCGACAGCGATGGACCAGCCGAGGGCAATGTCGGTGGCGTTACCGGTGGCATCTTGGTGAACCGCGAAGGATGCGTTGATACCGGCGCCGTTGACAGACTTGCCTTGCTCGTAAAGTCGGCGGACAGACGGACCCATACCCTTCGGGGCGACGAGGACAACGTTGATGTCGTCGCGGAACTTGGCGCCTTCAGAGTTCATGACGCCGAGCAAGAAACCGTGGGACAAACCGAGGGTGGAGCCCGGCTTCATCGCAGCCAAGATGCGCGGGTACATCTTCGCTTGCGCCGCATCGGAGATCAAAAGCATGACGAGATCAGACTTGGCAATGACGTCAAACGTTTCGCCGAGAGTACCGTCGGCTTCGTTGAAGCCAGCTGCGCGCGCCTCTTCGTTGGACGTGGAAGACGGGCGGAGACCGATGGACACCTTGACGTCGTTCATGCCAGCCTCGGCGAGGGAGTCACGGAAGTTTTGCGCTTGCGCCGGCGCTTGAGAACCCCAACCGATGACGCCGATGGACTTGATCCCCTTGAGAGCTTCCGGAAGCTTGGCAAAGAGGTGACGACCACCGCGCACGATGTACTCTTGCTCGCCCGCAACATCGACGATTTCCTTTTCAAAAACCTTCGTGTTAATATCGAGCGTCGGCGCGGACGCGCGGACGGCGCCAACGCGCGTCGCGCGTCGCGCGGCGGCGGATTTCTTTTGCCCCGCCGCCGGCGCCTTCAGGGTTCGCGCCGGGGTGAACTGCTGAGCGATCGCAGACATCTGTTGCGTCTTTTTCCAGTGGCGTGGGCTCGATCGAGATCGATTTAAATTTCGTACGAAAACTTTTACGTCTTCGCGTGAACGCGCGCGCGCTTGTGTCGTCTCGCGACGTCGGCTTCCGCGCCCCCTCCATCCATCCAAACGCATCGCATCGCAGCCAACCAGCCTTCTTTTTGTTCATCCACCCTATCCTCATTTTTACCGTTTACGAACCGTCAATCACGAGCGATTGGTGGATTTTCCTGGTTGATCCAAGCCGGCGCGGATGGCGACTTGTCTCGTTGTTTACCCATACATGAAACCCCAAGCGACGTGTGTTTTATGGATGACGTCCTCGAGGAAGGCTTCGGAAGGCAACGCGGTCGTGTTTGGCGTGGGGTGACGTGAGGGGTCGAGTGCGGTACTGTTTACAGGGTACTGTTTACAAGCGAATGCAGATGGGTATCGTTGGATGGAAAGCAGCCGAACGATACGATACGTGACTGCGAACGACAGAACGACGACTCAGAGCCT
>Ga0181577_10004416_pt1 | contig 10861 bp, 8 predicted proteins | sample 101ome_21_FD_132468 | JGI IMG/M metagenome (GOLD analysis project Ga0181577, IMG submission 132468) | Coastal salt marsh microbial communities from the Groves Creek Marsh, Skidaway Island, Georgia - 101413BT metaG (megahit assembly) | ecosystem: Environmental > Aquatic > Marine > Intertidal zone... | reverse complement strand
TAACGGCAAGCGATTTGGTTTGAGAGGAAGAATTAATTATCGAACCCAGCCAACCTTTAACATGAGTATCGATTTTGACTACAACGATATTCGATTAGCTAATCCATATCCTTCGGCCAAATTGTTTTTAGTCGCTCCAAAATTAGAATGGACCTTTACCAAAAATCTGTTCTGGTCAAACTTTATTCAATACAGCAATTTCAGCGATAATTTTGGAATTAACTCACGCCTACAATGGCGATTTGCTCCTATGTCCGATTTGTTTTTGGTTTACAATGACAGTTATGACTCGGTGAATTTTTACAAACGCTATCGTTCGATCAACCTTAAGCTGAACTACTGGTTTAATATTTAGCCTATTGATTCTCAATTCTTAGGCGCTGAAAGGCCTCAATAGCTTGATATTCTGGCAATCCAAGCCGGTTGTAGAGTTCAGCAGTATGTGCATTTCGCTCTTCGGCTCTTTGCCAAAATTCGCGATTATCAGGCCCCGGAAATACTGGGGCATCTTTTTGTGACTGATGTTTAAAAATCGCTTTACGTTTACTAAACACCTCTTCTGGACTTAAGGGTACGGCCATATCAATCGCTTCAATTGGCCACTCTTGCCAAGCACCACGATAGAGCCAGACATAACAAGATTTAAACCATGACTCTTTACTGCATTGAACCACCGCTTGATTAATCGCATCAAGACAAACTCTATGCGTACCATGGGGATCAGATAAGTCCCCCGCCGCAAAAATTTGATGAGGCTTTATTTCATTTAGTAAAGACACAGTCATAGCCACATCATCTGGGCCTAATGGATTTTTTTTGATTGTTCCTGTCTCGTAAAACGGAAGGTTCATAAAATGTATTCGATCTACAGGAACACCAACAAATCGACAGGCTGCCTTGGCTTCAACCTTGCGAATAAGTCCTTTAAGGTTGCGCAAGAATTCCCCATCCATTTGATATAAATCTCTTTTATTCAAAGCTAGATTAACCAAAGCTGAGAGATCGTGATCCAAAATTCCTTCTGAGTGATTTATCTCGTCGAATAAATCGATGAGCTGAACAACATAATCATCAAATACAGCGATATTTCCCGAAGTCTGATACGCCACATGAACTTGGTGTCCTTGGTCAACAAGTCGTTTAAAAGTGCCTCCCATTGAAATAACATCATCATCAGGATGGGGACTAAAAATAACTGTTCGTTTTGGCATAGGTTTAGATCGTTCAGGGCGATAGTGATCGTCTACTCCAGGCTTCCCTCCAGGCCAACCAGTTATTGTTCTTTGAATTTTATTGAAGACGTCCAAATTAATTGCATAAGCTCCATTGTGAGCGGTAAGCAACGTTTCAAGTCCATTCTCGGCATAGTCATTTTCTGTAAGTTTGAGAATGGGTTTTTGTGTTTTAAAACAAAGCCAAATGACCGCCTTTTTAACCATGTCTGTTGTCCATTCAATCGGCCCAAATAGCCATGGCGTCGCAAAGGCATTTAGATCAGACGCTGCAGCCTTGTCCAAATAAATCCCTGTATTGCTATGATTTTGCAAGAACGTAGCTGGAATTTGATCGGTCACGGGGCCTTCTAGAGCCTTTTTTATAATCTCCGCTTTACCCTCGCCCCAAGCCATTAAAATTATTTTTCGCGCCTTTAAAATAGTGCCAACCCCCATAGTAATAGCGCGATTCGGCACGTATTCTGCCCCGTTAAAATCACTTGCAGCATCGAGCTTGGTTATTCGATCTAGGCTAATAAGTCTTGTCTTGGATTTTTTTCCTGATCCTGGTTCATTGAAGCCAATATGGCCCGTGCGACCAATACCGAGTATTTGAATATCTAAACCGCCGAGCGACTGGATTTTTTGTTCATATTGAGCACAATATTCTAAAATTTCATGTTCATTAAGCTGACCATCAGGCACATTAATTTGATCCTCGGGAATGTCAATATGATCAAATAAATGCTCTTTCATGAACCGGTGATAGCTCTGAATTGCGCTTGGATCCATAGGATAGTATTCATCTAAATTAAAGGTGATTACTTTCTTAAAGCTTAAACCTTCCTCCCGATGTATCCGGACTAATTCTTGATAAACACTTTTTGGAGTTGAACCCGTAGCAAGACCAAGAACACAATGCTTTCCTTGGTCATTTTTCTCCGTAATATTTTTGGCAATTTCTTTTGCTATTTGGCGCGATGCTTCTAATGCAGTATCAAAAACCTGCAGCGATTGGGTCGTATTCATAAGATAAAATTGCGGAACTTAAATATACAGAAAAAAGATGAGTCCTGGTGATCTTTAACCCAATAAGGAGAATTTATCTAATTATTGAGTATTAGTATCTCCTGTTATAAATTACCAGGGATTCTCTTACTAACTTAGCACAAAACTAATTATTATGGAATCACATCATTCTAATGGATCGAGCGGCGGAAAATGTCCGTTTACGAATCCATCCCACCGCCACACGGCGGCCGGCGCCCTGTCTAATTCAGATTGGTGGCCCAATCAACTCAATCTAAAAATATTGCATCAAAACGGACCACAAACCAGTCCGATGGATGACTCATTTAATTATAAAGAAGCCTTTAGTAATCTTGACTTAGAGGCCGTGAAAACAGATTTATTTGACCTAATGACCGATTCACAAGAATGGTGGCCTGCAGATTATGCACATTACGGACCATTCTTTATCCGTATGGCATGGCACAGCGCAGGGACTTACCGTGTTGGTGATGGTCGAGGAGGCGCCTCAGCGGGAACTTTGCGTTTTGCGCCGCTAAATAGCTGGCCAGATAACGGAAACCTAGACAAAGCCCGCAGATTGCTTTGGCCCATCAAACAAAAATACGGCAACAGTATTTCTTGGGCAGACCTTATGGTCCTGACTGGAAACTGCGCTTTAGAATCTATGGGATTTAAAACTTTTGGATTTGCCGGTGGACGTGAAGATGTATGGGAACCAGAAGGTGATATTTATTGGGGACCAGAGACCGAGTGGCTCGGTGACGAGCGCTACACTGGGGATCGTGATCTAGCAAACCCTCTTGGTGCGGTACAAATGGGACTCATCTACGTGAATCCAGAAGGACCAAATGGCAAACCAGATCCTGTAGCCTCAGCGCGTGATATTCGCGAGACTTTTGCGCGTATGGCCATGAATGATGAAGAAACCGTGGCTCTTATCGCAGGAGGACACACCTTTGGAAAAACACACGGCGCAGGAGATGTAAAACACGTGGGGGCAGAACCTGAAGGAGCTGCAATCGAACACCAAGGTTTGGGATGGATCAGCACTTACAACAGCGGTAAAGGTGGCGACACCATTACGAGCGGTTTGGAAGGTGCATGGACCCCAACCCCGATTACTTGGGATAATAGCTATTTTGACACCTTGTTTGGCTATGAGTGGGAGCTCACCAAAAGTCCTGCTGGAGCACAACAATGGCAACCGAAAAACGGAGCTGCAGCCGATGCTGTACCTGATGCTCATGATCCAAACAAACGTCATGCACCAATGATGGCGACAACCGATTTGGCCTTAATTCACGATCCAGCATATTTGGAGATTTCAAAAAGATTCCACGAAAATCCTGATGAATTTGCTGATGCTTTTGCTCGTGCTTGGTTCAAGTTAACGCATCGCGACATGGGACCCGTATCTCGATACTTAGGTCCTGAAGTGCCAAAAGAAGAATTAATCTGGCAAGACCCCGTGCCTACCGCAGATTACAAGAGTATCGATCAAAATGATGTCTCAGAATTAAAAGTTGCTCTTTTAAATTGTGGCTTGAGCGTTTCTGAACTCGTTTCTACGGCTTGGGCTGCTGCAGCGACTTATCGCGGAAGTGACAAGCGTGGTGGAGCCAATGGTGGTCGTCTACGACTAGAGCCACAAATCAGTTGGGCGGTTAACCGTCCTGACCACTTGCCTGGGGTCTTGGCTAAAATTGAAGGCGTTCAAAAAGCTTTTAACGAGGTACAAACTGATGGTAAAAAAGTCTCTATGGCGGATCTTATCGTGCTTGGTGGATGTGCTGCGATCGAAAAAGCGGCCGCTGATGCTGGGCATTTGATCGCTGTTCCATTCAGTCCTGGACGTACCGATGCGTCTCAAGATCAAACTGATGTCGCCTCTGTGAACTTCCTTGAGCCGAAAGCTGATGGCTTTAGAAACTTTGTTTCTGGAATGCATGATCGTTTGGCTGAAGAGTTATTGTTAGACCGCACTCAGCTCTTAACCTTAACAGCTCCTGAAATGACTGTGCTCGTAGCTGGAATGCGCGTACTGGACACCAACGCAGACGGGAGTAAGCACGGTGTTTGGACGGATCGTCCAGGGGTACTAACCAATGACTTCATGACTACTATTATGGACATGAGCGTAGCCTGGGAACCATCAAAGCAAGATAAAAACACCTATATCGCAAAGGACCGCGCTACAGGAGAAGTGAAACGCACAGGAACTCGTGCGGATTTGGTATTCGGATCAAATTCTCAATTACGCGCGATTGCCGAGGTTTATGCCGCGGGAGATGCTCAAGATAAATTTGTGAGTGATTTTGTCAAAGCGTGGGATAAGGTGATGAACCTTGACCGCTTTGATTTGAGATAATTCAGGTTCGAATTACGATAATTAATTGATGTTCGAAGACCGTCCATGCCAGAACTTGAAGTTTTGGTATCGCGGTCTTTGATTTTTTAGGGGGGTGCTCGCGAGGGCACATTCGCGTTTGGTGGTATGAGCCTTACTTATGCTTATGATGTAGGGACTGGACCGCTCTCACGGTATTCTTATGGAAATCATAGCTTTGGCATCTCTTACGAAATCATTGGTCGTCTGAATTGGAATCAGCGTCTCGAAGATTTGCGCAAACCGTTTATGGTGCGCTAATAAATTGGGCGAGGCTAAGCTTCTTTTAAGCCAACGAGCATAGCCATAACCATCGCAGACAGATCATACTTGTGAGCCCAGCCCCAATCCATTCGCGCGGCACTATCATCGATGCTGTTTGGCCAAGAATCTGCAATGGCTTGCCGAAAGTCCGGGGTATAGTCTATAGTAAAATCCGTTATGTGTTTTAAGATTTCGCCAGCCAAAGTCTTAGGATCAAAGCTCATCCCCGCTAAATTATAGGCCCCGCGTTCTTTTATTTTTTCGGAATCAGCGGCCATGAGCTGATGGGTCGCACGTATCGCATCTTCCATGTACATCATGGGAAGCTCGGTATGGGCGCTTAAAAAGCAACTGTAGTGTTTGTCCTTTAATGCTTTGTGAAAAATATCAATGGCATAATCGGTTGTTCCGCCACCTGGAGGTGCTGTATAACTGATTAGCCCCGGATAACGCAAGCTTCGGACATCAACTCCATAATTTTTGTGATAATACGCACACCAACGCTCTCCTGTTTGTTTACTTATTCCATAAACCGTGGTTGGCTCCATCACCGTCTTTTGAGGAGTATTGTCTGCGGGCGTAGTCGGTCCAAAAATCGCAATACTCGAGGGCCAAAACACACGCTCAATGAGTCCATCTTTGGCCGCTTCTAAGACGTGAAATAAACTATTCATGTTTAAATCCCACGCCGTCATCGGTGCTTTTTCAGCAGTTGCCGAGAGCATGGCGGCCATTAAATAAACTTGGTTGATCTCGTGTTTTTTCAGTAACCCACGTAGCCCTTCCGCGTCCAGTGCATCGAGCTGCTCATAAGGGCCGTATTGAGAAATTTTTTCGGTTGGGGATTTGAGATCACTTGCGATTACATTATCCCTACCGTAAATATTGCGCAAATATTGGGTGAGTTCTGTCCCGATTTGGCCTAAAGCGCCAACAATTAAAATACGTGTTGTGGACATGGTGGTTAGTTTGATCAAAGATACATATTTCGTTAGGCATCTATGGATTTTTTTACTCAACAGCCGTGCAAAGTCTTATCTTTACCTCATGAAAGGCAGCGTTATCTTCGTTTTTCTCATAGGCTTGCTAACTTTGCAAACGTTTAATGCTTGCAAAGAACAAAACAAGGAATCTGACTCTATAAAACTTGTTGAGATCGTTCAATTTTATTGTCAAACACCCTTTAAATTTCCGCCATTAACTCCCGAGGCCCAAGAAATTATCACAGACTGGCCGGTATTTAAGGACTTTCGTAGAATTTCACAAAACCTGGTCAATATCCCATTAGAAGACTTGAAGTTCCGCAGTAATAATTTACACTTGCAAACAGACTCCTTGTCTGTGACTGTTCCTGAAACACTCCAATCGCCAATAATTAACGCCAGACTCCTTGTGGTCACAACCCGAATAAGTCTACTCAATCAAGAAGCCAAAAAATCGACTCCAGATTCGACAGTCATTGAAAAACGATTGCTCGAACTACACCAGAGTATTGATGAGTTCATTTTGCACATCAATGAGAAAATAGAAAAAGATCGTCTTGATCAAAAAGGATTGCAAAGGGTTCGATAACCCTGGTCAGAGGACTTCTGAAGATTTTATATGAAGCTTTTTAAAAATATTAGTTTAGGATTAACGGCATACGCAGAGGCATTCAAGCTGATTCGGACGCTTCGCCTTTGGACCTTTATGGCCATCCCTTTTGGGATTAGTTTATTGGTCACATTTGGGATAAGTACGATGGCCTGGCAAACCCGATCGATGGTCAGTACTTACTTCAAAGGATTCTGGCCGTGGACTTTTGGCGCGGATTTTATGGCAGACCTTGGGGGTGTTTTGGGTTCTGTTGGCGTCATGCTCTTGGGTTTTATCATGACTAAATATTTGGTTTTGGCATTGAGCGCCCCTTTTATGAGTCCCGTAGCAGAAAAAATCAGAACGTACCTTAAGCCCGAACTTCAACCCAAAGGTGGTAATAATTTTTGGGCCCTGCTTTGGCGAGGACTCAGACTTAATTTAGGAAATTTAGTTCGAGAGGTTGGACTAACCCTATTGCTTTTGATTTTTAGCTTTGTTCCTCCATTTGGTCTAATCACTACACCTCTTTTATTTTTGATTCAAGCCTATTTCGTAGGGGTGGGGAATATGGACTATAGTTTGGAAGCTTTTTTTAACTACCGCCAAAGCAAAAGTTTTCTCAATCAATACCGCGGTCTCGCAGTGGGCAACGGGATTATTTTTAATTTATTAGCACTTATCCCCTTTGTAGGGGTTATTATTGTCTTGCCGCTTTCGGTTAGCGCTGCTGCTGTAGGCGTATTAAAACATACCGATCTCCGGGAATAAAGGATAAAATACACAATTAACACCCATTTATACCACAATGAAAAGTCTCAAAAAAATCATCAGCCTTCTGATAATCAGCGGTATTTCTATTGTCTTATTGGCCTACGCCACAAATACGGACTACTTATTAAAAGCTGTGCGCACTATTTACCTTAAAGGTCATGTTACTGCATTCCTGGACGATTACCATGAATTTGACAATAGAACGATCGCCGCAGGTCCCGTAAAATATTCTTGGCCAGAACACGGACTTTATAATACAACCAGTGCTTCTGATCGACTCGAAAAAAAGCATCAAGAAATGGGCACCATTGCCTATGTGGTAATAAAAAATGACAGTGTCTTTTATGAGCAATATTATCAGGGTTATTCGGATAGCTCAAATACTAATTCCTTTTCTATGGTCAAAAGTATGGTCTCAGGTCTACTGGGAAAATCCATTATGAATGGCACCATCAAAAGCTTGGACCAACCCGTTGGCGATTTTTTCCCGGAATTTAGCGAGGGCCTCGCTGCGCAAACCACAGTGGGGGATTTAGCGTCGATGTCTTCTGGGACAAATTGGGACGAGGCCTACTACTCGCCTTTGTCTATCACAACGCGTGCCTATTTTGACGACCATCTACGCGAAGTCATTTTAAATTTAAAAGTAGTAGACACTCCAGGGCAAAAGTTTAAATACGCCAGTGGAGATACACAGCTTTTGGGTATGGTTTTAGAAAAAGCCAATGGCAAAACCCTAAGTGAGCAGCTTACTGAATATTTCTGGCAACCTTTAGGAGCGGAACACGATTCCTATTGGCAGCTCGACTCAGAGGAATCTGGTATTGAAAAGGCCTACTGCTGTTTGGCCTCAAATGCGCTTGATTTTGCGCGTTTTGGTAAACTTTACAAGGACAAAGGCAACTGGATGGGCACACAAATTTTAGACAGCGCTTATGTGGCCAAGAGCCTCACCCCGCGTTTTGAGAACTCACCTCAATACGGCTATGGCTGGTGGATGCACAGCCATATGGGCCATGATTTTTTTATGATGAAGGGCCATCTAGGGCAATACGTCATGGTCAACCCAACTGATAATGTAATCATTGTTCGCTTAGGACATTTGCACTCCAAAAGAGAACAAAACCGCGATTTTGGCGACGATATCCCGATATATATTGAAGAGGCTTATGAAATGCTCCAACAGGCTGGGATTTAATTTTTTCTATTTTGAACATTGATTTAACACCCTTATTATCAGTTTTTAGACTAAGTGTTAGTTTTATTCGACCAACACCGAAGTTAGCATTGTCAGAAATTGAATTTTCGGTGCCAAAAAATAGTATTATCGGCATCGTCGGGGAATCAGGGAGCGGTAAATCACTCACGGCAATGAGCATTATGGGATTGCTCGACACGTCGAATACTGAAGTTTCAGGACAAATTACATTTGAGGGCCAAACCATATTTCCCAATCAACCCGAGGCGGTAAGAAAACTTCGAGGGAGCGATATTGCCATGATCTTTCAAGATCCAATGACCGCATTAAATCCGGCCAAACGATGTGGCGCTCAAGTAGACGAAATGCTCGTATTCCAATTGGGCCTGAGTAAGGAAAAAGCCAAGGCAAAAACCATAGAACTATTCGAGCAAGTTAAACTCCCAGATCCGCATTCCATCTACCGCCGTTATCCTCATCAACTCAGTGGAGGCCAAATGCAACGCGTCATGATCGCCATGGCCATAAGTTGCGCTCCAAAATTGCTCATCGCGGACGAGCCCACTACGGCTCTGGATGTTACTGTTCAAAAAGATATTATTGAGCTTCTTATAGAAATCCAAGCAAAAACCAAGATGTCCATGATTTTTATATCACATGACCTCGCGCTTGTTTCGGAAATAGCTGATGAAATCCTAGTCATGTATCAAGGGGGTATCGTCGAAAAAGGCGACCCCAAGGCAATTTTTCTAAATCCAAAAGACCAGTACACCAAAGCCCTAATCGCTGCACGCCCTAAAGGAGACCTTCGTCTCAAATCTTTAGCCACGGTAGCCTCAATAAAGGACAAGAGTTTTACCCCAGAGGTATATAGTGCTCAGCAGCGCGGAGCAAAACATCAACAGATCTATTTAAAAGAACCGCTTCTAAAGGTGCACAACCTCAGTAAAGCCTTCTTCCAAAAGCCCTTTCTTTTTGGTAAAAAACAAATCACTAAGGCCGTTGATCAGGTGTCCTTTTCAGTTTATGAAGGAGAAACTGTGGGTCTTGTAGGTGAATCAGGCTGTGGCAAAACGACTTTAGTCAAAACACTTCTTCAGCTCGAAAAAGCAAGTAGTGGTTCGGTTTACTATAAAGGACAAGACATCCGTCAACTCTCTAGTGCCCAATGGCGCCATCTGCGCAAAGACATCCAGATCATTTTTCAAGATCCTTTTTCCTCCTTAAATCCCAAAATGACTATAGGTGATTGCATTCTTGAACCCATGGAAGTTCATGGCATCGGTGCATCTAGTCAAAATAGAAAACAAAAACTCCATAAATTACTGGAGCAAGTAGGGCTTGGTAAATCCTTCGCCTCTCGTTATCCTCATCAGCTTTCAGGAGGTCAAAGGCAGCGCGTGGGTATTGCTCGGGCCATTGCGCTTGAGCCAAAAATCATTGTTTGCGATGAATCTGTAAGTGCTCTGGATATATCTGTTCAGGCCCAGGTCCTGAATCTACTCAATGAGCTCAAAGAAAATTTTGGATTTACTTATATCTTTATTTCACATGATCTCTCCGTTGTACAATACATGTCGGACCAACTTTTGGTCATGCAAAAAGGACGCCTAGTTGAAATCGGAGACGCCGATGAAATCTACGCCATGCCAAAATCACCGTATACCAAAAGCCTTATTGAGGCCATTCCCAAAGGCCTCACATAAAATCAATTTTTGGCGGGTCATCCCATACTTAAATCCCAAAAAAAACATTTCAAAATGAACACAAAAAAGCCCGTTCTAACCTCACAAAGAACGGGCTTAATGCTAAATCTACATGGTGCAGATTTGGGGCTTGATAACAACAAGATGATGAAGTAGGTTCATCACATTAACTGACACAAAACTGCGAAAATATGATCAAATAATAGATAAAAAGCCTATAAATTCGATTAAAAGCTTATTTTTTTAACATTTCCGGAACTTCGTTCGGAATTATTAGGGTACCTTGGGTCGCCTGTTGTATTTCTTTGACGGTCACGCCAGGGGCGCGTTCCAGTAAATGAAAGGCATTATCACGGAGTTCGAGGACCGCCAGATCCGTTACAATTTTCTTGACGCAGCCCACCCCGGTAAGTGGCAGGGTACAAGAAGACAACAACTTAGAATCTCCCGCCTTATTGGTATGGGTCATCGCAACAATAATACGGTCGGCCGAGGCGACTAAATCCATTGCCCCTCCCATTCCTTTTACCATTTTTCCGGGAATTTTCCAGTTTGCTATATCGCCATTTTGGGCCACTTCCATAGCCCCCAAGATGGTTAAATCAACATGTCGGCCGCGAATCATTGAAAAGCTCGTAGCGCTATCAAAGAAGGCCGCTCCCGGCAGTGCTGTAATCGTTTGTTTTCCGGCGTTAATAAGGTCAGCGTCCTC
>Ga0181577_10004414_pt1 | contig 10864 bp, 13 predicted proteins | sample 101ome_21_FD_132468 | JGI IMG/M metagenome (GOLD analysis project Ga0181577, IMG submission 132468) | Coastal salt marsh microbial communities from the Groves Creek Marsh, Skidaway Island, Georgia - 101413BT metaG (megahit assembly) | ecosystem: Environmental > Aquatic > Marine > Intertidal... | reverse complement strand
TCGAAGAATGAATTCAATCCCTTGAAGTACTTATTTCCTGTCCAAAGCAGTTTCTCCTCCTTGGCGGTCAATTCATCGATCGGCCGGTGGATCGGAAACCCAAAGTCTGCCGCATGAGAAATGAGCCTATTCTTCCACTCGCTCATCTTGTCGCCTTTCCAGCAAACAATGGCATCCTGGTAGACGCTCAACGAACGATCCGGAATCACCAGATCGGCATCGATTCCAATAATGCTTCCAAAGCCTTCGCAACGCTTGCACGCTCCGCGAGGGTTATTGAAACTCAAGAAATGGATATCCGGTTCCTCGAAGAGCATTCCGTCCAACTCAAAGAGGTTGGAAAAGGTCGTTTTGTCGGCGGGCGAATCGAATGGTCGCAGGTCAATCGTTCCATGTCCCTCATAAAAGGCAAGCTCCACAGAATCCGCCAGGCGATTTCTAAATCCTTCGTCGTCATGTGCAACCACGATCCGGTCCACCACCAGGTGGTATTCAAGATTCGTATCGATGGTCTGCTTTCCGAGTCGCTCCACTGTATCACCCACCAATATTCTGGTGAAGCCGTTCTGCTCAAGCAAGGTCAAGCGCTGTTCTAGATCCTTTTGATCTTCAAACTGAACCGATATAGTCAGAAGAAGTCGATCTCCTTCCCTGTGATCCATGATCGCATTGACCACATCCTGAACGGAATGCTTCTTCACTTCTTCGCCACTGATCGGAGAGTAGGTCTTTCCGATGCGCGCATAAAGGAGCTTCACATAGTCATAGATCTCTGTGGTCGTACCGACCGTAGATCTGGGGTTTCGGGTATTGACCTTCTGCTCGATGGCTACCGCCGGAGAAATCCCGCGGATGTAGTCCACCTTCGGTTTTTCGATCTTACCCAAGAATTGTCGCGCGTAGGCTGAAAGGCTTTCGATATAGCGTCGTTGCCCTTCTGCGTAGAGGGTATCAAAGGCAAGCGAGGACTTTCCGGAACCTGATAATCCGGTGATCACCGTGAAGCTATTCCGGCGAATGGCGACATCCACATTCCGTAGGTTATGCATCTTGGCTCCCTTGATCACGATGTAATCTCGAGCGTCCAACTTATCTACGTTTTGCATAACAAATTTTCCTCCTTTTAGGGTATTTTTAGAATACGGCGAGCAAAGGTAGCCACCTCATTCGTACATTCACGAAAACAAAATGTTCAAGGGCATACAATAACAGAAACTAACCTTTCGTTACTAAGTTTCGTCTAAGAACAAACCAAAGTCTTTTAAGCCTATAGCATCATATCTACCTTGAAAAACTTCTACGCGTAACTCTTAAAGGTTGATATTATGATGTATAGAAATGAAGACGATCACGTCCTCGTCGGGCGTTATCTGGCTGGAGAAGAAGCGGCCTTCGAAACTCTGGTCCGCAGACACCAAAATCGCGTGTTTGGCTACATTAAAATGATGGTCAAGGATGGCCAGCTAGCCGAGGATATTTTCCAAGATGTGTTTATCAAGGCGGTGACCACCATGAAGCGTGGCAGCTACAACGAAGAAGGCAAGTTCCTTCCTTGGATCCTGCGTATCGCGCACAACCAGGTCATCGACACGTTCCGACGCAACAAGCGCTTCCCTACCGTGGATGGCGGCGACGATTTTGACATCTTCAACGTGATCAAGGACGACGAGAAGAACGTCGACCAACAGTTGATCGAAGAACAGATCCATTCGGACGTGAAGAAGTTGATCGATTTCCTTCCTGAGGAGCAGCAGTCGGTCTTGCGTATGCGACTTTACAGTGGCATGAGCTTCAAGGAGATCGCCGAGGACACCAATGTGAGTATCAATACTGCCTTAGGTAGAATGCGATATGCTTTGATCAATTTGCGCAAGCTGATCGAAGAGCACAACTTGGTCTTGTCACAATAATTTCTGACGTGGATACAATATCGCGCGAGGGAGGGCGTTGTTACTGCATGAACAACCTAAACAGCTATTTGAATGCAGCACAACTACTCTCTAGAAACGCTCAGCGAATTTGTACAACACGAAGATTCAGAACTTGAATCCCTAGGTTTGAAACCACGGTCTCATAGACCTTCAGAGTTAACCATTCAAAAGATCCTAGGTTTCTCGAAGCAATTCAGCGTACGCCCATCCAAGACCTTGGGCCGCTATGAGCAGAATCTCAACTAGGACTTTTCTTTAGGAAGCCGAGACTTCACCCCGATCGTTTGGTCGATCGGGGATTTTTTTATCCTAAAACCTCGGGCCGGACTATACTCGCGTCCGTAGAAGATGATCTGAAGGTGGAGCTTGTTCCATTTCTCTTCCGGAAATAACTTCTTGGCATCCCGCTCGGTTTGCTCTACACTCTTTCCGTTACTCAACCCCCATCGATACATCAAACGATGGATGTGGGTATCCACCGGAAACGCAGGCACGCCAAATGCCTGACTCATCACCACCGAAGCCGTCTTATGTCCTACTCCCGGCAGGGCCTCTAGCCCTTCAAAGTTCTGAGGCACTTCTCCCCCGTATTCATCGAGAAGGATCCTCGAAAGATTCCAGATCGCCTTGGACTTAGCCGGGGACAAACCACAGGGATTAATGATGTTTCGGATCTCATCGATCGACAATTGAACCATATCAAAGGGATTGTCGGCCCGTTGAAAAAGGATCGGCGTGATCTGATTGACGCGTACGTCCGTACTCTGAGCACTGAGCAATACCGCTATCAATAAGGTGTACGGATCGGTGTGGTCGAGAGGAATGGGCACCGTTGGGTACAATTCTTCCAACTTCTCGATCACGAATTATGCCTTTTCCTTTCTGGTCATATCAATGTTGAATTACAAACGCCTGGTATCCCTTAGGCTCAGTTTCAGTTACCAACACCTCTTCCACTTCCGCCAGTTCAGGTCCGTGATGACACCACTCGATCAATGCGTCAATGGATTCCGGGCTGCCTTCAGCCTCAATAAATACGGAGCCATCGAGCTCGTTTCGCACATATCCCAAAAGTTGAAGAGAAAGCGCCTGCTCTTTGGCATTTTTTCGGAACCAGACCCCCTGAACCCGACCTTTCACCCGAATATTTACCGATTTTTTCATCACCTGTTGCACAACGTAAATTCATTACGTTCTGCGCTTCTTTTCTTTGTCTGCGAATTAAACAATCTGTCGAGGATTTGTTTTTACCTATGAACCCATTAATTTGCGACATGAACAAAATTAACGAAGGAGAAAAAGCCCCGAATTTTAGTGCGAAAGACCAGAATGGAGAGACGATCACCTTGGATCAATTCAAAGGAACGAAGCTCGTGCTCTACTTCTACCCAAATGATGACACGCCTGGCTGTACGGCAGAGGCATGTAATCTGAGAGACAACTACGATGCTTTGTTGGAAAAAGGCATACAAGTGGTTGGCGTAAGCGCTGATTCGGAGTCGAAGCACCAGAAGTTCATCGACAAGTACAGCCTTCCTTTTCCGTTGATCGCAGACACCGAGAAAGAGGTGATCAACGCGTTTGGTGTTTGGGGAGAAAAGAAGTTCATGGGAAAGGTGTACGACGGCATTCATCGCATCACCTATGTGATCGACGAAGACGGGACCGTCATCAAGCGTTTCGACAAGGTCAGGACCAAGGAGCACACCGAAGAGATCCTCGAGGCATTGAACATGAACTAATCACATTTTAAGAAAAGACTAACAAAGACCACTATGGCAGCAGAAGTATCAAAAGAGAAGTTGAAGGCGTTACAACTCACCCTCGATCGCCTCGAGAAGACCTACGGAAAAGGTTCGATCATGAAAATGGGTGACAACGCCATTGAGGCGATGGAAGTGATCCCAACCGGATCCCTTTCCTTGGATCTAGCATTAGGTGTAGGCGGATACCCACGAGGACGCGTGGTAGAGATCTACGGTCCGGAATCTTCGGGTAAGACCACCTTGGCGATTCACGCCATGGCGGAGGTTCAGAAGCAAGGAGGAATCGCGGCCATCATCGACGCGGAGCATGCCTTCGACCGTTTTTACGCTGAGGCACTTGGAGTGGACACGGAGAACCTGTTGATCTCTCAGCCAGATAACGGCGAGCAGGCCCTCGAGATCGCAGACAATTTGATCCGTTCCGGAGCGATCGACCTTGTGGTCATTGACTCAGTAGCGGCGTTGACTCCAAAGGCAGAGATCGAAGGTGAGATGGGTGACAGTAAGGTGGGTCTTCAGGCTCGCTTGATGTCTCAGGCTTTGAGAAAATTGACCGGCTCGATCAGCAAGACACACGCAACGTGCATCTTCATCAATCAGCTTCGTGAGAAGATCGGCGTGATGTTTGGCAACCCAGAAACAACCACGGGCGGTAATGCTCTGAAATTCTACTCTTCCATTCGCTTGGACATTCGTCGTGCAGGTCAGATCAAAGTGGGTGAAGATTCGATCGGAAACAACGTCCGCGTGAAGGTGGTGAAGAACAAGGTGGCTCCTCCCTTCAAGAAGGCGGAGTTTGACATCATGTACGGCACCGGCATCTCAAAGTCGGGTGAATTGATCGACTTGGGTGTGACACAAAACATCTTGAAGAAGAGTGGATCATGGTTCTCATACGGTGAAACTCGCCTCGGACAGGGACGCGACGCTGTGAAGCAGCTCCTTGAGGACAATCCTGAAATGGCGTTGGAAATCGAAGAGAAGATCTTCAACTCCTTCAAGCCAGAAGCAAAGAAGGAAGCGGCAGCTGAAGAGGAATAGTCTCTACCGCATCCTAAAACTCGCAAAGGCCGGACAGTATGTTCGGCCTTTTGCTTGTAAGTTTGGCGCATGAAAAAGATCTTCTGGTTAACGGCGATAGTGAGCGTGTTCGTGGTGGGATGTCAAGAGTCGAACACAGCAAAGCTCGATGACGGACAAACGCAGAGTGAAGTCACGCCTTTTGACAGCATCAACGCCCTGATCAAGCAAGACCCTAATAATCCGGATCTCTATTTCCAACGCGCTAAGATGCACTACGAGGCCCGCGATTTAGCTACGAGCATGAACGACGTGGGTCGCGCGTTGAAACTAGATAGCGGCAAGACCGACTACTATCTGTTGCTAGCCGACCTGAAGCTCATCGCTAAGGAGAGCCGCGATTCGCGTGATGCCTTGTTGAATGCCTACGCGATCAACCCAACCGACATCGACGTGGTTTTGCGCCTTGGTGAGCTCTACATGATCGTACAGGATGCGGACGAATCATTCCGCTATCTCAATGAGGCGTTGTTGCTCGACAAGTTCAATTCGACCGCCTACCGTCTGAAGGGCTTCAACTACAAGTACCTCGGCGATACGACCAAGGCTGTTTCAAGTTTTCAAACCGCGATCGAACAGGACCCGAACGACTACGACTCCTACTTGCAGCTCGGCCTTCTCTACTCTACCATCGGACACGAGATCGCAGAGGATTACTACAACAATGCGTTGAAGGTTCGTCCACAGTCGGTGGAGGCCCACTACGCAAAGGGCTTGTTCTATCAGACGATCGGAAGGTCAAGAGACGCGTTGAACACCTACGATGACATCCTAGAGATCACCGGAGAGTACTTTGACGCTTGGTACAATAAGGGTTATGTCTACTTGGTGCAACTACAGGAATACGACAGCGCTGCTCAGCAATTCTCCAAGGCGATCCAGTTCGGCCCACAAGGCTATGCAGAAGCATATTACAATCGTGGCTTGAGCTACGAGCAAATGGGAGAACTAAAAAAAGCAGAAGCCGATTACCGTGAGGCCCTTCGGATCAACCCTCAGTTTGATCTGGCCGCGCAGGGATTGGGAAGGATTGTTGATTAGTTCCTAGGCACTCTCTTGGCCAATTGTTCCTCGATGACTTCGACCAAGTAATTGTGATCGAAGGGTTTGGTAATATATGCGTCTGCTCCAGCTGCTATACCTTGTTCTATACTGGCTGGCTCGACCTTAGCAGAAATGATAATGAAGACTGGCATTTCTTCTCTTCCGAAACGCTGTTTCAGCTCTTCAAGCATGATAATACCATTCATATTCGGCATGTTGACATCCGAAAGGATCACATCAGGTCGAATATTTATTGCCTCTTTAAGGCTCGTATCGCCATCATCGGCTAGGTGAACCCTATAACCCATGAGCGCTAAGATCTCGGTCGGCACCTCACGAATAGCATGTTCGTCGTCAATCAGTAGAATTGTCTTCATTTAATCTCCCTTAGGGAGTATACTCAAATGGGAATGATAAGGTTACAATGGTTCCTCGACCTTCTTCACTGGACATATCTATTGTCCCTCTTAAGATATTCATGTAGTCAATGACTATAGCCGTGCCCAGTCCGCTTCCGGAGATATCCATCGCAATCTTCGCTCGTAAAAACGGATCAAAGACGCTCTTCAAATCCTCTTTTGAGATTCCGATTCCATGATCCTTTATCGTGACCTTCCAATCATCTTTTCCAAAGGTCAGGGTCAACTCGGGGCTAGGCCGGTCGGGAGAGAACTTAAAGGCATTGGAAACCATATTGCGCAGCACGTGGCCGAAAAGTTTCTGGTCTGTCCAAACTGGCACAGCATCCCCTTCTACTCGCAGCTCCACTTTTCTCCCTTCGCGATCGATCGTTTCAAATTCCTGGATGACCTCCTGGATAATAGGAACGATTTCTATCTGGTTAAACTCCGGTTCGTGCCCGTTCGAGTATGAGCATATCATCCATGATATGTCGAATGCGGTCAATGGAATCCTGAATCCTGAATCCTGTGTGCCACCTCAACCGTTTTCTCCGCTAACTTATTCGAATCGGCATTTGCCAAAAGTTTGAGTAATCCTCGGTCTTACTGTTAGTGAGAAGTTCTGGAAGCGCCACCTTCTTAACCACTTCAAATGCTTCAGGGTCACGGAAAAAACTACTGACTCCAATTAAAAAATCTTGCTGCAAGGCGAGTAATTCATCTTCATTTTCCAGCAGAGTATTGTAGTAGGCTGCCATGGACGAGATATCCTGAATGTGCATGCGCTTCGTAAGCCTGCGAACCAGTGTGTTTCGCTTGTATTGTTTGAAATCGACATTGGTATGACGGAGGACCAAGTGAAGAATTCTCTCATAGAAATCAACATTTGACTCATCATCCACCGCGTCCAACGACTCCGCAGATTGCACCAGCGATTTCAGGCGGACCAACCTCTCAGCAATTTGGTCCGGAGGCATAATAAAGTCGATCTGATTGGTCGAAATAGCCGTTTTGGGCATTCCGTCAAACTGTGCAGTATCTGGCTGCTGAACGAAGGTCACTCCGCCCTGCTCCTTGATCGTGATCACACCTCGCGAGCCATCTGACCCTGTCCCGGAAAGAACAATACCGATGGCGCGGTCTCCGAACTCTTGGCCCAAGGAGTGAAAGAAGATATCGACGGGAAGATTCAGACTTTGCTTTGCTGCTTTTTCCGTAAGCAAAAGTTTACCCTCCTTGACCTCTAAGTTCTTATTCCGATGATTCAGGTATATACAATTTGGCCTGATCTCTTGCTGGTCCTCCACGGTAAAGATCTCCATGTCCGTGTGCTTGGCGAGCAACTCCGGCATGAGGCTTTTGAAGTCGGGTGAAAGGTGTTGCACGATCACAAAAGCCAAGCCTGTATTCGATGGCAGGTGATCGAAAAGCTGTTGAATGGCCTCCAATCCACCTGCAGAGGCCCCAATCGCAACTAGAGTGAGATCAGAAGGGGTAGTTTTCTTCCTCATACTTCATCTTCAATGAAGGCTAAACGGGTGGTGGTTGCTGCCTTCAATTAGCCTCGTGCAATTTAGGACGGCATCCAGTTTACTCATCATGCGATTTATCAATTTTACTCCTTAGATACATCAATCAAACAGAGAGGGTCATCAACGAAAAAGCCCCGATCAATAGATCAGGGCTCATTCAAAGTAGTGATCGAGAATCTTACTCCGCGTCCTTTCCGACGTAGAATTCTACGGTCTTTTCGCTGGTGTTACCCAACTTGTCTTTTGCTACGACTTTGACCTCATACTTCTTGTTCTTGCGGAAGCGGCTCACCTCGGAAGCATCCAAGGTTTGAGGTGAAGAGTACAGTTGCTGTGCGCCGCCGTCCATACCGTAGGTAATGGTTTCCGTACCGACCTTCTTATCGGTAGCAGAAACATACATACGGGTATAGTTTGGATAGACCGGCTTTCCGTTCTTCTTCCCGATGGCTTCGATCGAGAACTTCACGAAGATCTCCGGAGCGGTGTTGTCTACGTAGCAGCTTGAGTGCTTGGCTTCTTCTTGGTTGTTCACGTTGTCGCGTGACTTGAAGTCGATGGTGTGATACCCCTCTGCCGCGATGCTGAAAGCGTCATAGGATTTGAAGCCTCCACCGTCTACTTGGTACTCCGTCTTCTGGATACCAGAAGCGTCATCGCGGAATCTTAGAGACATCTTGGTATCCTTCGTAACGAAGAGTGTATCTCGGTCCATGAACTGAGGGTTTGAGTAGATGATCCCGGTTTCAGGAGCATCCACGTCCATGAATACGTTGATCCAATGGTTGCTACTCAAATTCTCAACCAAGTCATTCGCGTCGTACTTCACGTTGTGTGTGCCTCGCACGGCTGGCATCTTGAACTCACCATTATAGGTATTGCGTTCACCACCGTCGATTCGGTAATAGATGTTCTTCACCCCTGCCTTGTTGTCTGTGGCCGCCAATGAGATGGTCGTACGAGAAGAGATGAAGAGGTAGTTTCCTTTGTATTGGTCGCCGTTCACCTTGTGCGTTGGAACCGGTGGGGTCTTATCCATGTAGAACTTGAAAGTCGAGGCAGAGGCACCACCTTCTCCGCCTTCCATATTCTTCACGTTATCTACTGCATAGTACTTGATGGTGTGCTCACCGTCGCTCAATCCGCCTACGTTGACTGGTCCTGAATACACACGAGCATTGTTCCCATCGAAGGTGTAGTACATTGTACGCACACCAGACAAGTTATCCGTACTGGTCAGCTTTACGTTTGCAGAAGGAGCGAGGATATTTCCGTCCTTATTGATGCCCACCACTTCGTAATTGGTCTTAGGAGCGGTCAAATCAACCGTAAAGGCTGAAGACTTTGAATTCTCAGCGTTACCCACAAAATCAACCGCGTAGTAGTAGAGCGTTTGAGCACCTTCCTTGCTTACGTTGACATCCGAACTGTAGTCGTTGTATCCGCCACCGAGGGCATATTGGGTCGACTTCACACCCGACACGCCGTCTCGCGAGGTGAGGGAGAAAGAAAGATTCTTTCCATAGTAGACCGTTCCGCCGCTCGCGTATCTAGGAGCTCCGTCAAAGCGAAGTGAAGTCACCGGAGCTAAGCCATCGGCATTGACTTCATAAAGCACTTCTTGCTGCGGCTGAGCGGCACGACCCGTTTCCGGATCCACGGCCCACTTGCTGCGAATGAAGTTGGGTCCTTCCGTATCGAGGTACATCGGTTCACCATACTTTGGGTTGGTGGATTTCAGGTCGTAGTCCTTACCATCCGGGGTAGTGGAGAACTTCAGGTACATCGGAAGTTCTTTCTGAACGAAGATGTCGCCATCTCCATTGATATATACTTGTTTCTCGTAGGTAGGTTTGCTAGGCTCACTTTGAGCCATCATGCTCATCACATACATCAGGCTCAATCCGCTCAATAGTAGTGCTTTCTTCATCAAGGGGCGTTTTCGGTTTAGCTAACGAATTTAACAAAAAAGGGGGCCATAAGCCCCCTTCAAGTTCATCAAAACGTTCGAGTTATTTACTTCACTTTCTCAACTACAGCCTTGAACGCCTCTGGGTGGTTCATGGCAAGGTCAGCCAACACCTTTCGGTTTAGCTCGACACCACTCTTGTTGAGCTTACCCATGAATTCGCTGTACGACATACCGTGCTCACGCGTTCCGGCATTGATACGTTGGATCCAAAGGCTACGGAAATTTCTCTTTTTGTGCTTACGACCTACGTAAGAATACTGCATTCCTTTCTCTACAGCATTCTTTGCTACGGTCCAAACATTCTTGCGGCGACCAAAGTATCCTTTGGCCTGCTTCATGATTTTTTTGCGGCGTGCTCTTGACGCTACACTATTTACTGATCTTGGCATTTCTCTTTTGTTTTTGGTTGAAAGCGCCCATTTGTTTTTCGGGACTTAAGACTCGCAACCGGGTTAAACACAATGTTCACCTTGCGATGAACAAACCTTTATTTAAGGGCCATGAGTTTTAGGATGTTCTCACGGTCAGCAGGATGTACAAGCGTGGCATGAGTCAATCTACGCTTTCGGTCCGTAGACTTCTTCGTCAAGATGTGGCTCTTGAACGCGTGCTTCCTTTTGATCTTACCAGTACCGGTGAAGCGGAATCGCTTCTTAGCGCTGGAGTTGGTCTTCATTTTAGGCATCGCTTCCTATTTATTGAACGTTTGATGAATTCTTATTTCTTCTTTTTTGGAGCAAGCATCATGATCATGCGCTTTCCTTCCAATTTTGGCATTTGTTCTACTACTCCAAGTTCCTCCAATTCAGTAGCCAACTTGAGCAAGAGGATCTCTCCTTTGTCCTTGAACAGGATAGATCTTCCTTTAAAGAACACAAATGCCTTGATCTTCGAACCTTCCTCCAAGAACTTGATCGCGTGCTTCTTCTTGAACTCGTAATCATGCTCATCGGTGTTCGGACCAAATCTGATCTCTTTCACAACGACCTTTTGGGCCTTGTTCTTGATCTCTTTCTGCTTCTTCTTCTGGTCGTACAAGAACTTCTTGTAATCCAGGATCTTCACTACCGGCGGATCCGCCTTCTCTGAGATCATAACAAGGTCCAAACCTAGGCTCTTGGCTTCTTCCTGGGCCTCT
>Ga0181577_10004412_pt1 | contig 10870 bp, 9 predicted proteins | sample 101ome_21_FD_132468 | JGI IMG/M metagenome (GOLD analysis project Ga0181577, IMG submission 132468) | Coastal salt marsh microbial communities from the Groves Creek Marsh, Skidaway Island, Georgia - 101413BT metaG (megahit assembly) | ecosystem: Environmental > Aquatic > Marine > Intertidal zone... | reverse complement strand
TGCTGGGCGACTTCAATGATGGGCCGGGTCTTGATCCTTACGAGGAAGCGCTCGGAAAGTCCGGCGTCGAGATCGTTGCGGGACAAGATGGTGAGGCAAAGCTATTTGACCCTTCGCTGCTAATGGGCGCGACAATGACGACTTCGCGCTTCAAGTTAAAAGGCGACGATTATCTGGAAGCGCTGCTCGATTTCTTGTTGGTAAGCCCAGATTTCCTTGAACGGAAGCCGTTCTGGCGCGTTTGGCATCCGCTACGGGATCCGAAAATCAACGCTAACAAGCGCCTTCGCGACGCACTTCTTCTAGCTTCTGGCCATTTTCCGGTGACATTGGATTGCGAAGTCGACCCTGGGAAGAAGTCACCTGTTTGATAGGTTGGAATCATGAAAAGAATGGTTTGATCACGACACTAGCCTGCGCTTCGCTCCCACTTTCTGCACAAGAAGCCCCCGAAAGCGGGGCTGAATTGATCGAGCGCGGCCTGTCGCTGTTTTTCCAAGGGCTTGCGGATGAATTGGACCCGGCTATCGACGAGTTCAGGCGTCTGGGAACCGAGATTGGCCCCGAACTCCGCGCCCTGCTGCTCGCATAGGGCGGCGGTTTGATCAAGCTGGCTGAACAGATTGATGATTTTGATCATTATGACGAGCCGGAAGTGCTTGAGAACGGAGACATCATCATTCGTCGGATGCCTAGCGCTCCGCCACTTGCCGGGACCGATGAAGTAGATCTCTAGAGTGCTTCGCTGATGACGGTTTCCCCGGTGGCGTCCAAGGCGACGGCCAGCGCGTCAAACCGTGACTGCGCAACTTCACCAAATAGGGGTTCGGCGTCCGAAGAAAGCGTGAGTTTCAGGTGCAGTTTGCGGGGCTTCCAGCGTATTTTCGCGGGTAGATCGTCCGATTGGAGCCAAAGCATAGCGCCGAGCCTCATGGCCTTTCCCAGAACTTCGGCGTCTTTCTGGCTTTCTTTCGAGATCATATCCAGCAAATGATCGAAGCGGGTGCTCTTCAATTTGTTTGTGTAACGATGCATGAGAGAAAGACCGAGAAACACGCGCTCCGCATGCTTGAGGCCGCCGAGGTTTGCGCGGGTCGCGTTGTCAAAAGCGACTTCTTCCCTGTAATCGGGATGCGCGCGCCAGCTCACGTCGTGTAGCAGGCATGCAGCTTTTATCACTCGCTTTTGCTGCCAGTCGGCATTTGGGAATAGCGGGATTACAAAGTCATAGAGGACTTTGCCAAAACCGGGGAGGCGGGCATCCTTCGACTCGGCAAAGCGACATGCCTCAATCAGTGGATCACGTTCCCGCAGATCGGGCGGCATTTGCTCATAAAGCATACCTTCCCTAATTCCATAGGACGAAACAGTAATATCCTTTGGCTTGAAGAGCGCGATGAGTTGCTTGAGTATTTGAACGGCGATCGGCACAAGCGCCATACGTTCGCTGCTTATGCCGCACCGCCCGCGTAGATCTTCGAGGTTCGCGGACCAGATGTAATCTGCGGTTTTCGATATTTCGCGGGCAGTCATGCGGTATTCATGCAGGACGGTGAGCGGGTAGCCGCGCCGCTCCATGTCGATCCGCGCGATCGCACGCCACGACCCGCCGACCAAAAACAGCCGCTTGCCTGTTTCGTGGTTCATCTGCTGGTGAAGGTCTTTGATGATACGCTTGATGTGATCTTTAAGGCCGCGCTTCCCACCTGGAATGTCTCTCAGCTTTAGCGGCCCTAATGGGGATGTTAGTCGGTGGCCGACATTGCCATCGGCAAGGTTGGCAAGCTCCATGGATGATCCGCCAATATCGCAGACGAGCCCGTAACTTCCGGGCCAGCCAAGGAGTACACCTTGTGCAGACAGCCGCGCCTCTTCCTGCCCGTCGACGACCCAAAGCCTGACGCCTGTTTCTCGCTCAACCTGCGCTCGGAATTCAGCGCCATCATCGGCTTCGCGGACGGCCGCTGTTGCCACGGCAGTTAGCGGCAGAATGCCCATCCCGCGCGCGAGAGCGGCAAACCGACGGATGGCCGAGATCGCACGCTCTTTACCTTCAGGGTTCAACTTGCCGGTTTCAGATAATCCCGCACCGAGGGCGCACATGATTTTTTCGTTGTAGAAATAAGCGGGAGATCGTGCCGCGCCGTCGAAAACGACCAGTCTGACAGAGTTCGAACCAACGTCGAGAACACCCACGCGGGATAGCGCCCGTGCTTGCGGATTGTCGAATATTGGCCTTCCAAATGGGCCCCATTCGGCATCTTCAGTCGTGGTCATCTTATCCTCACGAAGTTCGGAAAGGTGTTACTCGGGCATCTGATGTCAATCGTCCGTGTGGGTCAACTTTGGAACGTCCGCCGCACCCGCGGACCCGCGCCCCGAAAGCGACGGATTTTCCATGAAGAACCGGTGACAGTTGAATGCGAAAGCACCTTCTTCGATCTGTTCTCGTCTGAAACTGCCATCGGCGGCCATAAGCCAACTTTGTGCAACGTCATGCAAATTGGCCGCCATGACTTGGCTGACGATTTGCGCTTTGACGGTCGGGTTGGTGATCTCGACGAGACTTTCAACGCGACGGTTGAGGTTTCGGTCCATCCAATCCGCCGAGGAGATAAATACACGAGCCTTTGAGGAGGGAAGACCTGCGCCATTTCCGAAGCATACGATGCGCGAGTGTTCGAGGAAACGCCCGATGATCGATTTGACGCGAATGTTCTCGGACAGGCCTTTGATGCCGGGGCGAAGGCCACAGATGCCACGGACGACAAGGCTGATCTTTACCCCTGCCTGACTTGCGTCGTAGAGAGCGTCGATCACGTCCTCCTCGATCAAGCTGTTCATTTTCGCCCAAATGGCCGCTGGCTTGCCCGCGTGGGCAAGCTGGGCCTCCGCTTGGATCATCTCGAGCAGTTTGCTCTTGAGGTTGAGCGGCGCTATGGCAAGGTTTTCCAAGCTTGCGGGCTGGGCGTAACCAGAAAGGTAATTGAAGACCTTTGTTGCATCTCGCCCCAGTTTGGCGTCGCAGGTGAATAGGCTGAGGTCAGTATAGACCCTTGCAGTGATGGGGTGATAGTTGCCTGTTCCGAAGTGGGTGTAGGTGACAAGACTGTCACCTTCCCTGCGTACAACCGTGCTGATTTTCGCATGGGTTTTGTAATTCAGAAAACCATAGACAACGTGCGCACCCGCCCGTTCGAGCCGGCGAGACTGGCGAATATTCGCAGCCTCATCAAAGCGTGCCTTGAGCTCGACCAGCGCGGTGACAGACTTCCCTTCCTCCGCCGCTTCGCAAAGCGCCTCGACAATTGGTGAATTGCGGGATGTGCGGTAAAGTGTTTGCTTCATGGCAACAACGTTCGGGTCTTGCGCCGCCTGCTGAAGGAAGCGGACGACCATATCGAAAGTTTCGTAGGGGTGGTGGAGGAGCATGTCTTTTTGCCGGATCGCCGCGAACATGTTGCCGTCGTGATCCTGGACCCTCTCAGGCACCCGCGGGGTGTATGAGGGCCACAGCAAGTCACCACGTTCATCAAGGACGAGTTCTTTCAGGCTGCCCAGCCCGATCGGCCCTTCAACCTCAATGACTTCGTCTTCGGTAACGTGCAGTTCGTCCATAATCATCTGCCGCAACGATGACGGGGCATCTGATGACAGCTCCATGCGCACCACTTCGCCACGGCGGCGGCGCTTCAGAGCAACTTCGAATTCGCGCACCAGGTCTTCTGCTTCGTCTTCGACCTCGAGGTCACTGTCGCGTAGGACTCTGAAAGCGCAGAAGCCTTTCATTTGATAACCCGGAAACAGCTGCTTGAGATAGATCAGCAGTACCTCTTCGAGGGGTACGAACCTCGCGGAGCCCTCGCCAGCAAGCCGGATAAAGCGATCAATCTGATGCGGGACCGGCAGCAACGCGCGTAATGAGCGGTTGTCTCCTTCACGCTTGAGTTGCAGGGCCAGCGCGAAGCCCTCATTGGGGATGAACGGGAACGGGTGCGCGGGATCAACCGCTAAGGGAGAGAGAACAGGGAAGACACTGTTTAGGAACACATCTTCCAGATAGGCCAGATCGCTCTCGTCAAGGTCGTCGCGCCCCAGGACGGAAATTGCTTCATCAGCGAGCAGGTCTTTGAGTTCGGCAAACACTGATTGTTGCCGTGCCATGAGCGCGCGTGCGTTCTGGTTGATCAGGGAGAGTTGTTCGACTGGGGTGCGTCCGTCAAGATGCGCGGTCGAACTGCCAGATTTTGCCAACTCACGCAGACCCGCCACGCGGACAGTATAGAACTCGTCCAGGTTGGTCGCCGAGATTGACAGGAAACGAAGCCGTTCGAGCAGAGGGACACGCTGGTTTTCAGCCTCTTCCAAAACCCGCCAGTTGAAGCCCAGCCAGCTTAGCTCTCTATTGAAGAAACGCTCGGGGCCAGCCAGGTCGTCTTCCACTTCAAGCGGCTCTGGAAAAGGGGAGCCAAGGAAATCGGTCAGCGTCATTTGGTGGCATGCCTTTCAGGGTTTGGTGGCATTATGGCAGTTGATCGCCACGCTGGTCCAGAAGCTCGGCGGCCAAAGCACGGTTGATTTTGCGTTTTCTTGCAAGAGCTTCGCTATCAAGTTCTGCGACGATTTTCTGCGCTGCTTCGAAGGAGCGCTCAATCCGATCCGCCAAGAACGAGACAAGACGAATATCGACGCTTATCTGTCGATCCTCGAAAAGTTTCATCAGAACGGCGCTGAGGAGCTGATCGTCCGGATCTGTGATTGAGACGCTGGAGGTGGCTTGCAAGCGGCTGGCGAGATCGGGCAGCTTTACCGCCCACTGACTTGGTGGGGTTGCCGCAGTCAGTAGCAGCCGACCGTTCCTGTGTGACAGATCGTTGTGGATGTGGAAAAGCGCTTCTTCAGAATGGTGGGGAAGCTCTTCCAAATCTTCGATAACAAGATGGCTGGCCTCTGACAGAAGAGTAGATGGTGTTATCGCGGCGGCGGAGAGGATTTCTGCGCCGGTTTCTTGGGCGAAGACGCGGGCCAGGTGGGTCTTACCAGAACCTTTGGGGCCATGAAGCGCGAGTTTACCGTTTGGCCAGTCATCTGGCGCCATGACAAGCGCATAGGCATGGGCATTGGCTTCTGAGACGAAATAATCGTCATGCACCAATGAAACCTGGCGGGGCAGGTCAAAGATCAATTGCCTGGACATTTAGTCTTTGTTCTTTCCGGCAAACCCTGTGTACAGGCGACCGGTTTTGTACTGCGCGATGGCAAAACGGGCGATGACGCCTAAAATCGCGGCGATTGGAACAGCTACCAACATGCCCACAAACCCGAACAAAGTGCCGAAGACCGATAGCGCAAAGAGAAGCCAGACAGGGTGCAATCCGACCGAGCTGCCGACCAGCTTGGGTGTCAGGATGTTCCCTTCGAGAAACTGGCCGAAGGCAAAGATCCCAGCTACGGCGGCGATCCAACCCCAATCACCCCAGAATTGGAACAGTGCCAGACCAACTGCGAGTACGCCACCGACCAGCGCGCCGACATAGGGTATAAAGGTGATTAGTCCCGCGATGAACCCAACAACAAGGCCGAAATTGAGCCCGACCAGCATGAGGCCAAGGGCATAATAAATCCCAAGTGACAGGCACACGGTACCTTGGCCGCGAATGAAGGAGGCGAGGGTGGTGTCGATGTCACCTGCGATCTGGCGAATGATGGGTGCATGGTCACGGGGCAGAAGTTCGTCGATGCGTGCCACCATGTTGTCCCAATCGAGCAAAAGGTAGAAGGCAACAACCGGCACGACAACAAGGAGAATAATCAAGTTGATCAGGCTCAGTGCCGATGTCAGCACGCCGTTGAAAAGTTGGCCACCCTTGGATTGCACCATTTCACCGATAGCGGTTAGTTGTTTGCGAATGGTGCTTTCGGAATCCACAAGTTCCGGAAAACGCTCGGTCAGCCATGTTTGAATAGTGGCGATGTAATTTGGTGCCGCGTCAATCAGCGCAGCTGCTTGCTGGATCAGAGTGGGGATGACGAGCAGCACCAAGAGCACAAATGCGATTGTCGCGACGAGAGCAATCACGGCAACAGATAGGATACGGTTTAATCCGAGGCGTTCCAATCTGTCGGCAATAGGGTCGAGAACGTAGGCGATTGCCCCGCCAAGGATGAATGGCAAAAGGACGTCGCCAAGCAGCCAAAGCACGACAAAAAAGACTGCGACAGCAATCCCCCAGTATTTGACTTGATCGCGGACAGGTAGCGCCATGGTTCCCCTTCGTTTTGGCTTTATGTCGTTCGTTGGCGCGGCGGTTACAAGGTATTAGCTTGGTTTATTCTGCGTTTGCGCGCAATAGCAGGGCTTTGTCTGCTCTTGCCTGTCAGGTCGCGCTCTTCTACACCGCGTGGGACCAAAAGTTTCAACTAAGGAAACCAATCCATGCGCCTGAGCCGCTATTTCCTTCCTGTTCTTAAGGAAAACCCTGCCGAAGCCCAGATTGTGAGCCACCGCTACATGCTGCGTGCGGGGATGATAAAGCAGGCCAGTGCTGGCATTTATTCTTGGCTTCCAATGGGGTTCAAAGTTCTGCGGAAACTTGAGCAGATTGTGCATGAGGAACAAATCCGCGCAGGCCATATCCCGATGTTGATGCCCACTTTGCAGTCAGCCGATCTCTGGCGTGAGAGCGGGCGCTATGACGATTACGGTCAGGAAATGCTGCGGATCAAGGACCGTCATGATCGCGATATGCTCTATGGTCCGACCAATGAGGAACTGATCACGGACATCTTCCGTAGTCATGTGGGCAGCTACAAAGATCTGCCGCTGACGCTTTACCACATCCAGTGGAAATTCCGCGACGAGGTGCGCCCGCGCTTTGGCGTGATGCGTGGCCGTGAGTTCTACATGAAGGATGGCTACAATTTCGACCTGACGAGAGAGGACGCGCTGCATGCCTATAATCGCCATCTGGTAAGCTACCTGCGCACCTATGAGCGAATGGGCTTGCAGGCCATTCCTATGCGGGCTGACGGCGGGCCGATTGGCGGTGATTACACCCACGAGTTCCTCGTCCTTGCCGAAACTGGCGAGTCTGAGGTGTTCTATGACAGCGAGATCACGGATCTCAAATTTGGTGATCGTGAAATCGATTATGACTCTGTTGATGCATGTCAGGCTGTGCTGGAGGAGTTTACAAGCCGCTACGCTCGCACCGACGAAACCCATGACGAAGCCCTTTTCAGCCAAATCCCTGAGGAGCGCCGTCGCTCGGCGCGTGGTATCGAGGTTGGACAAATCTTCTACTTCGGAACCAAGTATTCGGAGCCGATGGGCGCAGTTGTCGTGAATGAAAAGGGTGAGCGCGTGCCGGTTCATATGGGCAGCCACGGGATCGGTGTGAGCCGTTTGGTTGGTGCGATCATCGAGGCAAGCCATGATGACAAAGGGATCATCTGGCCGGAGGGCGTGACGCCGTTCCACTGCGGGATCGTCAACCTCAAGCAAGGTGATGACGAAGCTGATGCCGCTTGTGAGGCAATCTATGCGTCGCTCACTGCGCTTGGGCTTGAGCCTCTTTATGACGACCGCAACGAGCGTGCGGGTGGGAAGTTTGCCTCGATGGACCTTATTGGTTTGCCGTGGCGGATCACCGTTGGGCCGCGCGGATTGAAGAACGGGGTTGTAGAACTCGCCAGCCGCCGCACGGGCGAAAGCGAGGAGCTGCCGCCGGAACAGGCGATTGCGCGGATTGTCCAGATCTACGGGAAGGCGCAGGCCTGAGGGCATGTTACAAACACGCGCGGGGGGAGCCAGACTTGATGGCCCCCTGCGCAGGTGTGCGGCTTCTCTCTTTTCTGGCTCTACGACGCTGGCTGACCTATAAAGACCTGAAGCTGATATAGGCCCAGAAATGTCCAAAAGTTCGACAAGACCGTTCGCCAAATTCGAATTCATGATCGCTTGGCGTTACATCCGTGCGCGGCGGGCCGAGGGTGGCGTCTCGGTGATGACATGGATCAGCCTGATCGGCGTGTCACTGGCGGTGTTTGCGCTGATTGCAACGCTTGCCGTGCGCTCGGGCTTTCGGGCGGAGTTCGTTGATACGATCCTTGGCGCGAACGCTCATGTGACGCTTTACCAGACCATCGAAGTGGACGAGGCCGGGCGGACAAGTCGCGCTATTTCTGACTATTCAGATCGCGCGCAGGCTGTGCTTCAGGTCGCAGGTGTGACGCGCGCAGCGCCGTTGGTGCGTGGTCAGGTGATGGGAAACTTTCAAAATTCGAACATTGGCGTCGAGGTTTATGGTATAAATACAGATGATTTTTTCACTATTCCGAGAATTGGGCGTGGATCTGACGGCGTGGGTGATATTGGCTCCTTCTCACAAGGGATTGCGATCGGCACTGGCGTCGCGCGTGAATTGGGGGTCGGCGTCGGTGATCGGATTAAGCTGATTTCTCCGAACGGGGTGCGCACGGCCTTTGGCACATCGCCCCGCGTGAGCGCCTATGATGTGGTTTATGTATTCTCCGCAGGGCGTTGGGATATCGACCGCACGCGCGTGTATCTACCGCTCTCCGAAGCGCAGCAGTTTTTCAATCGCGGCGATGTGGCAGATGAGTTGGAGGTCATGGTCGACGACCCCGAGGCGATTGACGAGATGATACCCGATCTGATGGCGGCGATGGGGCCGCGCGCGCTTGTGTGGACGTGGCGCGATAGTGCAGGTGCGTTTCTCCGCGCGTTGAGCGTTGAAGATAACGTAATGTTCATATTGCTCTCGATCCTCGTGTTGATCGCATCGATGAATATTATTTCCGGCCTGATCATGCTGGTAAAAAACAAAGGGCGGGATATTGGCATTTTGCGGACGATGGGGCTGACCGAAGGGGCGGTGATGCGGGTGTTCTTCATTTGTGGGGCCAGCATCGGAACGGTCGGAACGATTGTCGGCGTGGTTTTGGGCTGTCTCTTTGCAATCTATGTCGATCCAGTTTTCGCATTTATTAATTATGCGACCGGTGGTGGGGTTTGGGACCCATCGATCCGGGGAATTTACGAACTGCCTGCGGAATTGAGGCTGTCAGATGTGCTATCCGCTGTTGCCCTTTCGCTGGGGCTTTCTTGGGGGGTGACTCTCTTTCCGGCGCGGCGGGCAGCGCGGATGAACCCGGTGGAGGCGCTGCGCTATGAGTGAGCCGGTTCTGTCGCTTCAAGGGGTCACGAAATCCTACAACCGCGGAAAGCCGAATGAGGTCAATGTCTTGCGGGGTGTGGATTTGACCGCCTCCGCAGGTGAGATGATCGCGCTCGTGGCGCCTTCGGGGGCGGGTAAATCGACCCTTCTGCATATCGCGGGTTTGCTGGATGTACCGGACAGCGGGACGGTCGGCCTGTCGGGGCGGGATATGACCGCGCGGAGTGACCGGCGGCGGACAGCGGCGCGGCGCTCGGAGGTGGGGTTCATCTATCAGTTCCACCATTTGCTTCCCGAATTTTCAGCCTTGGAAAACGTCGTTTTGCCGCAACTGGCCGATGGTGTCCCGCAGAAGGTGGCCAAGGCGCGGGCTTGGGGGCTTCTGGAGTCTGTCGGTGTTGCCGAACGGGCGACTCACAGGCCAGCTGCGCTTTCGGGAGGGGAGCAGCAGCGGGTCGCGTTTTGTCGTGCGTTGGCGAATGAACCGAAGCTTCTATTGGCGGATGAGCCAACCGGCAACCTCGATCCGGAAACGTCGGAGCGCGTGTTCGAAGCGCTCATTTCGTTGGTGCGGGACACCGGCCTTTCGGCCGTGGTCGCGACGCACAACATGGAACTGGCCGCGCGAATGGATCGAGTTGTGCGGTTGGAAAACGGGAGGGTCATTGAAAAATGAAGGTTCAAGTTTCTGAAATAAAAGAGAAATCAAAGGCCGCCCTTGTGGCGCACGGGGTAGGAGAATTTCAGGCTGACGAGGTCGCTAAAGCCGTTGCGCGGGCCGAGGCGCTGGGGAATGTGATCTGCGGTCTTTATTATTTGGAAAGCTATTGCATCCAGCTGACCTCCGGTCGGGTGAACGGCACGGTTACGCCGGTCATTTCGCGCCCTAAACCGGGCGCTGTGACAGCGGATGCGCGCCTTGGTTTTGCGCAGCCTGCGTTCGCCCGTGGTCTGCCGGAAGCGGTGGCGGCGGCGCGGGAGTGTGGTGTCGCTACTTTGGCGGTGGCGCATGCCCATACATGCACAAGCTTGGGCTATTTCACCGAACAGATTGCTGCTGAAGGTCTTATCGGGATCGGGTTTACAAATGCTTCGCCGATCGTGGCGCCGCCGGGGGGGAATAAGGCTGTGATCGGCACGAACCCGTTTGCAATGACTGTGCCGGGTGATGGTAAGCCGCTGATGCATTTCGATTTTTCGACCTCGGCGGTGGCATTGGGCAAGATCACCATGGCAAAGGCTGCGGGGCAAAAAATCCCGCTGGGATGGGCCGTGGATGCAGAAGGAAACCAGACCGACGACCCCGAATCAGCCCTTAAAGGCGCATTGGTGAGTGCGGGGGGATACAAGGGATGGGGGTTGGGCCTTATGGTCGAGATGCTGGCTGCTGGCCTGACCGGATCGGTAAACTCGTTAGATGTCAAAGGCTTGAAGCTGGCCGATGGACCGCCGCATGATTTGGGGCAGTTCTACATCTTGATTGACCCCGGCACCCATGCCGACACGTTGGCAGAACGGTTCAAACGGGTGGCCGATGCGGTGGCGGAACAGGAAAATGCAAGGATTCCAGGGGCTTCGAGGCGTGAAATGACGGAGATCGACGTGCCGGATGCGCTTTGGAGCCAAGTGTTAACGCTCGCTGGTTCGGCCTGATCCGGGCGATGCACAAC
>Ga0181577_10004410_pt1 | contig 10872 bp, 10 predicted proteins | sample 101ome_21_FD_132468 | JGI IMG/M metagenome (GOLD analysis project Ga0181577, IMG submission 132468) | Coastal salt marsh microbial communities from the Groves Creek Marsh, Skidaway Island, Georgia - 101413BT metaG (megahit assembly) | ecosystem: Environmental > Aquatic > Marine > Intertidal... | reverse complement strand
AGCTTAGTGGCTGTAGCGCATTTAGGCGGTAAGAGCGGCCTGAAACAGTTCCTGCTTACGGATGGCAAGTACAATGAAAAAGACTCCAACGGAACCAGCCTAACCGATTACGCCAGAACACATGCTATGGCGGGAGGCCTAGAGGAAACCAGTACCGCTGGGGATCGAACACAAGAAACATTTATCATCGAGCCGCCTAGACCAGATGCGGTTGATAAGGATGATCCTACTAGCTTCGAGCAAATGCTGGTTCAATCTTTGCAAAACGACCCAAGTTTCCAAGTGTTGCCACGACAAGAGCAACAACAAAGAATAGCCGCCGCCAAGCAGACTTTGATGAAACAAAGTCAGGGCGAGACCACATTAACTGCATCCGCTTTGGCCTTTAAAATAGCCAATGCCGAAAAAGTAAAAATGGACCCATTAGCTTCCCCCGCAGATAAAGAGGCTGCCGAAAAGTATTTAAATGATGAGGCCCCTATAGAAAAAGCGGCCATCGAGTCGGCTGCAGTATCGACTAAAAATCCGGACACCATTACAGCTTTTATTGAAAATGCTAATGGATCTGTTGTGCAACGAGACGGCACCTTAGTTGATGGTGCTTTTGTACCGTTGGGTAAGGAAAAGCTAGAGCTAGAGGACGGGCAAACTCTATTAATGCTGGCGACTCCTGAAAAGATATCCGAGTTTAATAAAAAGCTATCTCAAACGCAGGATGATAGGGGTAAGGTTGGTCAGGACTTAGATTCAGCCATTGAGGTGACTCGGACTGCGTATGATTTAGAACAGATCGTAGCACAAAACCCAGAAATACTTACATTCATAGGCGGTACTGTTCAGTCTACTGCACAGACGTTGGCCACAGAAATGAATGCCCTGCTTAACCATGTTGAAAGCGCCTTTTCGACTGCGGATGATGGCAGGATGGCGTCTACACAAACCCAAGAAGAAGTTTTAAATTCTTTCAACAGCACCATACTTGATAAATTATCAGGTGCAGATCCAGAAACCGTAGAAGCGTATCGACGCTTTAACGCAAAGATGACTAGATTTATCTTTGCTGCCGGTAAGGCACTGGGCCAAAGTGGTAACGGCTTCTCAAACCAAGACTATATAAACATCAGAAACTCTATGCTGAGTGGCAACTTAGATAGGGACTTCTTTAATAATATGCGGGAATTCTCTAGGGAGCGTTTGATCAGTGCGGATCTTGCGACAGAACGGTACTACAATGCAGCCGATATGGCCTTTATCAACAGCTTTGAATTTGCCCCATACTTTTTGGGTAATGACGGGCAAACTGCGAAGCAGTATTTTGATGACCTACAACGAGATACAGAAAGTGACTTTAACTATTATCAATGGGCTAATTCGTCTTATGATGGGGCATCCCCTAGAGCAAATGCAAATATCGAAACATTAAGCCGCTCCAATGAAGATAGGGTTAAATGGATTGAGGCTCCGTCTGGCACGAAGTTTAATGTGCAGAAAGAAGATGGAACTTACGTCATAATGACGAAACAATAGGATATACTAATGGCTGATAAAATGCCGTGGGATGATCTCCTGCAGGATACTAATCAAACATTCCCGTGGGATGATCTTCCCGAAGACGAAGAGGAAGTAGTGGCGGAGGAGAAACCATTCTCCGCCGACCAATACTATGATCCACCGGGTTTTGCCGCTACTTTGGGCCTAAGCGGATCTCGATTGAATAAGTTTATTCGGACGAGCCCAGTTGGACAAGACGTGAGCCAAACAGAAGAATTTCAGTCTGCGTCAGACCGAGACAAGCGGGTGTTGTTGCAGAAGGCTGTTGATGAAGCAAACCAAAAAATTTACGAGCAGCAAGGCGAAGAGGGGCTCTTTGGTATTCGCACTCAAAAAACTACAGACGAAGACGGTAATCCTCAGACCTATGTAGTGCCAGCACCGGGGTCTAAGGGTGTAGATATGCTATTGGGGAAAACTGGAGGTCGCATTGCTCGTAATGTTGCTGGAGGCGCTTTGGAAGCTGCTAAAGCCGTAGGCCAGAGTGTTGAGTACGTGGCGGATCGAACCCCTATTCTGCGTAACCTTACTGGTCCTGATACAGCATATATTAAAGAAAATTTTCCAACACTACCGCCCGAAGGCGATATTGATAATACAGTACAAGAAGTGACCTCAATTTTACTAGGGGCGGCCTCGGGGGCCGGTCTTGTACAATCCCTCATTAAGGGATCTAAACTTACTCCTAAAGCTGCCAAATTTATTGCAAAGCAATGGTCAAAAAGAAGCCGTAAGGGTAAATCCCCCGCAGACTTAGGTACCGCTGCTAATACTTTAGTTAGGTCTGTACTGACCGGTACCGGTGCTAACATAGGCGCTACGGTTACTGCACCAGACCGTACCGTGCCTTTGTTTGGCGATGAAGTGGTGGAGGTATTTGGATTAGACCCGGAGGAAAATCAAAACCTTGCTGTATTTGCTGATAACGTAGCCTTCTCAGGCATCATTAACGCATTGGGTAAAACCGCCAAAGCTGCATACGGCAAAGGTAAAAAAGTATTCAAGGGCGCTGGGGCGTTATTTAAGAACTCCCGGGACATGGATATAGGCATGTTGGTGGTGGCAGAACTTGACCCCAACCTAGTGGGTTTACCCGCACCGGTTCTGGCCGACCGTCTAAAAATACTGGCTGATGTACTGGATAAAAATAAGATATTTGAGGCTGATGCGTTGGCAGGCACGAATGTACCGCTAACTACCACCACAGCCTTGCGTAATGGTGTTCAAGAGTATGTTGATACAGCCTACTCTTTGCAAAAGTCTTTAATGTCAGACGCCGATTGGAAGCAGTTCTCGGGTAAATTAGCCGGTGATATGGTTTCTAAGATGGTGGACTTGAGGCAAACTCAGGTATCCAGCGGGTCAGTGCGTACTGCCGAAACTAATTTCCTGAGCGGTATGCAGCAAGCATTGGTCGATACCTCTGAAGAATTGGGTGGAGCGCCTGCCGTACAAAGTTCCGCTGATGAATTAGCCAATCCAATAGTAGCTGACTTAGGTGCCGCACAAGCTGATGTGATGGGCTCCCAAGCCACGGTAGATACGCTTCTGCAAGATCTAACTACACTTCGATCTAATAACGAAATAGCTGATAGGTTAGTACAAGCACAGCGCCAAGGGGATGTTTTTGGAGATACTCCTGCCGAACAAGCTCGATTACAAAATCTTACCGGGCCACAGCTCTACGCAGAGTGGAAGTCTTCGCAGAGCATGTATAACGATGCGTTTAACAACCTTCCCTATAAACCGTTGGATGTGCCTAAATTTACCGAATTAGTACGGGAAGCGTCCACTGCACTCGATTCAATAGAGCAAGTGACGTTAGCAAACCAAGTAAAGTCCACACCCTTTGATAATCTAGTTAAATTAGCCAAAGGATATGCTAAAGACGGCAGCCTTGACGCTACAGATGCAAGGTTAATTGCAGAAAATCTTTCGTTCACAGATGTATATACGGAAATACGACCGCTTCTAGAGGCCAGAATAAAGCAACTTGTCACTAAAGGTGAGCCCTTTACTGCAGTTAAAAAGCTTAAAGATGGCATTGATGAAATGGCTGCCGAAATTGATGATGAGCAGTTTAAAGAAGCAATGAATCTGTGGAAGAAGCATCAGAACACATGGCGCAGCACCGCCCCGTTAAAAGAGTACGATACCGTAGCCAGACGGGCTGTACCCGATACTGGGGTTGGGGTGCAGGAAACCTACACTGCCGGAATGAGGGCCCTCGAGCAGGCTGCAGGGGATATAGATTATAATCCCGAGTACATTAGATCGTTTATTCGAGCCATGCAGGAATCTGCTTTTGACGATCAAAATATCCCAGTAGAACTGTCGGAAGCTTGGGTTGGGCAGGCTATGAACGCTTTGGCCTTCAATAGAGCTAAGGCCGGGACTTCGACTGTGGAGGGCCCAAGCAGTGCCGAGATTCTTGAGGCGGTAGATCCTTTTATCAAGCGCTTGCGTGTGGTTAGCCCAGATGTTGTAGATAGATTTAATTCGGTAATACAAGACCTTCAGGGCGCTGAATCCGGGCTAGTCTCTGCCGAACTTGCCCTAGCAAGAGTTCAAAAGGTAGCTGATGAAGTGCTGCGAAATGCTGAAGCTAAGGCGGCTAGTGCATTTGTATATGATATAGCGGGTAAGCAATCGGGGCCTGCGGTTACACAAACGCCACAAGAAGCATTTAAGCGTATCTTCAATAACGCCCAAGCTCCTAACTACCTCCCTGAGTTGCTAGAGGCTGCCCGAAATAGCCCGAATGGTGATTTGGCGGTACGAGGGATGAAGTCGGCTTTCATCGTTAATTTGATGGAAAACCTCAGAATATCCAAAGCAGTAGGCACAAAGCCCGGCGATCCTACCAGTACGGTACGAAGTATATCTGCCGCTAGGGTGGCCTCCATATTGGAAGATCCCTCGAGCCCAACTCTTAAATCCTTATTTACAATTTTTGCGGATGAGCCAGAACGTGCAGGTCAGTTGTTTAGGCTTCTCGAAATACATGATATGGCTGCCGGTGGCCGGTCTATACGTGGGGAGACTTTTGGATCTACTACCACCTATGACCAAGATCTTAAAAAGCTAATGGATAGGGCCGTAACGCTTCAATTTGGCGTACTTAACACTAGAGCTACAATTATAAGAAATTTAGGCGATGCCGTTACAAAAGATATGCGAGAGAAAGTGGCAGAAGCGGCTAGGGTTACAATGGCAAATATAGCCTCTGACCCAGAGGAATTTTCTAGAATTTTAACCCTGTTGTCTCAGAACCAAGAAGAGAGTGCCTTGGACATTATGCGGAAATTAACTGCTCGAGGATTCTATACAGCAATGGGTCAGGACGATCCTATTGATCAGCAAATGATGGATTTGGTACCGCAATAGAAAACCCCCCGAACCGAAGTCCGAGGGGCTCAACTAACTAGAACGGTGACCAAACCGCTCAACACAATATGTAGTGTTTTTAAGCCTCGGGGTCAATATCCTCAGAGGCTTTTTCTTTGATTTCATTGTCTTTTTCCACCATTACCACCGTACATACTGGCATCACTGGCAGGCGGAATACGGGTAATGTGTAGGTCATTTGATAGGCTGGAGCAAACGCTCCGAAGGGCATAGTGAAGGTCATATTACACTCCTAAAAAGCTGAAGAATTTCACCTGATCAACAGGTATGTCGAAGAATAATTCGCCTGTGGGTACCCGGTTATTGGGTACCTTTTTTCTTGGGGCGGATTTAAGGTATTGTCTGCTCACTACAGCCCCCCGATGGAGGCTACTATTGAACACAATAAAGACGGTGGGCCGGTCTAAGAACTTGGCCTTCCGTATTGGTATATGTAAGGTTTCAAAGGGAAATTTCAACCCATGCCACCCGGTTTTAACCTCGGGTTCGCAGAAGAAATTACGCCCTTTGCCTTTGACTACGAGGTCTACATCATACTCATTTTCATGGTCGTAGCACTCGTAGCCATTAGCTTTCCAAAACCTCTTGGCTGTTCGTCTGGCCGGTTGGTCGTACTGGGCATGATCCTCTGCGCTGAACCCCTTAATCATCAGACGCCACAAGATCCGCCGGTTCCCGATATTTCGCAAATATCATGGGTTTCAATATGCTCTTCGAACTCTTCGCCCAGCTTCTCTACTGCCTCTGAATAGGGCACAGACGTGAGTGGCTGGCCGCCCCGGCTACCATCAGGATAACAGGTAAATCCTCTTAGACGTGGCGCATACTTAGCCAACGTAAGAGCAAAGTCAGCCACCGTATCCTCATTATTAAGCTTAGTTCCCCACGCCGGTAGGTTAATCGTAGAAGAGATCGACATATCCACGTAGTCTTGGACATCCGCTTGGAAAGCCATGCGCCGTTCATAATCGGATGCTAAGTCGATAGCGCTCTCAATACTATTTGGATCAGCACCTTGGTCGATTAATACTTGGGCAGCATTATCCACCACGTACTGGTATACCCATCGTGTATTTCCCTTGAGGTACCTACGCTTAAAAGCAACAGCAAAAATAGGCTCAACGCCAGTGCTGGTGCCAGCAAGAATACCAATGGACCCGGTTGGGGCGATGGCTCTGTTTGCCACTGGTCTAGATATTGAGAACTCGTCGGCGGTTTCTTGAGATACCTTATCACTAACGCCTTTATATACCTGCAGCCACGAATGCAGCTCTGGAGTAACTTCATACTTCGACCCCCTCTGTATTAACCACTCATGCATTCCCATCAGACCAAGGCCTAATCGGCGGTTCTTTTCTCGGGTTTCGTACACCTTCTCGTAGGGCAGCCGAGCTTTTAGTGTGCCGCAAATAAGGAACTTGGTCCCTAGTGCAACCACATCCGCCATCTCGTCTATATCGGTAATACGGCCCATATTAATTGATCCAAGGTTACACACATCACTGTCATCCGCTGAAGTAACTTCAGTGCAGGCATTACGCAGCGTGTCGTTTTCCTTATCGAAGAAGTTGAATGAAAAACCCGGCTCGGCAGTCTTCATTGCCTGCCTGACGTTTTTGATAAATACGTCACCTACATCCCCGGTTTTGTAGTAGTTTAACAACCATTCAGTGTCGTAATTTACCGAGATGTTTGTCATGTCTAATGGGGCAGGGAAGTTAAAGTCTTCTTGCTTGATGTCCCACAAGGTCTTTCCGGTGCTTCCCACCGGCATACTAGCCCAATCCTTAGCCCCTAAGAACTCATGTATGTCGCCATGCTTCCAATTCAGGCTGGCATAGATAGCGCTCCTACGAGAGCCCCCTTGCATAACCCGGCGACCAATCTCGTTGATCATATTCATTTTAGGGATAGGGCCAGACGCCTGACCGCCCGTCTTGGCAATTGGAGACCCACTAGCCCGGTACACAGAATAATCTACACCGATGCCGCCGCCGGTCATTAAAGCGCTTTCAGACTTCCACGATAGGTTAGCCCAATCTTCCCGACTATCTTCCTCGGCCTTCAGGAGGTAGCAGTTGTTGAAGAATTTATTAGGACGCCCAGCATAGTAGAGATATCTGCCGCCGGGGATAAATTTCATCTCACGCACATATTGCGTCAATTGATCTTGGTCTTCTGGTGACAAAAGATCTCCGCACACATCATCGATCAGAGTCTTGGCTAATGCATCCCAAGTTTCCGCACCCTCGTGACGATATTTGTGATTAAAAATATCTTCACTAAACTTAGATCTAAATTCTGGATTAAGGTTTGATTTAAAGCTGCTCATCTATTGTCTCCCGAGCCCTGAATAACTCCACGGGCCATTCTGCTATTAAGCTTGTTGAGGTTTTTTTGGGCCACGTAGGCCATGTCTACGCCGAGGTCAGTACACAGGTTGGCTAAGTACCACAGCACATCTCCCGCTTCGTCGGCTATCTTTTCTCTGAGTTCTGGGGTAAAATTACCCTTGTTGTCCCGTAGGACTTTCTTGATTTTCCCCGCCACTTCACCGGCTTCACTGAGCAGGCCTAGAGCGGGATAAATTATGTAATCTGCATCATCATAAATGGCAGTTTTTACGGCTTGTGTTTGGTAGTCTGAAAAGTTCATAGCGGCTCACCTCTTTGATGCATTTCGATTAAGTCCTCGATAAAGAACTTCATTTTGTTGAGGTCGTAAGCTACGTCTGTGCCCTGCTTTTCGCCGAGCCGATAACAGGCTTTAAATATATCGCCCCGGCTCTTGCTCATGCCCTTAAAGCTGATCAGATGACGCAGCTCAGTAGCGTGAGTGGGTAAGACATAATACGAAGTAGAAAGCCCATCAGACTCAATTTTTATGCGGTCTTTTGGGGTACAATCCATTTTATTTAGATCCCATTTAGCCATGCTTAACTCTTCTTTTTGAATGGGATGATCTTGCTCTCGGCAATGGCTTTAAGGAGTTCAGGATCTGCATCGAAACTGATCTCTTGCTCTGCCTTCTCGACCATTTCAGAATAGGCTTCTACGAGAGATCCTACGTGCACAAACGTGTCCTTCAGATCATCGAATAGGACGAACATTCCCCGCATTAGGCAGGTCAGGTACTGCGCTATCTCAGGCTCTAAATCTTGGTCCAGATACTGAGACCCGCTTACGTTAAGCCCAGCGTCATCATCCAGCTCAACGTACAACACGAGGGTGTTTATAGGATCTGTGCCATCAGACATTAGACTGCGCCAATAGGTCGAAGAAATATTCCGCATCGATAACTACCAATGGCTTCTTTCGATCCGCCTTGATTACCGAGATGGGTTCTATCCCTTGGGGTGAATTTGCTGCCGCCTGATCCATGATCTTATAGACGGCAAATGATTTATGTGCCTTACACTCAAAGCTGAGTGGGATAAGGCGCTGGGCCGCAGGCGATAGCTTCAAATCGGCACCGCCTGCGCCCATTGATGTTGAAAGAATGTCGGCAGGCTCGAGGCTGTTGAACCGATCTAAAAGTTGATCCCGAGTCCATTTCTGGAAGTTACGCCCTTTTGCTTTGGCCGAGGATGTTTTCAAAGTTTTTTTCCAGCATACTCAGTGTACCAATAGTACTTTGGGTTCTGCGCTTGTGATAAGGTCATGGGCAAATTCTGAGCTTTGGGCCAACAACTACCAATAAAAGGGCAGAAACCGCAGGTAGCCGGGAGCTTCTTAGATCCCGTAGGCTTCTTTCGAAAAAACTCCTCTTCAGGCTCAAAACAACGCTTAAAGCGACCGTCCAATGCCTTTAGATTATCTTTCATGCCTTGGATTATATTCTTGGTATCCTTGGCTCTAAGAGTGGCTTCGACTACATTAATCTCACCAGAACTCTTATCGACAACGATCCAGCCGCCGGGCTTCTTATTCTGCGCTACGGAATACCCAACCAGTTGGCCTAAATACCCAAAATCATCCGACTCTTTAAGGCCCTCTAAGCCACTGCTCCACTTGTTCTTAAAGGCCCAAGGCGAAGCTGACTTAACATCAAAGATTTTACCATCGATCTCAATATCATCTTCGCCTCGGACTTCCGTACCATCGAGATCCAACTTAACCTTGTTTTTGCCGCCGGTAATGTTAGCGCCTGACGCCCGAAGGATCAGTTGCATAACAGCCTCGATTATATCCCCGTGCAGCATACGCACGATAAAGTTATAGGGTAATCGAGCCTTTGGCTTGCCCCGCTTCTCCATTTGGAGTTGGCAGGACGGTTTGGATATGTTGGACATTCGAGGACGAAACTCTTCTTTCTTCCGAAAGAATTGCTTATGCAGAGCGTCCCTGATCATTTCTACGCATTCATCGATCCATTCTTCCTCGATTTTAATCGGCTCATTATTACTGAGCCGACTACACGCTTTGCGTATTTTTACCTCGAGCATTAATCTGGTAAGTCTACGAGGTCTGCATCAAGGTCAGCTTCGACTGATTCCAAGGCTTTTAGGGCCTCTTCATTCAGTTCGTAGTTCTGCCTATTTTTCCTATACGAATTTTCAATTCTGATATTTTCTTCCACCACCATGCGAGCAATCTCGACTAAGGTGGCTTCGGCATCATCATCCATACTCACAGGATTTTTAAGATCTGGGGTGTATTTCCAAGTGTAGTAAACTACGGACCCCATCTCTTGTTCTTCAGACGTTACATCAATCCAGTAATCGCTGAACTCTCGGCCATTAATCCTAGAGATAACGCCTTGCTCAAACTTCATGTACGAGCTGCGCTTATTCATAATAATGCACGGTTGGTTTTCTATCGTGACGGTTTTTCCATCGACGGTTTGTCCCTCGTAAGACACCAATCCACGTAGCTGCCGAAACAGATTAATTGAATCGTACTGGGCCTTCTTTGATTTCGGCCAATCCGCCATGTCCTTAGTCAGGGGCTTACCGCAACGTATTGTGCCTAGCTCATCCCGAGGCTCCATATTTAAAAACGGTATCATTATCGTTTTGTTACGGGGCCGCATCTGCTCTTCATCAAAATCTATCCACTGATATAACTGAGACAAAACCCTGACCCGCACACTCTTAGCGTACACGGGTTCGCCCAGCCCCTTCACATAAAATTCACCCATGTGTTTCTTAATATCATTACCGGATTCATCTTTTCTCTGAGAGCTGATCTTCAGTTCCGGTAATCTATTATTAGGCTGGGAATTTTGTTTTAGCGGCCTGTCGCTGGTTCCCATCATGGATCTCATTTGATCCATACTCATATCGGTGTGATACATTAACTCGCCCATTCGGGTCTCCTTTTTAGTTAGTGCTTAACTATACGGTAGCTAAGTGCATCAGTCAACACTGATCTCTTTTATTTCCATCCAATTTGGTCCAATTGCGATTTCAATATCGAGAGGGAGAATTGTATCGTAATTAAAGCGCTCCTTCATTTCATCTGCCACACCGACCATAGCCCATTTTAAGGCTGCCTTAACTTGCGGCAGCTCTTCTTTAACCACGTCACAGACGATTGAATCGTGCACACTCAGTATGATTTTTGATTTAAGGTCTCGTTCTTTGAAGGCCCGTAGTGCTCGGATACACGCCAAAGGCACGGCATCCGCCGTGGCAAATGATTGGCACGGATAATTAACCAATTGAGTATGGTTAGACACCCGACCGCTCCGCAGCCGTTTAGCATTAGGGAAAGCAAACTGCCGACCGCTAGGGGTTTGTATATAACCCTTCTCCAGCACCTCATCAGCCAAGGCACTGTGCCACTTAGCCAAGCCCTTATAAATATCAAAATAGGAATCAAAGTATTGTCGTAAGTGCGGCTCTAAACCTTTTCCCATCCCGCCATAAAGGGGCTGGAACGTCATAGCCTTCGCCGCACCTCTCTCGTCTTT
>Ga0181577_10004395_pt1 | contig 10883 bp, 13 predicted proteins | sample 101ome_21_FD_132468 | JGI IMG/M metagenome (GOLD analysis project Ga0181577, IMG submission 132468) | Coastal salt marsh microbial communities from the Groves Creek Marsh, Skidaway Island, Georgia - 101413BT metaG (megahit assembly) | ecosystem: Environmental > Aquatic > Marine > Intertidal... | reverse complement strand
TCATTCCATATGTGGTCCTGGATCTGTTGACCACTTCGAGCTTGGTGGTCACGTATTCCTTCCTCCTGAACTCCACTTCCATGTGTTGGAAAAGGTCCGACGGTCCATGTGTCCAGTGCTCTGTCTCGATCACTTCCTCCGTGCCGTCCATGTTCAATCTGTGCATCCTGACTGTCCAATCCATTGCTATCCCTCTCGTTGTGTTTGTGTCCTAGATCCGCCCACGGTCTCCCTCTCAATGTCATCGTGGTCAAACTCTGCCCAATATAATTCAAATGCCACCGTGTCCTCCAGTGCTTCAAACTGGTGGAACTCTCCTGGTGCCACTGCCGTGAAGTCACCATCTTCCAGTATGGTCTCATCCACCAAATCATAGTTGTTCTTCCATACCCTGATCAGCAGTCTGCCCTGCTCCACGAAGAAGCCGTTCCACTTGGTCTTGTGCAGGTGTTTGCTACAATACTTGCCTGCCCGTGCCTGTATCCTGTGGAACTCCAGCACTCCGTTGGCATGTATCAGTTCGGTCACGCCCCATACCTTGCCTGCCTTGGTGGTCATAGTTTCTCTCCCACTTCAAATCCCCTGAATCTCAGGAACCTGGGAAATCTCAGGCTGTAGGTGCCGTCCTGGTTCTGTGTGATGGCATCTGCCCTGACCTCCACTATCTGTCCTATCACCGACTGCTGGTCCGACCAGATCACATGTCTGTTGTCGTCCGTCAGTCCGGATCCAACATTGGTGGCGATGGCCTTGCCATCGTCCTGTCCCTCGCACACCAACGCACCCAACTTGCCTGCGTTGCGTCCCGTGCCCTCTTCCAGTGCCTTGACCTCCAGTGACACCTCTATGAATGGCTTCATCTTCAGCCATGCATGTGATCTCTTGCACTGGTATCCTGCACTGGGATCCTTGATCATGATGCCCTCGTATCCGCCGTCTATGGCCTGTTTGTTGATGTCTCGGAAACGTTGCTGTCCCTCTGCTGTGTCCAGATCCACGTCCTCCCACGACAGGCATGCCACGTGTGGCAGTTGCTGTGCATGTGACTCTATCCACCTGTGCAGTTCCGTGGAACGTCTTTCCTGCGAGCGGTCAGTGCCACCCGACTGGAACTGTTCCAGCGACAGCATGTCAAACACATGGAACACCGCGTCATTGCTCTGCACGTTGCTCTTCCTGTGTACCTGCTTCATCAGATCCTGGAATGAGCTGGACATGACTTCTCCATCCAGCACCGTGTCCTGCTCCAGTGTGTTGGCCACCTGTGCCAATTCATCAATGATGTGTTCAAAGTTGTGGAACTGTTTGCCGTTACGGCTGAACATCTCCGGACGCCTGTCCTTGTACAGGATGCACAGCACCCTGACACCGTCCAGTTTGATCTCTATCTGTTTCTTGCCCTGTACCTTTTTCTCATGGTTGGCCGAGTCATGTGCCAGTTGGCAGGTAAAGACCGGAACGGCGTAAGAGGGGTAATCTTTATGAACAACGCCGTTCACAGTCTTTTCACTGACTCCGCAACGCAGATCCTTGATCAGGATGCGTCTATACCATAAGTTCCACTGCCTGGCAGTGGCCGTGTCCTGCAGGGACTCTATGATTGTCCTGGCGGCATTGCCCGTGACCTCACGTGTGATGAGATGCTTGACCGCCTCGTGAAATATGATCCAATCCAATCCGGGACCGTCGGTGTCACTCACTGGCACCTGCTTGATGCCGAACGTGACCAATGGGTCCAGTGCCAACCTGGCACCCTCAAAGAAGATGTCGTTGCCACCTTCCGCTTCTGTCCTGATCATGGCTTCCTTGGCCTTCCTGCTGTTGTTGGCCTCCAGCCTCTCGATGATGTTCCAGGGCATCAATTTCATTTGCTTTTCCTTTCAGTGAGGTTGTATGTCTTGCCGTTCACGTATGCTGTGCCCGTGGATCCCATCTTCTCTGCTGAACCTCCGGCGGCACACATCATTATGATCGCCCAGGTCCAGAAAGCACCTGCCCAACCCCATAGGAGTCCACCTATGGCCAGGCAAGCGACTGACACCCAAACGAACGTCATGAATGAAGCCTCGATTATCAACCGGAGACAACCTGCGACGCCAAAAAATATCATGATATAATGTAAAAAATTCAATTCTTCCATTGCATTGCCCTCCTGTGATTATAAATCTATGTATTTGCCAGTGCCTGCGTCAACCAATCTCTCGCCTGGCTCCATCTCTGATCTCATGATCGCCTTCTCCTCCTCGGAGTAGCCCACCTTCTCTCTCCAGGCGGAATATTTCTCGAAGAACTCTCTGGTCTCGATCGGCTTGCGTACCAGTGTGGCTTCCCTGTCCTGGATGCTGATCACACCATCCACCACTGCCATCTCCAGGCAGTCCTCAGGAACGATGTTGTCGGATGACACCCATCTCACCTCACCGTGTGCACCAATCTTCCAGTCAACGTCTTTCTCCCCTAATGGGCAAACACCGTCTCTCAACCACTCGCCCACTGTCCTGCCCGATTTCATTTTCTCCTCGGAGTTCCAGTGTGCTGACAGCTCTGCCACTGTCTTCATGTGTGGGTTTTTTCTGGATGGAAGAGGCTTCATGTCCACCATTGCTAACTTGAGTTTCTTGATTGCGTCTGCGTGATCGAAAATTTCTGCCATTTGTGATTACCCCTAATCTTATTAACTTAAGTATATTATATGGTATTCTGATTTTTTGGTCAACCTATTTTTCCTGGGTTTAGATGCCCAATTTTACTGGGCGTACAGGGGCAAAAATGGCACAGATGCCCAAAAATAAATAAAACATGCGTAAAAATAGGTGGCAAAGATTCAAGGATTGGTGGACCATAGATCACGTGGTGGATGTGCTGGTCGACGTGTTCCTGATAGTTTTCAACGTGATCAACTCGCCCGTGCTCATAGTCATGCGCCTGATCAGGCACTACATAGGTGAATGGTTCGTGAACTTGATCAAGGGCATGATCAAGGGAGTGGCACATTGGTTTGCCCGCAAGCGTGAGTACCGGCTCAAACATGGACATGGCATATTCAGGACCTACTGGTACCTGATCGTGTTCAGTCCGTTCATCGTGCTGGGCATTTGGTTATTGGGTGCCCTGTTGTATGGCATGTACCTGGGATATCACGGCAAGTGATGTATGCCAACCTCGCACTTCCTTAGGAAATCCACTCCGGCGCTGTCCCTGTATTCCGTCTCGTAGTACACCTCGGTGATGCCCGACTGGTATATCAACTTGGCACAATCCAGACAAGGTGAGTGTGTGATGAACATGCTGGCACCCTGTCCTGATTCTGGACTGCGTGCCAATTTGGCTATGGCATTGGTCTCGGCATGCAGTACCTCTGGCTTGCTCTTCAATGCCTGGTCGATCTCCATCTCGCAGTTGTTGTCCCAACCACTGGGCATGCCGTTGTAACCGATGGAAATGATGCGATTGTCCTTGACCACTATGGCGCCCACGTTCAGTCTCACTGCCGTGCTACACTCCGCGAATGCGTGTGCGGTCTTCATGTATGCCCGGATGTGTTTAGTCTTCATTCGCCCTGTAGAAGATGTGCGTGTCGATCTGTACCACTTTCTCATGTACCCTGGACCATTTGGGATTGACGTAGTCAGCATGGTAGTACAATGCACCCTCGGTCACGTCATCCAACTTGTTGGCATTGTAGAACATGTTGTAGCTCAATTGGTACAGTTGGTTGTATTTCTTGATGTTCTTGATCTCGTCGGCCTTGCCATCACAGTACCAAGAGAACTGGCAACTGTTCTTGACTGGCTCTCCATTTTCCTTGTATGACCTGGCCTGCAGTGTCACGCCACATATGGAGTCGGGGAAGTCCTCGGACTTGACCCTGTTGAACACCACGAAATTGACCGCCATCTGCCCGATGATGGGCTCATTCCTGGCCTCATGGTACAGGTTGGTGGTCAGGCAGTCGATCTCATCATTGTAGAACGCATGCTTCTCATTCAATTCTTTCTGGGACATCATTTCCCTGGCGTCTGCTGTGTTCTTGATGTGCATGATCTTCAATCCACTCAGAGACAGTATGACTGCCAGCATCAGGAGCCATCCCACTGACCAAACATTGATGCTTGGTAATATCCTTTCCTTTAGTATCTTTCTAATCAATGTCATTGATTAAATACCTCCTATTGTTAAGGTGTCGCTTGCTTTATTTACAGGTTGAAACTGCGTATATTATAAAGTCTTTTTACTTTTTTGTCAATTATACTAATAGTTCTGGTTGAGATCTATGTAGTATTCCGTGACCTCAATGGCACGTCTGAGGCTACTCACGGGCAGTTTTGCCTGCCTGTGTGCTGATTCCAGTTCCTGCCAGTAGTCCCACGTGGGTTGCTGTGGCGGTGTGCCCGGTCGCTTGTATGATGTCCAGGCCCTCATGATGTCCTGCCCTCGCCTGATCATCTTCAGGTGCTTGTCATCGTGCCTCTCATAGGCCAGTATCATGTCGATGTAGCACTCGTCTATCTCCCATACCATGCCTTCCACGCTGTGGTACTGGTCCAGCACGGCATCCACTGTGCCAGCAAATCTGATCTCATGGCTCATCAGTGTGCCGGGACCCAGCAATGTTGCCCTGGGACATGCCTGATGCATCTCATGCTCGTGGACCGTCAGTCCATATGAAAAATAACGCATAGTATTGATATTATAACAGGTTGTGTAGATAAGTCAAGTTATTCCTGGATCGAACCCTTGGCCTCGTCGACCGTGAAAGTTGAACTGGTCAGGGTGGCCTGTTCTGTGGTACGGCTCCTGGATGTCAGGAATGAGGATGAGGATATGCCGGCATCCGCCAGTCTCTGTATGTTCCTGCCCTCACGCATGGAGGCGATGACGGACTGTCCGGTGATGTTGCTGGTGTCCGCTATCTGTTCCATCACATAGGCACTGCCGCCCAGTGAGGTGTCGTTGCCCAGGTCATGCAGTCCACGCACCAATTGGAAAGTGGCAGTCTGCACATTGGTCTGTGTGGTGGCCGTGTCTATGCCGGCCTTGATCCTGTTGTCCGATTCACGCTTGAGTTGGTTGACCATGTTGGCATTGGAAGTCTGGCTCTGTTGTGCCTGCAAGGGATATGATGCGGCGATGCTGGCTATCTCGGTGTTGGCGGCATCGATCAGATGTTGCAGTGCCGCGGACTTGCTGGTCGTGGTCAGGGTGGTGTTGGCCCTGCCTGCAGGTATGATCCATTGGTCCACGTCGTCCTCATCAGTCAGTGGGTCATTTTCTATGGGTGAGTAGTAGGCATTGTCCACCACATGGTATCGCATGATGGTGTATATGCCATGGTTGCCACTGCCACCGGGACCCGTGCCCTCGTCGTGTGACAGGTTGTCAAACACTCCCAGGTCATGCAGTTCCTTCAGCCTGGCCTGTTCGGCCGGCAACTCGTCATTGTGTACCCATCCTGCCGCCGTGCCGATCACATCGGTCAGCAACAGCTCACCATTGGCTCCACTGCCAGTGGCGAAGGTGTTGGTGTAGTAGTCTATCACGTCCTGTGGCATCTTGCGATCCAGGCTGTCTATGAGGTCCAGTCCCTTGCTGGACTCCAGCGTGCCCACCATAGTGGACAGTTGCTGTGGTGTGGTGTCAAATATGTTCTTGACCTGGCCCAATGCACGTGCCAATGCACGGTTGGCATCTGCCACGTCCTCTGGAGTGGCCACGTACAGTTCCTGGCCCAGTCCCTTGAATTTATCGTTTACTGATGACATTATAGATATACCTTGCTCAATGTGTTGCCTGATCCATCCGGAAATGATGTCAGTGAGTTATGGCTGGTGGGGAACAGTTTGCTGGGGTCCATCATGTCCTGCATGCTGGTGATGTTGGTCAGTTTGGATCCCATCTGTGCCTGCAGTGTGGCCAGATCTCCTCCCTTGACATCTCCCATGGCATCGTATACCAGTTCCGCCAGTCCTCTGTTGGCCGGATTGAATCCGCCCGTGTTGTAGTTGGATGATCCATCTGCCGTCAATGATCCCGTGCCCAATGCACCGCCTACCGTGGAATTCAACAGTGCACCTGCGTCATTCTCTGACAGCAGTGTGCTGAATGCCAATGGATCAACACCCCTGGCCTTCAACGGGCCTGCCAACACTGACAGTCCTCCGGCCTGTGCCGTCAGGTTCTTGACCAATGACATCGGGTTGCCCAGATTGCCCAGATCGGACAGATCCAGTATGTTGCCGGTGTTGATCAGATCAGTGCTGAATGATGGGAATGCCTTGTTGACCTGTGAGAAGGATCCCGTCATGATTCCGTCCACTGCGTTCAGTCCGGGTACGCCGTCATCCAATGCGGAATCCAGCAGTGCCGATGTGATGAACTCATTTGACCCTGACACGAATGTGCCCGCACTGGTCAGGTGCTGGCTGAACACTCCCAGGTCCGCACCCAGGATGCTGTTGCCTGTGCTGGTCAGTGTGCTGGTCAGCGAATTGGTGCCCAGCGTCGATTGCAGGCTGATGGGTATGCCATTGCCCAGTCCGGGTATGGTGCCCTGTCCGATGGCGGACAGGTTGCTCAGTACTGACGAGCTGAATCCCGAGTTTGCCAGGTTGGCCGCTTCGGTCACGTCAGAGATCTGTCCCACTGCTGGGACCACTTCTTTGATGTTGGATATGTTTGATGTCAGTGCGGGACTCACAGTGAGTCCTGCCCCCTGGAGCATGCCCGCTCCTGCTATCATGGTTAGACCTGTTAGACCGCCGCCACAAGACATGACTATGCCACGTTGACGTTGGGACTGCCCTGTGCCCTGGCATGTCCGCATGAGTCAGAATCACCACGTCGGATGATTGGCCTGCCCTCTGCGAATACCGTGGGACTACCGCCAGTGGTGCTGGCAGTGCAGTGTATGTTACAGCCTTCGGCTCCACAGCAAGGGTGTGGGGTCACTCTGGATCCCGGAAATACCACTGGTCTTCCGTTGACGAAAACTGTGCTTGCACCTGCTGTGGCGACACCTCCAACTGCATTGGAGTCACCGACTCTTACAACTGCTCCCATTTGTCAGCCCTTTAAAATTTTCTTTTCCGGTGTTATGATACCCGAGGTTGCTGTCCTGTAGTTGGACTCCACCTCTGGATTGGTCTCGAACACCATGGTTATGCTGTTAGTATTTAGCCTGCCAGTTTTTTCCAGATTGAGAGTGAAGGCGCTGGGTATCATTTGCACGCCATTCTGTGCCGGTGCTATGGAGACTGGGTGGTCTATCATGTAGTAGGATCCACAGTGGTCACTGTCTATGTCCACCACCTTGGCCACCAGTTCCTCTCCTGAGTTCAGTTTGAATGTGTAGATTTGGTCTTTTTTGATTTCCATGTATTATCCAAGTTTGGTCTTGATCTCGTCTTCGGTTAACATACTTAATCCTTGGTAACCACCTTCGACGAATAATTCACCATCCTTGAATAATTGCGGAACTGTTCTGAAACCACTGCTCACCAGGAAGTCACGTGCCTGGTCATCGACGGATATGTCAACCACCTCGTAGTCTATGCCGTAACTTTCCAGCAGTTGCTTGGCCCTGTCACAGAATGGACAGGAGGGTTTGGAATACATGGTCAGCGTCATAGGCTGAATCCCTTGAATGTGTCCTCGGACACGTCCTGCTTGACCGCACCAATGGTGTAGGATGATATCTCCGTTTCCTGTGGAGCCACCTGCACCTCACTGCCAGCGATCCACTTCTGTGTCCACGGCAATGGGTTTGATCCGCCCTTGTAGTTGTTGGGCAGTCCCAGTGAGCTCATGCGTTTGTGTGCTATCCATTCCACGTAGTCCACCAACAGTTGTTCATTGAGTCCGATCATGGAACCATCCTTGAACAGGTACTTGGCCCATTCCTTTTCCTGGTTCACTGCTGACTCGAATATGTCCACCACCTGCTGTTCGGTCTCTTTCTTGATCTTGACATAGTCCTTGTCATCCTTCAGCAACATCTTCAGCAGGTGCTGTGATGATGCCAGATGCACGTTCTCGTCACGTGCGATCAGTTTGATGATCTTGGCGTTGCCTTCCATCTTCTTGAGTTCAGCGAATGCCCATGAGCATGCGAATGAAACATAGAAACGTATGCCTTCCAGTGCGTTGACTGAGTTGAGGCACAGCCACAGTTTCTTCTTGAGCTCGTACAGTTCGATGTTGATTGTCTCACCATTGACCGTGTGCTCGCCCTCGCCCAACAGTTTGTACCAAGAGCCATACTCTATGAGATCGTCATAGTATTTTGAGATGTCATTGCTACATGACACGATCTCTTTGATGTCCATCAGCTCGTCAAATATCTTGGCCGGGTCTGAATAGACGTTCCTAATGATGTGTGTGTACGATCGTGAGTGTATGGTCTCGTTGAATGCCCATGTCTCGATCCATGTCTCTATCTCAGGCAGGCTCACTATGGGCAACAGTGCCAGATTGGGTGAGCGTCCCTGCACGGAGTCCAGCAGTATCTGTCTCTTCAGATTGCTGGTGAAGATGTGTTGTTCGTATGTGGTCAGGTCCTTGAAGTCCTTGGCATCGCGGAACACGTCAACCTCCTCAGGTCGCCAGAAAAAACCCAACTGCCTGTCGGTCAATTTGTCGAACTGTTTGTATTTGAGTGTGTCAAAACGTTGTATGCCAGGTCCACCGCTCTTGTCCAGGAATGCCAGACTTTTGAGGTGATCTTTCTTGCTGTTGAATACTGTCATGTGTGTTACTTCTTAATTCTTTATGGTTAAATTTTACAACTGTCACAGTCATCATCGTAGTTGTCTTGTGCGATTTCCTCGATGTTTTCCACTGGATCAGCGGTATCACGGTCCACGTCAATCTCACCCTGGCCGTCATAGGTGTTGTTGTAGTACAACTGCTTGCCACCAAATTTGTAGAACATCACAACGTGCTTGAGCAGGTCACTCATGGAAACCTTGTGGTCTTCATAGAACTCTGGATTGTACGAGGTATTTACCGATATGCCCTGATCAATATATTTTTGCAGAATGGCCATAATTTTTAGGTAGCCTTCTGGCGATTTCTGATCCCAGAGCAGTTCATATTTGTTCTTGAGCCTGCGATATTCCGGCACCACCTGTGTCAGTGCGCCGTGTTTGCTCTGCTTGACCGACACATAACTGCGTGGTGGCTCCACTCCATTGGTAGAGTTGGATATCTGTGCTGATGTCTCCGCGGGCATCAATGCCATCAGTGTGGAGTTGCGTATGCCTGACTGCTTGAGCCTGTCACGCAATGACTGCCAATCCACGTGATCCTGGTGTGGCACCAGCTCATCCACGTCCTTCTTGTAGGTGTCAACCGGCAGTATGCCGTCGCCGTACTTGGTCTCGTTGCTACCCGGACATGCACCATGCTGTTCCGCCAGTTCCACGCTGGCCTCTATCAGATAGTACGACCAGTGCTGTGCCCATCTGTCCACCTCGGGCAGACATTCCGGTCCGCTGTAGGTGAAGTCATTCTTGGCCAACCAGTAGGCAAAGTTGATGATGCCCACTCCCAATGGCCTGCGTTTGTGTGTGGCCATCTTGGCCGCTATCACCGGGTAGTTCTGATAGGTTAAAAGGGCGTCTAATCCTCGCACAGCAAGCCTACACGCCTTTTTCATCTCTTCTGGGTTCTTGAATGCACCCCAGTTGATGGCCGACAGTGTGCAGAGTGCTATTTCGCCGTCGGGATCGTTGATATCGTTCATGGGCTTGGTGGGCAGGTTGATCTCGCAACACAGGTTGCTCTGCTTGACCGGAGCCACGTCTGGTTTGAATGCACCATGCGTGTTGGCATGATCCACGTTCATTAGATATATGCGTCCAGTGTCCTTGCGTTCCTGTACGAACATGCTGAACAGGTCTATGGCCTTGAGTGTTTTCTTGCGGATGCGTGTGTTGCGTTCCGCAGTCTCATACAGTTCCTTGAACTTGTCCTGGTCCGAGAAGAATGCCTCGAACATGCCTGGCACGTCATGTGGAGAGAACAGTGTGATGTCACCACCACTGATCAGTCTCTCATAGAACAGTTTGCTGAACTGCACTCCATAGTCTATGTGCCTCACCCTGTTGTCCTCTGTGCCCTTGTTGTTCTTCAACACCAATAGGTCTTCCACTTCCAGATGCCAGATGGGATAGTACAGTGTGGCCGCTCCGTTACGCACTCCTCCCTGGCTACAACTCCTGGTGGCCGCCTGGAACAGTTTGTAGAACGGAATCACTCCCGTATGGTATGCGTCTCCCTTCCTGATGGGTGACTTGATGGCACGGTTCTTGCCCGCACCTATGCCAATGCCTGCCCTCTGCGACACGTATCTCACGATGCTGGAACTGGTGGCATTGATGGAATCCAGGCTGTCGTCCGTTTCTATCAACACACAGCTCGAGAACTGCCTCATGCTGGTACGCACGCCGGACATCACCGGAGTGGGCAATGATACCTGATAGGTTGATATGGCATCATAGTAGTCCTTGACCCAGCTCAATCTTTCTTCCTTGGGATAGTTGGCAAACAATGTGGCCGCTATCAGTATGAAGGTCATCTGTGGAGTCTCTGCGATCTCTCCCGTGACACGATTCTGTACCAGATACTTGCCTCGGAACTGCTCCATGGCCACGTATGTGAGATGCTCGTCACGCTCATGCTTGATGAACCCGTCGATCTTGTCCCATTCCTCGTCTGTGTACAGGTCGATCAATTCCGGATCATACATGCCACGCTCGATGTTGACCTCCACCAACTTCTTGACATGCCATGGCTTGAACTGTCCATACACGTCCTTCCTGATGTGGTAGTTGATCAGTCGACCGGCCACGTACTGGTAGTTGGGCGTGTTCTCACTGATCAGG
>Ga0181577_10004391_pt1 | contig 10886 bp, 9 predicted proteins | sample 101ome_21_FD_132468 | JGI IMG/M metagenome (GOLD analysis project Ga0181577, IMG submission 132468) | Coastal salt marsh microbial communities from the Groves Creek Marsh, Skidaway Island, Georgia - 101413BT metaG (megahit assembly) | ecosystem: Environmental > Aquatic > Marine > Intertidal zone... | reverse complement strand
CAAAGACCTGCAATCGCATACGCAAAGGGCACTATGGTAGTTGCAAAACCAAAGAATAAAGTCGGTGGGTGGATAACCATCCAGTAGTTTTGAAGCAACGGATTTAAACCGGTTCCGTCGGTAATAACTTTCATGTAATCCGATTTCGGAATTCCTTGCATGGCCAAAACCGGAATGTCCAAGACAGATGGATCGGCCTCTCTTAACAAGATGAATGGACTGCTACCAAACTTAAAGTCGTTTAACCAAGAGATCTCGATTCCTAAAAGCATGGAACTCAAAACTGCTTGCGATAGTAAAATCACAGCCAATACCGGTGATTCCCATTTATTTGGTCGCAGGACGAGTGCTAGTCCCAACACGGCTTCCCAGAACAACCAAAGCAAGAAACTTCCTTCTTGGCCTTCCCAGAAACAACTGATCATGTAGTGCGTGGGCAACGAAAGTGATGAGTGTTGCCAAGCGTACTGATATTCAAAGTAATGATTATAAATAATAGAGAAGAGGGATACAATGATTCCGATTACACTTATGAAGTGTAGGAAAAACGCACCTCGCGCGATTTGCCTGGTCGACTCTTCTTTATGTTTTATGTGAATTGCGTAACTAAAAGCTCCGAAAAGCGCAGTCACAAAACTCATCACAACAAAAAGGTGGCCTAAATTACCAATGCCTAGATGCTCGCCGGTAAACTGAATGACTTCCATACTAGATGTCTTCTACTTCGTTTTCGTACTTACTTGGGCACTTAGTTTGGAAATCGGTGGCAATGAACTCATCTTCTCCACTCACATGACCAATTACCTTAATCTCTTCAGCTCGTTCAAAGTCGAAAGGTTTTTCCTTTAGGCAAATAACTCGACGGATGATACCCGCGTCGTCTTGACCGTAGAAAACAAACTTTTCTGGGTCTACCTGGGGGTCGTATTCAATCTCGCGGTCTTTAACGAGGGTTGTCTTTACGTGATAGCTTTTATCCGGATTTTTTGCCGCCTGCTCAAAATTTACCGTAGTGCTTGAATCACCATACGTTGCAACGATTGCACCGATACCGATGGCGATGATTATCAGAATTACTATGTGCTTAATGTTCACGATCGTCTTTTTCTAGTTTCGAAACTTTGCGGTCAACCATTATCAAATAAACAAACAACACAACAAAAAGGATGACTAAAACTCCTGCCACAACGAAGTATTTTCCTGAACGGAAAAACAGGTCTCTTCCAGCTTCATTGTCTGCATAGACGAGCTGCGACAATAGCATTAGCGCTATACCAAGTGTGGTTTTTCGATATCTTTCCATAACCGCTTAAAACTAATTAGATCAACTCGAGATGTGAGTTGACCAATCCATATTCCAATCAATATCCACCCTAACACTGCAGGGTAAAAAATCATTCGTAAGTTGTTGTTCAAATCGTATGTATTGAAACCTACACTGTCGCCCGACCCCGGATGGAGTGAAAACTCAGCCATCTTTGGCAATACAATAATCAACACAATGAAAATCGGATAGGCCAGGACATTGTAAACCGCAGAAATCCGAGCAATCTTGTCTTCGTCGTCAATGCTGCGACGCAGAATCTGGTATGCGATGTACATCAGTACAGCAACCGCCGCACCATTGAGCTTCGGGTCACTTGTCCATGGGGTTCCCCATGTGTAATTCGCCCAGAACATTCCGGTAAAAATTCCCATCAACCCGAACATCAGCCCAACTTTCGCAAAGGCATTCGCTTTTACGTCGAATCGTTTATCCTCTGAGTTTAAGTATCTAATGCTGTAGACAAAGGATATCAGAAGAATTGTCATCATGGTAAACCACATCGGAACATGAAAATTCAAGTTGCGAATGGTTTCGTAAAGGATGTATCGGTAAGGGAAACTAAAGAATTTCTGTTCCAAGCGCTGAGGTCGAACCTCGGGAGCAGGAATTGAAGTCAGTGTATTTGACGAGTCACCTACTACACGTGTTCGAAGGACATCAACACCTAAATACATCCCATGGTACTCGTCCTCCAAAATTAGCGTAGAACTGCCAATGTTGGTCGTGTCAACCTGCAGCGGAATGCCATCAAAGGTGAGTTTGAGTCGTTGAGGAGCTAGAACAGATACTTCTTTTGCAAGCACCAACGAGTCACGAATCTTTAACCAAGCGTGTGCGGAATTGCTTAATTCACGGTACGATGTGTTGTACGTCTCTACAGTGATTTCGAAGTCCGAATTAATGGTTACTTCCGAAGGAGAAATCCCAACAACTCCCGGACCTACCTTGGTAGTGGTGCCTACAAATATGCTGTAGAGAACCAAGAGGATGCCCACAACTTTCCAGCTGTATGATTTGAACGCCTTCATTCGACGCGCAAAGATAGCCGAATTAGAAGAATGCCCGAAGGGATTTAGTACGAGTAATGTGTCACATCGAGATATGACATAGACCAAACAGGAAGTGGATTATTCGACTTCTTGAGCGTCGAATTCGCGATTCCGTGTTCCGTTGATATACTGAGAGACAAATGCATCGTCAATTCCAATGGTTTTTATCTCTTCATTAAACTGTTTCGCACTTTCAAGATCTCTGAAATATCCTATGACATATCTCTTTCCACCATCCTGATTTTCAGCACGTCTGGTTCGTACACGGCTGTTCAATTCGTCTAATTGCAGTAGTTTGAAGAAACCAATTTGTACCGCATAAACCGTTCCCTCAGGTATTTCCGTGGAGCCTTTGGCCTTTAAGTTGTTGTACTTCTTACTCAACACTATACACGAATCGCGCAGTGCTCGCATTTCATCATTTTGTTCATCCAGACGCTTTGTGAGTTCCCCGATGGTTTCGTCGCGTTGAGCAATTTCCTCCTTGTTACGAGTCTTCATCTTTTTGTACTGTGCCGGGTCTTTTTTGTACCGCTTAATCTCCTTTTTGAGGCGCTTTTTTTCCACTTTTGAAAGGTTCTGTGCTGATGCAATCTGTGTAGTAAAAACTCCCGCTAATACTAAGGTGATGATTTTAACTATTCTCATGTCTGTATAGGTGTTAAACCGCAATTATACATTTGGCGCACTTCCTTGCCATGTTGGTTTGTCCATACCCAAGCGCTAGCATCCAGAATAGTGGACTCAATGGTCGGACTTGTTTCTGTCAATTTTCATCTTCGTATTGATGCCAAATTGATAAAATAGAGTCTAACTTTGCCCGCAAAAATAGACTCATGGAATATCGCATAGAAAGAGACAGTATTGGAGAGATCCAGGTTCCTGCCGACAAATATTGGGCGGCACAAACACAACGATCACTTCAGAACTTTAAGATTGGCGACCAACGCATGCCTATTGAAATCATTCGCGCATTTGGAGTATTGAAGAAATGTGCAGCACTGGCTAATGCTGAACTAGGTGTGTTGTCTCAAGAAAAATGTGACCTTATCGGTCGGGTTTGTGATGAGATTATTGAGGGTAAACTTGATGATCAATTTCCATTAGTTATTTGGCAAACCGGTTCAGGTACACAATCTAACATGAACGTGAATGAGGTGATTGCCAACCGAGGGCACGTTTTGTCTGGCGGGAAGCTTACAGATGAGAAAAAAGTGCTACATCCGAACGATGATGTTAACAAATCTCAGTCGAGCAACGATACCTTCCCTACGGCCATGACCATTGCGGTTTATAAGCAAATGGTCGACTTCGCGATTCCGGGTATTCAGGTGTTGAAAGACACATTTAAGAAGAAAGCTCGCGACTTTAAAGACGTAGTAAAGATTGGTCGTACGCACTTTATGGATGCAACGCCTCTAACCCTTGGCCAGGAATTTTCCGGCTATCACCGCCAGTTGGTTTTAAGTATTGCAGCGATTGAAAAAGCAATGGAGACTGCATCAGAGTTGGCGCTTGGGGGTACTGCTGTTGGGACTGGATTAAATACGCCGAAAGGTTATGCGGAGCTTGTTGCAACAAAAATTGCACAAGAAACAGCGTTACCATTAGTAACTGCTGAGAATAAGTTTGAAGCACTTGCTGCACACGATGCCATGGTAGAATTACATGGTGCGTTGAAACGTGCGGCTGTCAGCTTAATGAAGATTGGCAACGATATTAGAATGCTTAGCTCCGGTCCTCGCAGTGGAATTGGGGAAATCATTATTCCTGCAAACGAACCGGGATCGAGCATCATGCCGGGCAAGGTAAATCCTACCCAAACAGAAGCGCTAACCATGGTTTGTGCTCAAATCATGGGGAATGATGTAGCGGTTTCTGTAGGTGGAAGCAACGGACATTTTGAGTTGAACGTATTCAAACCGATGATTGCAGCCAACTTGTTGCAATCTGCCAGAATCTTGGGTCAGGCTTGCTTGAGTTTTAACGATAATTGCGTTTCAGGGATTGAGCCAAATCATGCGGAGATCAAGAACAAACTGGATAACTCTTTGATGCTTGTTACCGCTTTGAATACGCATATCGGATACGACAATGCGGCTAAGATTGCCAAAAAAGCGCACGCAGAAAACACTACGCTGAAAGCAGCTGCCTTGTCGTTGGGATTACTCACTGAAGAACAATTTGATCAGTGGGTACGTCCAGAGGACATGGTTGGAGAGTTTGAGGTGTACTAGGCTAGTCAGTGTAAAGGTAGAGGTCGTGTGAGGCAGCCAGCCAGAATCGCCCTTTTTCATCTACATCTAATGCTCGGATAGAATGAGCGCCGAGATAATCACTTAGGTCTGCAATCAATAGTAATTCTGAGTTGGCCCAAGTGTAGATTTCTTTCTCGGTGGATAGAAACACTGTATTCTGATTTATGGTGCTTGACGTGAATTCCCAGTTGTTGGCATTATCGACAATCCAATTGCCGTGCACGCGAATAGCAAATTGACTTTTGGTTAAAACGAAAAACAGGGCTCCTTTTCGCCGTATCGCAATACAGCTATCGATTTGAATCCGGATATCAGAATCAAGAAATCTATCGAGACTAAATGAATTCATATGTCGCGTTAATTGCCCAATGCCTTTTGTTTTGGTGCCAAAGTAGAGCGTGTCACCCCAGCCGGCACAGGCCGTATACTCATCAAGTTGGACCGGGTTGTTCGCAAAATATGCCGATCCATTCCGAAACATTATGGGAGAGAAAGAGACGAGGGTTAAAGGGATGTCTACATTAAAAACTCGAAGACCGCCAATTCCTTGTTTAATCTTGAGAGTCGTGGCATCGTGGTGGATTAAGCCATTGGTGCTCTCGCCAATGATGACAGTGCTGTCGTTGCTCGACTGGATATCTACTTTTCGATCCGTGCGAATCCAAGAGTTTAATTGATTCAAATAGTTTAAAGAAGAATCATTCCGGTCCAATAGGATTAAGTTTTCCTTATTGTCCAACATGTAAGCACGGTTGTAATCTACTGCTACATCAAGAATATCTCGATCTGGTAAAATGAGTTGTATGTTTTTGGGAGAGGTTTCGCTATACAATGGATCTTTCTCGCAACTCGAGTACAATGTAATTAGCGAGATACTCAGAACAAGCACATGAAGGTATTTGCTATTTTGGTCTATCACGATGCAACCTTTAGGTCAGTTTTTGTGTCAAGTAAGTGATTGATTTTCCAATTTAACACACACAAGCTAACTTTAACGAACTGTAGTATGATCCTTCTTGAAAAATTACCTAAGTCTGTTGGTATTTTCATTTTGTTCATGTCTTTGGCAACTCTCTCCTTTGGGACCGCGAGCGTGGGAACCGAAGTACACTATGAGGAGATAGATAGTCTGGTTTATCGCGTTGATTTTGTCTTTTACAGAACATGTCAGGCCGTTTCTGTTTCTGATCCCCGTGATGCGCAGGTGATTTGTGCAAGTTCTGGTCAGAAACAAGCGCTATCGCCAACGTTCCGAACCGGAAACTTTCTCAAGGTTTTTTGCGATGCTCGGGGCGATCAATGTGGAGGCAAACTCAATTCATCCCGTTCGGGGGACGGTGTAGAAAAACTGATTTTCTCCGATACGGTTGACTTTAAAACATCCCCATTCAAGAGTTTTATAACGAATGGATCTACTGAGATCCGTTTTGAGTTCGGGGGATGTTGCAGACCGGGAAACCTGAATTCCGGTGCAGGGAATACGACATACTACAATTTTGCTACACTTAATCTTGGTGCCAGAAATTCAACACCTGAGTTTACGATAGAGCCACCTACTCAATTGTTGTTGAACCAGCCGGTTAATATAAATCTAGGGGCAATTGACCCGGAAGGAGATTCTTTGAGTTATTCAATGGGGACCGTTATGACCAAGTTTGGAACTTCGGCAACATACAGTGGTGCGTTAACCCCTCAGGTACCACTTGCGGTTTATTATCCGGGAAACTTAAAATATCCCTATAGTAATCCAGCGGCTAATCCACCTATTGGTCTTCACCTGGATGATGCTACCGGTCAGTTATCATTTACTCCTGTTGGAAAAGATTTTTATGGAATTATCCTAATTGAAGTAACCGAATGGCGGAAAGATAAAAGTACAGGGAAACACGTTGCGATTGCAAAGACTCGCAGGGAGTGGAATGTTAATGTTTTAGCCTATCCAAACCATGCGCCTGCTCTTGTTGGTAATTTTAACAACACCTTCTGTGAAGGTGATAAAGTCGTGTTTGACTTAAAAACCAAGGATCCGAGTTATGTTGAACCGCCACCAGGATCTACATATACCGATACAACCACCATTAACTGGTATACGTCACTTTCAAGTTCAACCATTTCAAAAGTCGATACGTCACGAGAACTCGGACTGCATATGGAGTGGCAAACCAAGAGCGGAGATGCGAGTACTAGGCCATATCTTCTGTACGTGCATGCCACAGACAATAGATGCGGCTACCGCTCGCATGTTTCACATGCTATTCAGTTCAATGTGAATGAAACTCCAGATACGTTTTCACTTCATGTAGATTCCCTGGGGTGTGGTTTTTATCGAGTTTCATCCAGCTATTTGCAGAAGGATACTTCGGGGGTGAAATGTGAGGTATCTGTCAGGTCGAAAAAGAATCTTGCCACCATTCATGTATTTGGCGGTGGAAGTAAGTCGAACCGGTGGAACGGTTTGATCGATGTGAACTCAAATGACACCTATTACATCGATTACAAGGTATCTGTAAACTCAAAATGCTTCAAGGTAAGGAGTGATAGCTTTGTTGTTGCCGATATGGCTGAGCACAAGATCAATAGCGATACGACAATATGTTATCCTGTTGCTGGAATTGACCTGAGAACTTGGGAAGCTTCCACATCTAAAGGAGGTGCATGGAAGAATCTTACAGCCTCTGGCACAGTTGACACAATGGGATTATACCAGCCCGGAACGGTAACAAAACCTAAAATACACGAGTTGCAATATGCCTTCACCAACAAGTCTTCAAACTGTGTAAGTGTAAACAACATTGAAGTCACCGTATTGCCGCTGTCTGCTGTAGAGATAATGGACTTTCAGGTCTGTGAAGATTACGATACGCTACTATTAAAGCAATACATTGTTAAGCGCCCAACCTCGAGTTTGGGTACATACAACTGGTCATGTATTGATTGTGGTTCGTACGATTTTAGTAAGATTCTGATTGATGTTGATCCAAGCCTTTTACAGCGTTACGCGTTCGACATAAATCAAATTTCATCGAAGCTTGGATCCAAAAGTGGTGACTCCATCGTCTTTGAATTGAATTATGTTAATGAATATGGTTGTTCCAATAGAGATACAGCCACTTTGGTCGTGGGAACACGATTGAATATAAGCTACGACAGCTTGGACGAGCTTTGCTGGGATGAAGGTCTTATTGATTTAACTGCTCTGGCTAACTTTAGCGGCGGAACGTCATCGGATCGGTGGAGTCAAGATTCAGGACCTGGGTATGGCAGTTCAATCGACTTGGGATACGCCATAAACAACGACACGTTAAACACGTTGTTGTTGCCAAATCCGGGAAGCAATGGCTCAACGAAGTATCTAATATATCGATTTGTAAATCATAGACCATGTTGGGAAAGAATACCTTTTGAGCTCACAATTAACGGCTTACCGGAGCCTCAGATTAATACAAGGAACCTCCAGAAATATGTGGGCCAAGCACCTTACCTATTTTGTGATCTGGATGAAAAAATTAGTATGACGGCAAATGTGTCAGGAGGTATGTGGTCTTCGGCTCCAGACAGTTTGTTTAGGGGTAACGTGTTAGAACCGTCCTTGGTGGACACGTACAACCAAAATCAGAAAATTTACTACCATTACGTAGACCTTAACGGTTGTGCAGGTTCTGATTCTACCGAGGTAATTATACATCCACAACACGAATTGTCTTTACCTGATGATACAGCGTTCACGTGGTTTGGTGATCCGATGTCTATTAACACCAAAGCGACATATAGGCACACAAGTGGCGTTTTATGGATCCCGTTACGCGGTGGGAGCGTAGATGATCCTAGTGCGGATGAGGTAGAATATAGCTTTACTACTTCGGGAGATAGCATTTTTACACACCTACTTTACTGTCAAACCCTTCAGACGTCAGGTAATGTTTGCCCGTTTCAAGATGCTACTCAACAAATAATTGTTCATCCAAATCCATGTATGGATATCGACATGGAGTTTGACTTGGCGAGTAAAAAATTGACTGTTGCACCAACACATAAACACATCAAAAACTTTAGGTGGAGCGTCGGTAACGAGCAATCAACAGACAGCATAGCTGAATTCGATTTATCGGCTTATGGAGATACGATTCTTACGGTTTCCTTAGTGGCTATCAATCAACTGGGTGATTCGTGCAAGAGCTACAATAAAATTAATTTGGCGAATGGAAGCATAAATCAATTGGCTCTAAATTTAAGGCTGTTCCCCAATCCAACTACTGGAATGCTGTCTTTCGACTTGCCCAATTCAGTTGTTGCTCAATCTCTGAACTTGAATCTGTATGATCAGAAAGGTGTTTTGGTTTCAAGTTTCTTGACAGGGGATAATCAAATAGATGTTAGCCACTTAGCGATGGGAATTTATTCTCTCGTAATTCCAGTTGGCAAGAATGTCTATGTAGGACGATTTGTGAAACAGTAATTCTAGCGATGAGCGTTGTTTATTGGAAATTTCCTAGGTCTTCTGCTTTTCTTTTTTAGCAGAAGGGAAAAGAAGGTTGTTTAGAATAAGTCTGTAACCTGGGGAGTTTGGGTGCAGCGATAAATCCGTTGGTGGTTCATCTACCAAGTGCCTGTAGTCTTCTGGATCATGGCCTCCATAGAAGGTCCAAGTACCTTTTCCCATGGTGCCGTGTAGGTAGCGCACTTCGTTAAGCGATTTGTTCTCACCCATGATTATGGCGTTGCTCTTAACCACCTCTTTCTTGAACGCAGTGGTCTGTCCCATAAAGCCTTTAATCACTTTCTCGTGATTTTGTGTAAGAATGGTAGGAACAACATCCCACTTTGCAGAGAATTCATTGAGCACAAATACATCGTTCTGCTCGGTAACTCCGCGAGTTACAGGATTTACATCGATGTTGGAGTATTCGTAAACATACGGGTTGCGTTCTAGCTGAATGCCTTTGAACGCAAAAGTCTTGTCGTAATCCAACTTCTGTTGGGCTTGAGGATCAGCCGGGTCACCGTCGTACATGTCCTCACATATATCTACACCATCTGCAGCCAAGGCAATGTCATAGCTGTCTGTGGCGCTACACATCGCAAATAAAAATCCTCCACCCAGAGTGAAATCTCGGATCTTTTTGACAACTGCTAACTTCAGTTCCGATACGTTCTCAAAACCATGTTTAGCAGCCATTTCTTCTGCTTCCTTTACCTGAGCCTTATACCAAGCGGCGTTCCGGTAGTGCGCATAAAACTTTCCGTACTGTCCGGTAAAATCCTCATGGTGCAGGTGAAGCCAGTCATAAAGGGGGAGGTCTCCGTTCAATACTTCATCATCAAATACTTTTTCGTACGGTATCTCGGCGTATTCCAATACCATGGTTACGGCATCGTCCCAAGGTTGTGACGATTTTGGTGTGTAAACAGCAATCTTAGGAGCAGTTCTGAGCTTCACGATTGAAGCATTAACCACCGGGTTTTCTATCTCATTCCGAATGGATTGTGCTTTGCTGTCTGAGATGACTGAGAAACTCACACCTCGGAGCAAGCATAGTTTTTCAAATTCATCGAAATGGGCGGTCATAAACGAACCGCCTTTATAGTTCAATAACCACTCAACCTCTTTGTCAAATTCTAAAATTGAGTATGCAATACCGTATGCTTTGAGGTGATCTTTCTGACCTTCATCCATGGGTATTAAAATGTAGTTCGCGAAGCTGCTGCTTGCTGCAATAAGGAAAGCTGTAAGTGCGAGTAATCTTCTCATAAACTACTGAATTGAACTACCAAGTTGTGTTCCTAAATAAACGAGAAACAAACCTACGATATTACTTATCAATACATAGGAAGCAAATTGAGTAAACGCCCCTTGTTGCAAAAGCTTGTAACCATCTAATCCGAAACTGGAAAATGTTGTAAACCCTCCCAATACACCTATAATCAATAGAGACTGAATCCATTCAGTTCGTCCGGCTATTTGCCAGAAAACACCAATTGCAAAACAGCCGACTAAATTAACAGTTATTGTCGCCCAAGGGAACCCACTGGTGCTCGAATACATCAATGAGACGAAATATCGGAGACCTGCTCCAATTCCGCCACCAAGAAATACATAGAGTAAATTACTCATCAAAATACTTGTATCTAAACCACGTTTCGCGCTCTAGCGCTCCAAATTTATTGTAGTAAAAAGCCTTCACCGGCAGACCTGTTTCATCGTAATAAAACTCGGCCGCTAAGTTGTTTAGCTCATCCTTGGTCTTAACAATT
>Ga0181577_10004386_pt1 | contig 10890 bp, 12 predicted proteins | sample 101ome_21_FD_132468 | JGI IMG/M metagenome (GOLD analysis project Ga0181577, IMG submission 132468) | Coastal salt marsh microbial communities from the Groves Creek Marsh, Skidaway Island, Georgia - 101413BT metaG (megahit assembly) | ecosystem: Environmental > Aquatic > Marine > Intertidal... | reverse complement strand
GGTGGCTTGCTCAAGCCGAAGAAGGACCCGAACATACTCCTCAAGCCCAAGATGGTGAAGGCCATAGAACTGATAGAGAGAGCACTCGATGCCTTGGAGAAGGCAGGGAGCGGGCACTACCCGATGAGCGGTGGCAAGGGACTGGGTATAGACGTAGGCGCGGACGTGGCAAGCCCACGTGGCCCGACCACGTTGAACAACGAGGCCACACTCCCAGACTACGACATGAAGGAGCGTCCTGAGCAGGACCCTGAGAAGCCGGAAGACTACCCAAAGAGAAAGAGAAAGTCCGAGGAGCATTCTTCGCTTAGTTGATATAGTATTGCAATGAGTTAGGTGATAGTGTGTTATCTCAACAGCGACTCTTCAATGAGGACAACATCGTACTCCTCAAGGCAGGTAATGACCTCGTTGTCGCTGGATACGCAAGCGTCGAACTGGTTGACAAGCAGGGCGATTTAATCACAATGGAGGCTTTGAAGGACGGATTTCGCAAGTTCATGCAAGAACCGAAATACAGGAACGTCCAACTAGCACACTCAAACATACAGGTAGGAGAAGTAGTTCCATCATATACAGATAGTGAAGGGAGGTTGTGGAAAAGCGAAGTCGATGATGTCGGGATGTTTGTTGTAATACAACTGCGTGACGACATCGAGAAAGCACGAGAAGTTGCCGCCGAGATACGGAAAGGAAAACTACGTGGGTTCAGCATCGGAGGACAGGCATTCAAGCGAGTCAGGAAGAGCGACCCAAAACACGGTGACTATCAAGAAATCAGCAAGTTAGAACTGCATGAAATCACGATATGCGAGAAAGGCATCAATCCAGAAGCAACATTCAGAATACTCAAACAAGATGGGGAAATGCAAAATAACACAAAAGAAAAGGTGACAAAAATGACAGAAGAAGACATGACAGCACAACTAGGCGATGTCCTATCTCGTCTTGAAGGCCGACTAGACGCGATGGAGAAAGGAATGCCTCCTCAACTCAAAGAAGCCATGAAAGACAAGAAAGATGACAAAGCCATGGATGAGAAGAAAGACGAGAAAGAAGCCATGGACGAGAAAGAAGAGAAAGACGACAAGAAGAAATCCGAGGAGTTCTCGGACGTCATCTCCTCTGACTACCTCGACTGGATGGAGAACACCCTGAAATCCGCAGGTGTTGACATCGATGGGGCACGAAGCCACTTCGATGACCTCAACAAAGCGAACCTCGGGTCCACTCCAGAGGAAATTCAGGACGGCGCAGACTACTTCGCCGGACAGGTCAAAGGTCGAGCACAGGAGAACGGCTCGCCTTCAACCGGTGCCATAGGTAAACTAGGCACTGGCGGCGGCGAGAAAGAAGTCAAGAAATCTGACTTCCTAACTCCTGACAGAGTTTCCGACGCAGACATCGAGGCTGCCTACGAAGTATACAAGGCAGCAGCAATGGAGCAGGAGTTCAGGGGCAGCCTTGAGAGCCAGTTCGCAAGCCGCTTCCACACAGAGCGAAAGGCTGAGATAGCCAAGGCTCAGGCAGCAGCGTTCGACGCACGCGGTCCTCTCGATGAGGTCATGAAGGCACTCGGTGCACTCAATGACAGAATCGATAGCATCGGTACAGCAGAAGCCGGTGTCCCAATCGCCAAGAGCGAGGCAGCACCAGCAGTAGAGATTCCCTCAACGCAAGATATGGCGAGAATGTCATGGGACGAAGTTCATGCCCTCGCAGACAAAACCTTCAGGGGAGAGTGATTTAGATGGCAAGAGACTACGTACGCACAATAACAGACATGGAAAGGTACTACTACGGTGCCGGAAACGCAATGGGATACTCCTACTCCGGTAGCGAGTTGCTCAAGGCCGACAGCCCTATGCTGTCCACGACTGCTGGTACTTACCAAGCAATCTACGGGCGCAAGGTCTGGTCGCAGTTGAACCAAGAGTTCAACGCCTTCAGCATCCTTCCAAAGAAGCCTTGGGACAGGTCGGGATGGAGAGTCATCACCGCCAAGCCCAACGGAGGCGCACTCCACGGTGGCGTCGCAGAGAACGCTGTTCTCCCTGACACTGTGAAGCCAACCTTCCAGCACGTTGCTGCAAAGCCAAAGACGATTGCACACACCTTCGACATGTCGGAGACCGCAATCTTCCTCGCTGACAGGGACGACGGCCTCGGAGACATCCGAGCAGTACTCAAGGAAGAGATGGGCAAGCACCACGCAGAGATGGTCAACAAGATGCTCCTAACGGACGTCACGACCGTCGCTGGCAACAACTTTGAGTCGCTGGACAGAATCACGACTGGCAACACGAACATGACGTCGGGTACCCACTACGACGCTGCTGACGAGGACATCTACTCCATCGACAGAAGCGCCAACACATGGGCCTTCGCTGAGGACAACGCTGACTCAGGCAGCACCAACAGGACGCTCAGCCTCGACCACCTCGACACCCTATTCCAGCAAATCTGGGAGCGTGGTGGCAACCCCAAGGTCATCCTAACTGGATATGACACCTTGATGAGACTACAGCAACTGCTACAGTCCCAACAGAGGTTCATGGAAGAGAAGAGAGTCACACCAACCTACAACGGTGTCAAGGGTGTTCCCGGTATGGAAGCCGGATTCATCGTTGCTACATACAACGGTGTTCCAATCATCCCAACCAAGGACATGCCAAAGGACTCCATCAGCAGGATGTACTTCCTCGACACTGACTACATGTACTTCAGCACTGCAATACCAACGCAGTACTTTGAGTCAGGTATCGAGACTGGCGACCCGTTCGCCATCAACAGACTGGGCCAAGAGGGTCTCTACCGAACCATGGGTGAGATATGGACCACTTTCTTCGGAGCACAGGGGAGCATTCGTGACCTAAAGTGAGGTTGCAGGTAGGAGAATAAGAGATAGGTGATGAAAAATGGCAGCAACAACACACAGAGGAATAACATACACGACGAGCGGCAGCGCAACCACCACCGTAAACCTAGACCTTGGTCTATGGGCTGGTGTGGATGAGAGCGAGACACTATGGCTAGACGGACAGGCAACTGCTGGATACCCCGGCAACCTAGACGGCTTCCAAGCAACGAACACACAGGTAGTACAGAGGCACAACCCACGACTGATTGCAGTCACGATGAGCAGCGCTCTAGCCGAGGGAGAAACACTAACCCTAAGCGGCTCTTGCAGCAAAATCCTAACTGTAGTCGGTCTACAGGCAGATGCAACAGCATCTCTTGGAGTGGCTAAAACCAGCGATTTGGTATTAACCTTCGACATCGAAGCAACTGCTGACGGTACTACCGATGACACAACTGGAGCAGAACTACTGCTCGTAGTGGTCTGAGGTGGTTTCCTTGCCAATAGTGAGATACAATGGACCTTCCTTCTACAGAAGGAGTCCTGACGCTTACTCCCCTGACTTTTCAAGGGGAGAGGAGCGCGAGGTCTCACAGGCTTGGGTAAACGAGTGGAGGCGTCTCTTGGTCGAGCCCGCATTCACCCTGACGGGTGATGAGGGTGTGACCGAGGACCTCCATTCCGACGGTATACCCGACTCAGGTTGGACGAACTCGGACATAACAAGTTGGCTCAGGGAACAGGGAGTCACAATAGGTAGGGGATACAAGACCAAGAGCACATTGCTCGCAATGGTCCAACTCCACCTAAACCCCCCTGTTGAGCCACCAGTTGTCGAAGAGGAGCCCGAACCCGAGCCAGTGGCCGAGGAAAACATTGAAGAGGAATCAGGAGAGTGATTGAAACATGGCATTACTAGCAACAGTAGCAATTGACGCACGACCAACAGTATTCGGCAACAAAGCCGTAGTGACGGGAACCATAACCAACGCTGATGCAACATCCGGCCACATAGACCTATCCGGTCTGTTGGCTAGTGTTGACATGATTGTGGTGAATGGTGTAGGCTCAACCGCATTAGCAGCAGCAAGCACAGCAGTGGACGGCACGACCGTCTACCTAGCCAACTTGACCAGCGGCTCCGGCGGCGACTATCAGTTCATGGCTATGGGACACCGCAGTTAAGGCGGTGACCTAGATGGCTAACCTAACACCCAAGTACAAAGTCGTCGGACCCTTCTCACCGAAGGAGTTCAATGACACGTCCACGTTGGCAACGACCATAGCCACGGCTGTGGGCACGTTGAGTGATGCGTCGAGCACTACCAGTCTGATAGCATCGGACCCGTTTACGGTCTTGGGGAACGTATACATCCTAGTGACATACGTATGATGGTGAGGAAGGTGCATGGGATTCGACATACAGACTCTCGATGTCACTGATATAGAACGTGCTCAGAAACAAGGCATTCGTGCTGAGGAGCACTACCAGAAGAACATACAGGTTGACCCTAAGAACCCACTCAAGGGCACTGTCAGCAAGCAGCGTGCGAATGCACGAAAGGCGGCTGACGTGCTTGACATAGGCGCTGGCACTAGGTGCAAGCACTGTGGCATGCTACACTTCATGTGGAGGGAGACATGTGGTGTGTGTGAAAAGCCCATGGAGTACAACCTAGGCACGAGAAACGAGGAGGCGAGGATGTGAGCGTGTTCGACAGCGCTTGGTCCGTCCTCAAGGCACCTCGGATGGTACGTTTCTCGCAGGGTCCTAGAGGCAAGGTCAAGACGCAGAAGGAGAAGAGGTATTTCAGAGACCTCGTGAAACAGGCTATCCTACAAGGTAAGGATGTAGCATCCGATAAGAGACTGTCACCCGAGGCAATGAGAGCGACATTCGGTGTTGATAGAGTCACGGAGGACATGCTCGACTACAAGAGGGACAACAGGGGCAGGACCTTAAAGGATAAAGACGGAAAATTAATTCCCAACAATCCTGAAGTAATGAATGCATTCAATGAAATCTTCAACCAGTACTACACTCAGGACAGAAAGAGAGAGTTCAGGGCCGAGCCTCAGAAATACGGTGCAACTGGCGCCTTCTTTGAGGACCCCAAGGACAGAAAGGCCAACAGGACGGGTGACTTCAGTGGGCTTGACGACACGGCTGCGATGAACCCACAGGCGGAGCGTGAATCCACACCGAAAGAGAGAATGATGCGAGCGCTCGCTAATTTCAAACCAACCACTAGGAGGGAAATCAATCAAAAATCCACGGAAATACAGAGGATTCTGGAAATGGAAATGACCAATGAGAATTTCAAAAAAGTTAGAAATGCTCTATACAATGAGTTCCCTGAGTTAAAACCGAAGGAGAAGCCTCCCGTTGACAACACATCGGCAACAGCGAGGGCTCAGAGCAACCTGCTCACGAATCCCATACTACCGAAGCAGGGGGACAAGCAAACGACCCTCGCTGACTTCGGGAGAGACCTTCAAGAGAAACCCATAGTTCCGAAGCCTGAGAAGAAGGACAACAAGACTCTCATAGAGGAGATGATTAGCCGAGCAGAGCAACTACAACGAGTCGCTACCGCTAATGAGAAAGCAGGTAAGGACGTCACAGCGACAGGCCATCTTGAGAGACTCGATGACGTGTTAGAGCAACTTCAGAATGAGGGAGTCGGACTCAATGAATACAATGAGAGAGCGAAGGCAATGGGTATCAAAAACCCAAGAGCCGCTGATGCGGTGAGACCCGCTGCCCCTCCGCCCAAGCGGTCGGAGAGCACGCAGCCAAGCGGTGGCATACCGCTCACAGAAAGCGGTACAATCGACATATCGAGACTGGGTGAGATGTTCGCATCACCAGCAAAAGCACCGACAGAAGCACCGGTAGAAGCACCGGCAAAAGCACCTGTGAAGGTGCAACAAACCACGCAGAAACCCACAGGAACCCCTACTTTGGAGTCGATAATGGGCTCAACTACGGCGCCTCCCGCTCCTACAGCCGCTCCTACAGCCGCTCGTGAGCCATCAGAGCGTGACATGCTCGTAGAGAACATAAGAAATCAAATGCAAATCAATCCAAATATTGCTGACAAGGCACTTGACCAGCACAAGGCGAACAATCCGATTGACGACCATCTGAGACTCCTAGGCGACGTAGGTCACATGGGTAGGCTCGCAGAGCATGTCAATGTGCCTTTGCAACAATACAGCACTGTGTTTCAAAGGTTAGAAGGAAATCCTGAGATGTACGGGCTGTCTCCTGATGCGTCCAGCGCTGATGTTCACAATCACATAATGGGTATGTTCAACCCGGAGATGGCATATTAGGAGGTGATTAGATTCCACAGGTATTCAGTCCCGGCGAGCCTGAGACAAGACCGCTCGACCCCGATGCACTCGCATACACCACGCCGCAGAGGGTCGCTGACCTCCTTGAGATAGGTCCTCAAGAGGCTGTGCTCATGTCCGCCAACGCCGAGGCGAACGCCGTTTTCGTGACAGGGGCCGACTACAGGAACATCGGCTTCTCGGTGGGAGACACCCTGCTGCTGTACTCAGATGCGGACCCGATGGGCGTTGACCGCGACATCACCGCCATCACATCGACAGCGAGCGGTGTCAAACTGGCATTCTCATCTGCCATCAATCCGGGCCTCTACGAGACGACTGACAACGGGTACGTGCAGAACAAGGCATCATTCACCAACGGGAGCAACAGGGGCATAACCTACGACAAGGTGAAGCGCCTCATCCTGCGTGCGCAGGACAAGATAGACAACCTGACACACAACTCGTGGAGACCGAATCTGGTCGCTGCCGAGTACATCAACTTCGACACCTACAAGCCGTACAGGCGACGGTACTACACTGACTACGTGGGCACCACACCGCTCCTCTTCCGCAACGTGCAGCAGATACTGCGTCTGGAACTATGGCAGGGTGACGACTACAGGGAGATAGGAGCCTCGGAGGCTCGCCTCAAGATTCCAGACAGCGTACGCTCCCTCTCAGGCTCCATCATCATGTCTCCCGGCAATGGGAGCGCCGCTACGCTGACGATAGGGACGGGTACCACACAATGGAGGGCGGACTTCGACAAGATAACCACCGCACAGAACCTCGTGGACCTCATCAACAAGGAGGACAGGGTGAGCAAGGGAGCCGTCGAGTTCTCACCTGCCTTCACACTTGAGGGCAGCACATCCAATGTTGGGGTGCACAACGAGTTCCTAGCGACGGCGAACTCGGACTACGGTAGCGGCGTTGTGAAGATAACCAGCATGAGGTCCACCCAAGCCGGTGAGTCATGCAGCATCGTGAGCACTAACAGCAACATAGAGATATCACAGACGCAGATAAACACGGCTACCTTCAGCAGCCTTGACAGCACGACCATAACTGTTGACAGCACGAACGGCTTCGCTGACGCTGGTGTTGTCGTTGATGCCAGTGGTGACGTCTTCAGTTATACCGGGAAGACGGCCACCACATTTACCGGTTGCACAATCGTCGTTGGCTCCGCGCTATCTGACATAGCAGGTTCACTCACTCAACACCTCATGCAAGTCGATTTACAAGGTGGAAGCGCCAGTGGTGACAGAGGTAGGCTCCGTGATTACTGGTTGGACCATGAGATGGGCATCGTCTACTTCAACAACTCATACCCGTTCTTTGAGTGGAACGCCGTCAAGGTCGCGTACATCTACGGCGAGAGATACGTCGAGAAGGCCATCGAGGACATCTGCACCAAGATGGTGGCTATCGACATACTCATGTCGGACGACCGCAGTGTGCTCATACCGGAGGGAACGCAGAACGTGGACCTCGCATCTAAGATAAACATGTACAAGCAGGATGTTCAACTGATGCTCCCACGTTATGTTGAGGTGGTGAGTTTTGAATGAGTTTCGCTGAGCAGCAGAGCGATGACTACATCAAGCAGATGACCGAGTACTATCGCAGCAGCGACATGCAGGAGAACCTAAAGCAACTCGTCAAGAACACGCCGGAGGAGTTCAGGGAGCGCATTCTCAAACAGGAGTTGAGTGTCTATGGGTACGACATGGAGAACGGTGTTTTCTTGGATAGTCTTCGCAATCCTCTACCTGATAAAGAAAGAGAGAAGGTAATGAGCAACGTGGACAGGAGGATGCTCAGCGAGTCACCTTCGCTGAGGGAGCACAAACTTCAACTCGTCGGTGGGTATCTGCTCCCCGATGCAGACGCCATAAGGAGGGCTGAGTGATGGTTGCGACGTTCAAGGAGGCCATCGACGTCATCGTTGACCTGTTCAGAGACGACTGGAACAGGGGCAACACCGACAACATCAAGCCCGTTATCGATGACATAGCCAACACCACCGCCGAGAGGGGAAAGAGGCTCGACATGAGGAACAGGGACTACGTGCTTGTCTTTGAGACTGCCCACAATGAAGAACTACCAGAACTGCTATTCGATTTTGTCACAACTCGTGTCAACATAACCGTTGATGCGAGGACCCTAGTGGGACGTGAACGGCTGAAGAAGATGGAAAATGAGATACGCAGACTTGTGCACACAAAGCGCAAGGGAGACGGCGTAAACTTCGACAGGTTGGTATACAAGACGCGAACAGACCTGTCTGACAGGAGCAAGCAGTTATTCCGTATGACGTTCCAAATAGAGGTAATCGTGTTTGCAGAATTGATACCATGAGGTGAAGAAAGTGCCATCGACAGTCTATAAGGGAGATTTGACCGAGATTTCATTCGGTCACGAGACAGAATTAGAACTACCAGCGGGCTTCGGGGGCTCGTTCCAGTTCGTCATAGCGAATGGCGCTGCTGGTACTGACACATCCACGTTGACACTCACAGGCGGGGTAGATGGCTCTCCAATCAACGGCGGCGAGTTGAGGTACCCCGTTGGGATGCTCGTTGGGTGCGAGGTCGCCTTCTCAAACCTCTCCGGCACTGGCATCAACACGGAGGACAACATGAGCGTGTCAGGCAGGAGGTACACCATCGTCAAGCACGTCATCAGCGAGAGTTCAAACAACACTGTCCTGCACGTCACACCGCAAATGCGCACGACGAGCGCGACCGTCAACGGCACAGTCACTGGGACTCTGCACATCTCCGCCTACAAACTACCCACGTTAGACGAGGATTCCGAGCATGATGATGATGCGAACAACTCCTCCGAGAGCGTTCTCACCGACCAGTTCGTCGGTCTGATAAACACGATATCACTGCCTGAGACGAAGGTTGACCTCAAGAGGTACCATGTCATCGGTCTCGGTCGTGATGTCGCTGTGCAGGTTCCCGGTAGGTTCGTCAACACAGGCGGTCAGTTTGAGGCCACAATGCACAATGCACGATGGCTGTACTACGCTCTCGGGCAGGAGAGCGTCAACATGGACATGGGTGGCAGCGGTTTCAACGTAAGTAGCACTGGCACCACCAACGCCGCCACCGTCCCCGGACAGGGACTGATAACCCATGGAAGCGGTGACATGAGCCTGTCGCCGGGAGACTACGTGCATATAACAGACACAGACACCATACCTGTGCATCTTCACAAGGAGGCTGGTACGGCCACATACCCGAGCAGCGATGAGACTGCTCTGATAACCGATGCTCAGAAGAACGAAGTCAGGAGAGTGGCAGCATACTACTGGAACTCATCGACCAGCGTCGGATACATCTGGTTGGACGATGGGTTGAACTTCGCCCACTCCTCGGGTAAGGCACTCAGAAAACTCGACTACTCCACAAGCAGCAAGTTCCCACTTCTTGATGCCACAACACGAACAATAGCGAGACCCGTTGACAGGATGGTCTTCGCCAAGACGATTGTTCCATCCTTCGCGCTTGAGGTCAGCGTCAGGAGGAATGACAATCAGGACGACGACGGCGGCACTGCCGAGGTCGTTGATGGTGGCTCCACCGACGCCAAGCAACTCACACGCGTGTTCCGTGGCTGCAAGGTCAAGGAGTTCTCAATGACCGCTGACACAGACGCTGCCGTTCGCCTGAGCGTTGGCTTCGATGCCGCACTCTGCTACACAGACACAGGCAGGTTGGAGAGCAGCAACAAGGGAGACAGGTACAACGTGCACAGGCTCTTTGAGGACACTGCCAACACCGCACAGGCTAGGAGGGAGGCAGGTATAGCGAAGGGGACGCAGAAGCCTTTCATGTTCTACAACGGCACAGTGGATGTCGGTGGCATCAGACTGGGGCAAGTGGTGTCATTCGACTTAAAGGGCAAGACCGGGGTCGAGCAGTTCTACACCATATCTGGGAACAAGATTGCTGACAGCGAGACTGACCAAATACCATTCGCGGGTGCTAGGAACGCATCAATCGCCGTCGAGGGCAAGACAGAGTACGAGTTGGACATGGAGATTATCGTTGACGACCCGACCCTCTACCATCAGATGAGGAGGGCTGTTGACAACTCTGACGACGCCAACAAGATGGTGAGCCTGTCATTCACCAAGCAGGGTACGGAGGCTGCATCCGGCAGGGAGTCCATGACCGTCGTGATAGATGACTACTACATCGTTGAGGCGCCGCTCACGATACCCGAGGACAAAGGACCCATGCGCTCAAAACTCAAGGTAATGCCTAAATCCATCCGTGTGTTTGCACAGGATACAGTGTATCACTACTGAGGCGAGTCAATGGTCACGAAGGCACAGAAGAAGGCAAGGTATCGAAAACTCGGTGCCAAGAGGTACTTCAACTGGCTGTGCGACAAACTAGGCATCGACCTCCCTGAGCCTGAGAACGAGATGAGGAGGAGGGACATAGAGAGAATCATAGAGTCCCACTCCGAGGACCCTCGATACATATCACAGCAGGAGGCAGTCAAAATCGACTTTGCTGACTCAGCACACAACCATCCACATGAGATAGTACCATCTGAGCCTGAGCCTGAGCCTGAACCTGAGCCTGAGCCTGAGCCTGAGCCTGAGCCTGAGCCTGAGCCTGAGCCTGAGCCTGAGCCTGAGCCTGAGCCTGAGCCTGAGCCTG
>Ga0181577_10004384_pt1 | contig 10897 bp, 10 predicted proteins | sample 101ome_21_FD_132468 | JGI IMG/M metagenome (GOLD analysis project Ga0181577, IMG submission 132468) | Coastal salt marsh microbial communities from the Groves Creek Marsh, Skidaway Island, Georgia - 101413BT metaG (megahit assembly) | ecosystem: Environmental > Aquatic > Marine > Intertidal... | reverse complement strand
CGTATATCAACCTCAGTGATCTCCGGGAGCTTCTCGATCTTCTCTTCCAGATACTCTGCATATTGATTGAGCTGGTCGATCGAGAAATCGCCTGAAAGGTTGATGTTCATGATCGGACTGAGCTCCGAGATGTTTAACTCGAAGACATTGGGGTCAGCCGGTAAGTCACGGGGGAATTCAGGGTCTCCCATCGCGATATCGACCTTGTCCTTCACTTTGTCGAGTGCTACTTCCGGGGTTACGCTGAAGTCGAATTCGATGAAGACCGTTGAGTAGCCTTCCACAGAGGTCGAGGTCATCTTGTCGATTCCCGAGATCGAACCGATCTCTTTTTCGAGCGGACGTGTCACCAGTTTTTCGATATCTACCGGTGAGTTTCCCGGATAAGGCGTTCCTACGTATATCTGCGGAACGACCACTTCAGGGAAAGATTCTCGAGGGAGATTGATGTACGAAACCAATCCGGCGATGACCAAGATGATCAGGACAACGATGACCGTCATCCGGTTATTGATACTCGCGGTCGAGAGACCGAATTGTCGTGTGTGCGTTGTTTTATTTGCTTGTTCCATTTGGCTCATTTCTTTTGGAAGAGAGGATTACTTCGACAATACGTTTACCGTGTCTCCGTCCTTGATGGAGCGGGCACCTTTGTCAATCAGAACTTCTCCTCCGGATAGTCCTGAGAGGATCTCTACCCGATCATTGTAAGTCATTCCTGTTTCGATAGCCACCTTCTTGGTCTTGTTGTCTTCCAAAAGGAACACGAATTCATCTCCGGATGGAGTCATCTGCACCATGGAGCTAGGAATGACCACCGTGCTGTCGTTCACGTAGTCGCGGATGTTGAGCTCTCCTAAGAGGTTTGGTTTCAGCAGATCCTTATCATTCTTCAGGGAAAGACGAATCTTAAAAGTGCGGTTGTTCGGGTTGATGAATTCACCGATCCGAGCTATGGTGGTATGCTGTTCGTCATTGATTCCAGGGAAAAAAACCCTCACGGAGTCACCGGCCTTGATCTTATCCAAGTAGCGCTCGGTAACGTCAGACTTGATGTACATGTCATCCGTATTGATGAGTCGGATCACCGGCATTTGAGGCCCCGCCATCTCACCCTCCTTAATGTTGATCTCGTCGATCACGCCGCCGAAAGGAGCGTTGATCACATAGAGGTCATTCTGCGCCATGAGCGTCTCCATGTTCTGCTTGAGAGACTCATAGTTGTTCTTGGCTTCGAGGTATTGGATCTCTGACCCTACCTTTTGGTCCCAGAGCTTCTCTTGCTTCTTGTAAACGTTCTCTGCTAGTGAGAGACGGGACTTGAGCTCTTGGATCTGTTTTACCACAATGCTATTGTCAAGCGTGATGAGCTTCTGTCCTTTAACCACCTTGGTTCCTTCCTTCACCCAGATCGAGGTCACGCGACCCGCGGCCTCCGGAAAGAGTTGTGCGTTCTGATCCGTTTCCACAATGCCTTGGACCGTAAAGTAGTGCTCAAAGCTTTCGGGCTTGGCTTCCATCGTGGTCACATTGATCACGCGAATGACTCGGTTCGTGTCGATGGTTTGGATGCGCTCTTCCAAAGTCTGAATCTGTGCACTGATCTCTTTACGAGCTGCTTTCAGAGAGTCACGTTCTTGGACAAGCGTGTTGAATTCACCTCCTTCGTTTCCTGATTGACAAGCGCCGAGCGTGATGGCGGTTGCGGAAAGGACAAGGATTGCTTTCGTGGTCATGGTATATCGTTGATTCTTGGTGTTCATGGTCTTAGATTCCTAGCGCTTTGTTCAAAGCAAGTTTGGCATTGAATAATTCCTGAGCCGTATTGACATAGGTGGCCAGGGTTTGTAAGTATTGTGATTCGGATTGGGCGTACTCGAGGCTTGAGGCCATACCCTGTTCGTATTTCTTAGTGGTGCTGACCTTGATCCTTTCTGCGAGGTCAAGATTCTCTTTGGCAACCTTCACATTTTCTTGTGCGGTTAGATAGTCGCGACGAGCATTGGCTACTTGCAGCTGTAAGTTTTGCATCACCATATTCTTCTGACTTTGGGTCTTCTCCAGTTCAAGTTTGGCTTGCTTGGTCTGGTAGTACCTCATTCCAGAGGAGAAGATGGGTACATTCAGCTGAATGCCTACGATCGTGGTAGGGTAGAAGTCGTTCTCGAACATCTGTCCCAACTCCTGTCCAAAACCATTCTGACTATGAGTGAAGAATCCTCCCAGAGAGGGATAGTACTTCGCGCGTTGATTCGCCAGGGAAAGCTCGGAGAGTTCTTCTCCTTGGGCCACCGTACGGTAATCAATATGTCGTTCCATTGAGAACTGAGGATCCAAAGCTGCCTCACTGAAGGGATCGCCAAGAAGCTGGTCAAAGTCATTGCTTAATACGATTTCTTGCTCGACTGAAACGCCTATTTGGAGTTTGAGTAAGTTGAGCAGATTATCACGCTGGCGAGTAGCCATATCGATCTGGTATTGAAGGTTTGATTGAGCGAGCTTCATCTGATCAGCGTCTTGCTGCTCCATGAATCCGACCTCAGCCATGGCTTTAGAGTCGTTGGCGCTCTTATCGATAGATTCCTTGTTGAGTTTTAAAGACTCTAGTGATTCGTCTAGTGCAAGCACGGCGAAATAGAGTTGAGATACTTGTTCTTTGATCTCGATCTCTGTCTTTTCCCTTCCAAGGAGTGAATAATTCAAATAGGCCTTTGCTGCTTTCAAACCCACGAAGTAGGATCCGTCGAAGATCAACTGAGAAGCGGTGACACCGGCGGTCGAGGAGTACGGAAGACCGAACTGAAGAGGAACCAAGATGCCGGCAGGTGCCGTTGGGTCGAAGACGCTGGCCTCGGCTACCTGTGTTGGAATGTCGATGTAATAGTTCATCGAGGCTTCCCCGGAAACCTGTGGAAGTCCAATGGCCGTGGTCTCTCTGACCTTGGCCTTGGAGATCTCCACATCGAGATTCGCCTGCCTTACCTGTTCGTTTTGCTTCAATGCGGTCGCAATGGCTTCGTCGAGCGTGTAGGCATTCTGCCCAAAGCCCTGCAAGGCGATCACGATCGCAAGGAGGAATAGGGTGGATTTCTTCATGTTTATAGTTGGATGTTTTCTTGTTTGACTTTCTTCTTCAGATACTTCAGTCCCTTCTCACTGGCAATACCTCGGATGTGGTAGCGCATCAACTCAAAGTGGATGGTTTTAAAATCATAGCGATCGGGAGGAAAGACCTCACCGTCTGTGCACAGCTCCATTTTAGAGGCGTACATCCGAGATACTACGTAAGGATCGAGATTGTCACGATAGAGTCCTTGTTCTACTCCGCGTAGGATATTGTCCTTAATGCAATCGGCGACGAAGACCGTGCGAAAATCTTCATAGATCTTCCAAGCACCGGGATGATACTTCTGTAGGTCGTAGTTGATGGAGGGGTGGACCTGCCCAAACTTTTGACTTACGTCTTTGCTCAATTCGAAGAGCATGTCGATCGCGTTTTCAAAGGTGTCGCACATCTTCATAGACAGGGCCTTTTCCCTCTCCACGATCATGGTAATAACTCTCTCAACGAGTTCGTTCTTGTCCTTGACGTAGACATATAATGTCTTCTTTGACACTCCAAGTTGACGTGCAATGTCATCCATGGTCATACTCTTGATGCCAAAACGCATAAAGAGCTGAGCCGCGCCGGCTAGTATTTCTTTTCCTTTTTCGTCCATCTTTCAAACGGATTTTCGGGCCGCGAAAGTAATTGATGTTGCAACATTGGAAACAAAATGAAGAAAAAATGTTTCCAATGTGTTGAATGGTTCAAACCATTGGATGACTGGTTTTGTTCTATGCCAACCTCAATCCGATGGTTTCTTTTAATGTTGTAGTTCGGTATGAAACTTGAATCCGACGAGGAAATCTAAATCGCGATACCATGACTAAGTCTTTACTATTCTCTTTAGCTGCCGTCTTTTCCATGCTCTACTTTTCTAGTTGTAAGCGGGTAGGGTGCATGGCCGACACCGATTGCGTAGAGAACTATGACCCAAGAGCTGAGAAGGCCGGCGAATGCACGGGATGCGCCGATCCCTTTGCTGCTACCTACTGCCCCGAAGCCGATGTCGACAACGGAAACTGCCTCTATCAGCGCGACTTTTATTCTGACAATGATGAGAGCGGATGGATTGACGTGTGGGTTTCTGATTCAGCTTTCACAGATAATCCGTTTTTACTGACATACGTAGGAAGAATTGATCGGTTCACTGATGGTATTCCTGAATGCGGCTCACTCGGAGATACGGCGCTAAGTGTTTTGAAGCGCCCCGGGGAGTACTTCTATGAAACCGAAACGCAAACGGGGCAACGTGCTTGGGGCTGGGTTTTGTACCGCGAGGAAGGCTGTCGACTACTCGATGTTTGGTAAGCCAAACGAATCCACTGCACATATCGAGGCTAGTTTGTTCCTTTGCACCCTCTTATTATCAAGCACATGGAGATCAAGCAGATCATAGCGAAGGAACCCATTGGGGAAAAGGTTGAGATCAAAGGATGGGTACGCACCTTTAGAAGCAATCGATTCATTGCGATGAACGATGGCTCAACGGTTAAGAACCTTCAGGTTGTCGTTGATTTTGAAAAGGAGGATGAATCCCTCCTGAAACGCGTGACTACCGGAGCGTGCCTCCACATCACAGGTACTTTGGTAGAGTCTCAGGGACGCGGTCAAACGGTTGAACTTCAATCTGAAAAGATCGAAGTGCTCGGTGATGCTCATCCTGAGCAATATCCGCTACAGCCAAAGAAGCACTCCATGGAGTTTTTGAGAGAAATCGCGCATTTGCGCCCTCGTACCCAAACCTTTGGTGCGATCTTCCGATTGCGTCATGCGCTCCAGTTCGCGATTCACAAGTACTTCAATGACAATGGGTTCTTCATGGTGCATACCCCGATCATCACCGGCTCAGATGCAGAAGGGGCAGGTGAGATGTTTCGCGTGACCACCCTGGATCCAAAGCAGCCACCCTTGAATGAAGATGGCGAAGTGAATTGGAAAGAGGATTTCTTCGGTAAGGAGACAAACCTGACCGTGTCTGGTCAACTGGAAGGCGAGCTTTTCGCGTTGGGACTGGGCAAGATCTACACTTTCGGGCCGACCTTCCGTGCTGAGAATTCTAACACGACTCGTCACTTGGCTGAGTTCTGGATGATCGAACCGGAAGTGGCGTTCAATGATCTGTTTGACAACATGGATTTGGCGGAAGACTGCTTGAAGTACGTCATCCGTTATGTCATGGAAAACTGTAAGGACGACCTTCAGTTTTTGCACGATCGTCAGCAAGAAGAAGAGAAGGGCCTCGCACAGGACAAGCGTTCGATGCCGCTCCTTGAGAAGTTGGAATTCGTGGCCAACAATGAGTTTGTGCGATGCAGCTACACCGAGGCGATCGATATCCTGAAGAACTCGAAGCCAAACAAGAAAAAGAAGTTCACCTACCTCATTGAGGAATGGGGAGCGGACCTTCAAAGCGAGCACGAGCGTTACTTGGTAGAGAAGCACTTTGGAAAGCCAGTCATTCTTTATGATTACCCAGCTAAGATCAAGGCGTTCTACATGCGCTTGAACGATGATGGAAAGACCGTTCGTGCGATGGATATCCTTTTCCCGGGCATCGGTGAGATCGTTGGGGGATCGCAACGAGAGGAGCGATACGAAGTGCTCAAGCAGAAGGTCGAAGACTTCGGGATCGAAGAGGAATCGCTTTGGTGGTATTTGGAAACACGAAAGTTTGGAACCTGCGTCCACAGTGGTTTTGGGCTAGGCTTTGAGCGCTTGATGAATTTCGTGACCGGGATGACCAATATCCGAGATGTCATTCCATTCCCACGAACGCCAAAAAATGCGGAATTCTAAGCCGATCTTTTCCCAAATTTGAAGGGTTGTTACGAGAGGATCAACTCACGTAACGGAATTAGAAACGAGTAATGGCCTTAAAACAATCCCTGCAACAGAAGCTTCTCCAGAAGCTGAGTCCTCAGCAGATCCAGCTGATGAAGATGTTGCAGCTGCCGACCATTGCTTTGGAGGCGAGGATCAAGGAGGAGATCGAGGCCAATCCTGCGCTCGAAGAAGGTAAGGAGGATACGCGTGAAGAGCATGACTCCATTGACGACGAGTATGGAGAGGAGTTGAGTGAAGCGGGAAAAGAGTTCGACTTCAGCGACTATATGGATGATGACGATACGCCGGAGTACCGTTATCAAGCCAATAACTATTCATCAGACGACGAGGAGAAGTCGGTTCCGATCGGGACAACCTCCACTTTTCATGATCGACTGCTCGACCAGCTGCATCTGCGGCGAATGACCGAGCAGGAATATTTGATCTGCGACCATCTGATCGGAAGTTTGGATGATAGTGGCTACTTGAGAAGAGAGGTGGTGGCTATTGTGGATGATCTGGCCTTTTCTCAGGGAGTTATCACCTCAGAGGAAGAGGTAGAGCGCTTACTGACCACCTTCATTCATGACCTAGACCCGGCCGGGGTAGGAGCGCGTGATCTGCAAGAATGCCTCCTTATCCAGATGCGCAGGAAGGAGCCCACCGTGACGGTACGAACGGCCATTGAGATCTTGGAGAAGCACTATATCTCCTTCGTAAAGAAGCACTACGATAAGATCACTCATCGCTTGGAGATCAGCGACGAAGACCTGCGCGACGCGATCGATGAGATCACCAACCTCAATCCGAAGCCGGGCAACTCGATGAACGAGACCTCTCGTCCGATCGAGCAAGTCATTCCCGATTTTACACTCGTTCACGAAGGCGATGAGATCCGGGTGTTGCTGAATGGTCGAAATGCCCCTGAGCTTAGGTTGTCGAAGAAGTATTCAGACATGTTGGAAGAGTTTTCCAACATCAAGGGCAAACCCAACAAAGCCGAGAAGGAAGCGATGCTGTTCGTAAAGCAGAAGCTCGACAGTGCCAAGTGGTTTGTCGACGCGATCAAGCAACGGCAGAATACACTGATCCGCACTATGGAAGCGATCGTCAACTATCAGAGGGCCTATTTTGAGACGGGAGATGAAACCAAGTTGCGTCCTATGATCTTGAAGGACATCGCGGAGATCGTTGGGATGGATATCAGTACCATTTCTCGAGTATCGAATAGTAAGTATGTGCAGACTTCGTATGGGACTTTTCCGTTGAAATATTTCTTCTCGGAATCCTTGACCAATGATGAAGGCGAAGAGGTCAGTACCCGGGAAGTGAAGAAGATCTTGGAGGAGTTGATCGGCCAAGAAGACAAGAAGAAACCGCTCACCGATGAGCGGCTTGCAAAGGAACTCAAGACAAAAGGATATAATATTGCACGACGGACGGTGGCCAAGTATCGAGAACAGCTCGATATTCCTGTGGCACGTCTGAGAAAGGAACTATGAGGAAAGCAGCCCTGATCACATCGTACGTCTTTCATCCGATCTTCTTGCCCACCGCAGGGTTGATGTTCGTGTTCAGTCTGAATACCTACATCGCTCAGACCACGCCCCTTCCGAAGCAGTTTTTCGTGATCACCTGGATCTTCATCAATACCGTGATCATTCCACTGCTCTTCACCTTGTTCCTTCGCTGGAGAAATATGGTTGATTCCATTCAACTGCATTCAAGAAAGGATCGGTTGGTCCCGTTTGCGTTTGCCATGGTGCTTTACTTCCTCAACTATTACCTCATGCGTGGAGTGCCACTGCCTGCGGTGCTGTATTCGATCTTTTTCGGTAGCGCTTTGGCGGTTGCCGTAGCATTTGTATTCACCTTCTTCACCAAGATCAGTATTCATATGATCGGTATGGGAGGACTCACCGCAGCTATCTACGGGCTAGCCCAGGGCTATGATCTTCCTTTGGTGGGATTGGTCATGCTAAGCATGGTCGCAAGCGGCATGGTAGGAAGCGCTCGTTATATACTCGAGTCGCACGACCTGCGTCAAATCTATTTGGGGTGGTCAACAGGATTCTTGGCGGTCTATTTGCCGATCCTGTTCAATTGGAGCTAAGCCTTATTTCTGCTCGACACTAGTGAATTGTATCCTCCATTTCAAAGGGTGAATGTCGGTTCTCGTGAACATGATCATACCCATATTCACGTAGAGGTGCGCCAAAATGAACTCGTCAAGTTGGAGGCTAAACTCGTCTCCGAACTCTCCCATCTGCTTGTCAATGTTCATTTCCAATTTTTTCCTGAACATGGTTGTCAGGTCTTCACTGGTGGTTTCAACCGTCACGGTGCCGGCATCGAGGTCTACGTTGATCATGGCGAGTTCTGACAACTCAGCCTCAAACTTCTCACCTTGCTTATTGATGTTGGCATGACTCGATTGGAAACGATATACGTTGCCTTGAGCAAACAGGGTCGTGGTCAGCACGACCAATACGAGGGGGGTAAAAAATCTTCGATACCCTCAAAGATAATCGATTTCGGACAGATACTTTTCAGCTTGTTCTAGGTAGACGTTCTTGGTGTCGGGACTCATCTTATCCCAGGTGCGGTAAATCATTCCTATCCTGGGGTTTGATTCCAGCTTTTCTCGATGTCTGTGATGAAAATGCCAGTAGAGGGGATTGAAGGGGCAAGCGTTTTCACCTGTTTTCTTCTTGTGATCATAATGACAGCCGGTGCAGTGATCACTCATTTTGTGGATATAACTGGCACTGGACACGTACGGTTTTGTCCCAACGATCCCTCCGTCTGCGAATTGACTCATGCCGCGGGTATTGGTGATCTCCACCCAATCGAAAGCGTCGATATAGATACCCAAATACCAGTGGTCGACCTCGTCGGGGTCACAGCCTGCCAACAGGGCAAAGTTGCCGGTCAGCATCAGACGCTGAATGTGATGGGCATAGGCGTGTTCCAAAGACTGATTGATTGCTGTTCGCAAACAGGACATCTTCGTTTCACCGGTCCAATACCACCTTGGCAATTCGCGTTGATGATCAAAGTAGTTGAGTTTCGCATATTCCGGCATCTTCCACCAATAGATACCCCGCATATATTCTCTCCATCCTAGGATCTGACGAATGAAGCCTTCCGCCTGAGAGATATGGACACGATCAGGATCACTCCTCCATGCTTCTTCGACGCGGTCGACGATCTCCCTAGGAGAGAGCATTTTCAGGTTTAGAGCAAAGGACAAGCGCGAATGAAAAAGGCTCCAATCCCGATCGGTCATCGCGTCTTGATAATCGCCAAACAGGGGCAGGAGTTCGTTAACGAAATGATCGAGTAAGGCCAGCGCATCTTTGCGATCCAATGGCCAGATGAACTCCTTCGCTTTTACTTTTCCGATACTTTTAACCCCGGAGGATTCCAACTCTTGCAAGATGTCGGACACGTCGTGATGGAAAACAAATGGTCTCGGAATGGAGATCTCTTTTGGAAGCTTCTTTCGATTGCTGGCGTCGTAGTTCCATTGACCTGTTACAGGAGACTCCCCGTCCATGAGTACACCTTCTGCTTTTCTCAAAGCTCGATAGAAGGATTCCATGAGGGTTTGCTTCTTCCCGGAGAAGAACCCAGCTAAAAATGACCTTTCCGTATAGAAATGCTCTGTATCATATGCAGAGGATTCTTGTCGAATTTCGGCGCAAAGCGATTGGAGCATTTCATCAACGCGCCATTCGTCCAACAGTTGATATTCGAAGCGGTCATACGCACCTTCCTCAAGCATAGCGAGCAAGTTGTCTTTGATGCTGCCCCGATTCGACTTGTCTCCTAAACGTATGTAACTCACCCGATGGCCTTGGACTCTGAGTTGGTCAGAAAAGCGTCGCATCGCAGCGAAGATGCCTAGTATCTTTTGCACGTGGTGAACCACGTAGTCGGTTTCCGATCGCGCTTCGATCATGACGTACTCAACTTTGTCTGAGATCTCGTTGAACCACGGGTGCTGTGGGTTCAGTTGGTCGCCGAGAATGAGTCGAAGGGTCTTGGACATGCAACTAGAACAAGCCGTTTGGAGGAATGTTGTTTCAATCCAATCGCTGACGGCGCGCCTTGGTTCTTTCGTAGAAAGCGGTCAGAATGAAAAGGTAACTCAGCAGATACATGGTGTCTTCTGCCGGAATGGTAAAGATGCGAAGGCCCATGTTTTCGAGATCGTTATACCACACGATGGGTTCGTCAGTGAACGCACCGGTTAGCCACCCGTTCATAATCAGGAAAGGAATCAAGGACACGAAGTACCCCATGTAGAACCTGCCCATCCACTTGAAGCGAAAGACGAAGAGTTGCAGAGCCATCAGGGTCGCGGTGAGGAAGAAGCATGATGTGGTGTAGAGATTCGGATAGAAGTAAATACCGAGGAATACTGTACAAAGAAGAAAGAAAAGGGTGAGAGCCTGATGTGTGTCTCTAAATAGATCTCGTTTGATGAAGTAGTTCAGCACCTCGTAGATGAAGAGACAGGCAAATGGAACCGTCCAGAAGAAGTTATACTCCTCTATCGGAAGTTCACCGATGTAGACCCCGATCAGGTAGCGTTCGTTGAACCCCCATACCCCTAGAGCAGTGAAGAGTTCGTCCCAGGCTAAATAGATGCCACTAGCTACAGCCATACCGGTCAGGATGGCCTGCCAATTCCCGAGGAATCGAATTCGACGCTCGTAACTCTGCGCCAACGGGTAGGCGATCGTCAAGAGGTTGATCAGCAGGTAGTGGTAGTGATCGGGCATCAGCGAGCGCGCATGGCTTCTTTGAAATACTTCATCGGAACGAGCAGCATGCCGAAGCACTCGCCTTTTTCTTTACCCAAGTGCTTGTGATGCACCTTATGTGCTTTTCGGATCGCGCGGAAATAGACGTTGTCGGTACGCTTGAACCAAGGCAGGCGCTGGTGAATGAAAACGTCAT